>Ga0247807_10001815_pt1 | contig 12214 bp, 17 predicted proteins | sample UWRJL074202C1_FD_179931 | JGI IMG/M metagenome (GOLD analysis project Ga0247807, IMG submission 179931) | Plant litter microbial communities from Arlington Agricultural Research Station in Wisconsin, United States - UWRJ-L074-202C-1 | ecosystem: Environmental > Terrestrial > Plant litter >...
GAATCAATGTTTCGGGTTTGGTTGTTTTCGTCTCGGTTGATGCCAATGGCCTATCTGCCAATTTTTTTTGACTTGCTGTTGGTTTCTTCACGCTGTTTAGCACTGGAATATTAGTGGCATATTGTGATCTGGACGAACTGTTCATTTCCGGACTTTCTTGCGTGAGTTTCCTCTTTATCGCACCCACCGTGGGCGGCAATATCGCTGCAGATTTCTTGGAGGCTGTGTTCAGTTTTGTGGTGATTACTGGAGGCGCATCGGCCATTTCTACATCAGACGTGGATCCTGAGCTTGACGATGAGTCGTCCTCCGAACTGTTTGATGAATCGCTCTCCTCCCCACTTGACTTAGCAGATAGAGAAGGAGGCTTTCGGAATCTCACAGGCGCTTGTATCGTATCGTCGCCATCCGAGCTTGAGCCAATTTCTCCAGTCTCACCATCACCAAAGCCGGAAGGCTTGAATCGCATTTTCAGACCTTTGGGTTGTTGCCGAACTGGTTTTTTGGCTGCTACCGTGGCTCGTGAAGCAGCCTTTTTCAGACTACTGATGTTTGGTAGCTTGACAACTTGCTGAAGATGCAATATATTATCAATGCCCTTCGAGCCTAAGACAACGTCAAAATTGATCAAAGAAGTTCAGCCTAAGATAACTTACCTGAGCGATAACCGTCATCCGAACTGTTTGGAACCATAAATTTAGTGGAAGCCTTGGCTTCAATATTACCTTGCACAAACCCATAATCTTTACCATTAAACGAAATTATAGCATTTTCCTGAATATCGCCCGGCCAAGACATAGTTTCTATAGCTTCCATCGAAACAGAAGCAGGAGCCGTAATGTACCATACTTGCTTGCCCTTCAGGTTCGATTTGTTCAGTAGCTGAGAAGCTTTAGTAGAGTCGCTAATTGACTGTAACTTAAAGCCGGGAGGAGGTACGAATGGTTCTGGTTTTGCAAAGGAGACAGTCTTTGGGTCTTTTGGCTTTTGGCTGGTAACTGTTAGTAGTGTCAACTTCTCGAGTTTCTCCACGTACCTAACGGGGTCAGCGACCAGTGGAGCCTTGTTCAAACTCGGAGCTGCAGTCACTTCTTCGCTCTCGTCACTGCTGTCTCCTTCACTTGAGGTACTGGCATCACTACTGGAGCTCGAGTCTGAGTCACTACTGTCGACCTTCTTTGTTCCTACTTCCTTTGATGGGGTTTTGCCATTGATCTTCGATACTGCTACAGCTGGTTGAGCTGGCGCACTACTATCGCTCGAGTCTGAGTCGGAATCTTCGCTATCACTCTTCTTTGATGGAGCTACTTTCGATGTGCTTTTGCCATTGACCTTTGGTTGTGCAGTAGGTTGCTTTACGGGCGTTGAATCTTCGTCACTACTCGATTCCTCATCCGATTCCTCCTCTTCTTCCTCCTCACTGCTATCTTGCACATGTTCGGTACTGAGATGGCTGGATATGGTAGCTTTTACTGGCTTTTTCTTTGGTGGATCAGGTGCGGCATTTCTCCTCGCCTCTTTGGCAAATGCCTTTAGAGAAGACATCGCGTCTTTGAAGTGGAATAACGCGTGTGTATTAGAAATTTCAGTGCGACAACAAGACCGCGTAGAAATCGAAGATTTTGGAGGGTCGGAAACTTAAAGTTTTTTACTGGGGCCGTCAAAAGTCTTGGCGGCGGATTCGTGCAGTTGCTGGGCTTTTGTGAATATACAACAACCTTATAACATGCAAAATATGCAAAACATACTCGAATGTCTTCAATTAGCAAGAGGCGGAAGTTGAATACTGTACAAGACGCTCCCATAAGCGCATTTACTGCTAGGCAAAATGCCAGATCGGTATGTCTGAAAATCTTGAGCTCTCAAAGAAGCACAAGACTTTTCTTGACGTGCAGCGGCTTACATGAGTACCAGGAAACTATAGGGGCCAGTACAGCCATCAGTGAAATTTCCCAGGAGGTCTTGGTTACTGCCCAGCCTGTAGAGTCTGAAGTTGAGGAGACAATTGTAACAGGCAGTTCTATATCACGTGCCGCATCTCCAGAAACAGTTACTGTTGAAAGGTCAACACTTACCTTTTCTACTTTTGTACCTAACGGGAACAATATAAAAGAGCTAAAGAATGGTACTATAGCATTAAGACTTGCTCCTGGAGAGGTGATTTCCCACTTTCAAGGCCTCCTACAACTGCTAACCTATGCTTCAAGCGATTGATTGTTCTTGGAGAATATGAGGTTTCGGTTCAAAAGGGCAAAGTAGCCATACTTCACATGACTTTGCCAGTATCAGACAAACGTTATAGGATTTTTGCTCCTTCATCGCACTCTTTGCCAGTTATAAGATGCATGGCTACAGATGCTAGCGATGCAGAAATAAGTCTGCATCAGTGTGATAGCGGCCTAAAAGCGCTGGAACTACTATCGCCTCTTTATGCGAGAATGTGGAATAATGGATCAAGAACATTCGGGTCGGAGTACGAGCATCTTCTCTCTAATAAAAAGAGAAGCTCGTTTCAACTTGTACGTCGTGTCCTCCAATACCTAGTTTCAGACCTAACCTATATATAGCTACTATCCCCCATAGATGCTTTGGGGAAATCATATCTGCAACCTGTTATTTCTCCTCCCGAGTGGAACGAGTTATTGGCCAGAGTCTCTAATATCAAAGGGCGAAAGACTGCTTCTACGTTGATCTGTGGTCCGAAGTCCTCTGGCAAATCCACTTTCACCAGACTTCTGACAAATAAGCTGCTCTCGGAAAACCGCTCATTGTATGTCAACCAACCAACCCTTGTAACAAACCAATTGAGGACTGAATTATTTGTTTAACACTCTTGATATAGTTCAAACAATCAAAAATCCGGTGTTGCAGTACTTGACATTGATCCTGGGCAACCAGAGTATTCGACACCAGGCCAGGTCAGTTCATCTTGTAGTTGGTTTCTTCTTCGAAGTGTCAAGGCTGAAACGTACGCGACAGCTTTCTCTAGCTCATATAACCGAGCCTAATTTTGGTCCTCCCTACTCGCACCCAGTAGCTGGAACTAATGGTCGCATTATCCGTGCCCATACAATAGCAGCTATTACACCTTCTCAAGATCCTGATCATTACATTACTTGTACTCTAGATTTATTTTCACACTACCGCAACCTCTTGTCGCAATCGCCCAACTGTCCACTTATCATCAATACCCCTGGATGGGTGCTAGGTACCGGGTTAGAAATACTAGTGAGGTATGTCACTCGATGACTTTTGAACAAGGCTATGGCATGAATTGAACGCAACTATAATAGGCCACACAATTCGAACAAAGCTGATTCTGAACTTTCACAGATTGATAACTAGAATACGGCCTACCAGCGTTATCTACATGTCTACAGATGGTCCGGCCGAGGTGGTAAAGGACCTACAATCAGCAGCATTGAGTCAGACCTTTTTTACCCTTCCGTCTCAAACTAGCGAGTACATAACTCGAACTGCGGCACACCTTCGAACTATGCAAATGATGTCTTATTTCCATGTTGAATCGGCCATAAAGAAGCATCTGACTTGGAATGGGCTGCCCTTAACTAATTCCCCCCCTTGGGAGTAAGTCTTTATTGGGAACATAACAGAGAAATATTTCTGACAGGGTTGCAGACTCAAGTACTCGGATCAAAGTTCAGGTCTTTATGGAATCTTGTGCTATGGAGAACAACCACCAGCCGAGCTTCTCCTGGATTCTATAAATGGATCATTGGTTGTATGCGCTCCAAATTAAATTGACAGGCTAGCAAAGAAAACAATTGAACTGACGACACGCTCCTAGGCAGTTGTAGTTATAGAAGATGACGACGCATTTGAGGGCTGGGACGACAGAAACCGGACAGACAACGATGGCGAAAATAGCCATCACCAAGTAAGCATAACTTGTCTTCTCTCTATAATTAGCTTGGCTTCAGAACCGTCATGTTACTCTAAATTGTTTTCACGTCTAATTTTCTAAACAGTATCCCCTTATTATCCGAACAACAACCTCCAATTTGCCCTACTTCAACCCTCTCAGAACCACCACATTGTCCCCACAACATTCCAGTTGCATCGGTCTTGCCCTTATTCGAGGCATTGACATAACTCGTCAACGTCTTCAGATTCTCACCCCAATCGCCTCCAACGTGATCAACGACATCAACGATCAAGGCAGAAAGATAGTGCTCGTAAGTGGAAAATTTGACACGCCAGGTTGGGCGTATACAGAAGGACTTATACGGCAGAATGCCGGAAATGCGAGCGATGATGACGAGAGTGATGCGTTTGATAAGTTCCCCGAAATACCCTGGGTCGAGACACTGAAAGGCTCACAGGGGCGGGGAGGGGGTGCCAGAGTCTGGCGGGTTAGAAGGGATCTAGGGAAATCTGATGGTGGCGACTAGTTTAAATGCGAAAATGAAATACATAACGGTCCTTAGCTGGCATCCTGCCTCGGCAAAATAAGTCTATCGGGAACTATAGAGGAAGACTGTTTGTTGATGGAAAAGAAGCTATCTGCCAATGAGAATTACTTCGAAACTACTTAGCAATAACAATTCTGAATCAGTAATTAAGACCCAATTGATGTGTCAATTCATATTGTGTCCTGTGAAGTCAGATGATAAATGTCTTGGAACATATCCTCAGCCCCACTACAATGCATGCATGCAATGCAACGACGGGACGGCCCGTCGTCGGCACAAATCCATCACACAGAATGTGAAGCCGAAAAAGCTCAGGAGAAAGTGTCCAAAAAAAAGATCCTTTCAAGAAGAAAAGGTAGAGTCTAGGAGAGCCGTTTGACATAAATTTTTGACCCTAGTGCCGTCTAAATTATTCGCAGAAGCAAAAAAATAGATAGCAATTGCTTTCTGCGTCATGGGAATTGAGCCCAACGCCTGTGATATTGTTAGATGAAGATCTTATTGATGATGAATAGTGTTTTACTTACGGGGGTCGAACCCGCAACCTTGAGATTAAGAGTCTCACGCTCTACCGATTGAGCTAGCCGGGCAGAGAGGTTGCTTGATTTGTGAAAACCATTTGAGGGCTTTATTTTATATATGATGGAAGCTTGCTAAGCGAGCCGGTCATCCCATATTACCTCTACGCTTTCCTTGTCTTCACTCACTGCTCAGGAGAAAATCAAGCAACCAGAAGGTGATATTTAATATTGAACAATATCAGCAAAACATCTGCAGCGGATAATACCTAAAGTTCTAGCAGCTTTAGATATATCTGATCCCCTTTCTCTAGCCCACATATACTAAAGCAAATTATTGTATATTCAATCACAAGATATGTCATGCGTCGGAGACCCGTCCTGGGTCAACATACAATACCCCCCAATTTTCTAGCTTGTCAAGGTCCCACATCACGTAAGCCCATTTCCTCAAAGCCTGCTTGTATTCTTGGAAATATAGTATGTCCACCTTCTGATTTGTTGACCATGGCCAGGCGGCATTTGGGCCATCAATGCGATTATTATCTTCAAAAAGAAGCTCCTGCCCATCCTCGGCAGCAGTATACATATCAGTCTGATACACCCAGTCGTACGGATCCTCTTCCAAAGCTTCTATCAGGAACTCACGGTTACAGTGATATTGTCTTGAAGAATAGAAGCTTTCTGCGCAGGAGAAGATGCATTAAGCAATCGGCATAAAATTAAGAGACCGAGGGACACGAGATATCCTGTGTTTTGTACTTGCCAATATTCTACCGAATGCTACCGAGAGAGGTTAGGTGTTCCATAATCGTGAGGGATGAAAGAAAATACTTACCATCATTTAAATCTTTGTTAGGACAAAGTTTAGAAAGTTCAGAAAAACTCTCCCGAAAGAAGTCGGTATGGCGTCTGGTGATATAGTCACGTACGCAAGCCAGCTCCTCCACCTCCCATGTTTTGAAGATAGAGAGAAAAAGCAAGCTTTGATCTATTGCATCAAAGCACCCTCGAGCTTCCGGTGAGATTCGTATATCACGAGGCTCGGCGAACAAAGCTCGGAACAACTCGAAGCGGTAGAGAGCTCGGTAAATACGACGTTTCTCGTTGCCAGAGAGATCTCCGTAAGATTGGCTTCTTTCTTCCTTCACTGCCGGGGGTAGATATTGTCATCTTGCAGAAATCAACGGCTATTTTTGCGACTACATTCTGAAGATGTGACAAATATTTGAGAATCTTGATATCCAAAGAGTTTCATGTGACTGATAAACGTGAGCCTCGTTTTGCTCTATACTGTGAGATGAAAGATAGCACATTATCCTTACGCCCACCTGCCCTTTCGAATCCAATTTGAGAGACGTTGTAGACCACCAGAGCATCCGAAAGAACCTCTGTTCCAATATCGTAGAGCAATACTGTAGAGAGTATTGCCTTTTGTTTATCTAGGTAGGCTTTGTAATACAGAGGCGAGGATCGAACTAACGCCTGTAGAGTAGAAATATTCGGCACGGAATGAAGAATCAATAACTTGAGTTCGGCAGGCAAACCATCAAGGTTGGCATTCCCTAGGGTCATAGCAGCAGTCGATTGGGGCTCCATGGGTGGGCTGAACTCAGCGCTGGGGGTTTATCTGCTTCTTGAGTCATTCCATCCTCAAAAGCTCTGAAACGACTGATGATTGATTATTGCTGGCATAAGTTCACGAATGTGTTGTAGTTGAGCTTTATCTGGTACACCTAAATAAGCTAGATTATTAATAAATAAAGTAAGCGAGCTAGCGAATAGGGCCCTTCTGACGTATATTTTGTACATTTCCTCCTATACCAAAGATAACTTTGAAAGCTATTGCAAGCCTTGTCGAGCCATCACATAGCGGAGGTCGATATCAGAAACCTCTATACTTTCTGTGACTCGCATATGTACTATACCAACATCGCCTCAGCTAACTACCTGAAGGGTCTAATCTGTCTACTCTTTAAGAATCTTTATTGCTTTTCATATAAAGGCAGGAAGCGAATTTAAGCTTTGGGAAACTAATCTCACTAACAAAACGGCCGACTTGCTATCATACGACTATACCATAATTTTTCAAAATTGTATTCCATTCATACAAGTTAAATACAATGCACAGAGAGTCCCGCAAAAGTATACACTGTTATTTAATATGGGATTTTTATTGTTTTTGTTGCTTCCTGTACCGCTTTCATGGCACAACGAGCGAATCAACTGGGATGACCTAGGTCTGTTGACAAGATACAAGAAAAAGCTGTGTGCTAAGCATGGTAAGCTGGAGCAGACCGCCATTAAACCATAGCGGTATATCATAAAGTCGACGAGCACTGGCTAATGGGAACCATCATCACCGAAGCGTGATGCTGAAAACATAAATATCTAATCGTTTTGTGCTGCAACTAACACCAGCTGGGAGCAGAATGCTTTATATAGTACAGGTATGTCTAATCGTACCTCAGGATTCATATGATCGTCACAGGAGTTATACATGGGTTTCCAGCTTCGCTCTACTTTCTCCGCTTCAAAGTTTTGAAAGCCATTTCTACAAGACCAGCCTTTGCCTCACTTTCAGGAAAGTGGTCTATCGCTGCGATGGCTCTGTCAACGTAGTCCTGAGCCAAAGCTCGTGTTTGTTCTAGTCCATCACTCTGGAGCACCAATTCCCTTGCCTGGATTTTGTTAGATTAAGCTGATCTGGATCGACAGATGTACATACCCTCGCAACGTCGCCTTGTTCTGCGAACTTTCTCCCCACCAGGCTTCCCAGCTCCTTATTGTTCTTCCATGCGAAGAGTAGCGGCGCAGTGGCAAGTCCCAATTCTAGATCTGCACCGGCAGGTTTCCCCAACTCCACTCCGCTTACTGTATAGTCCAGCATATCATCCACCAGCTGGAAAGCCAATCCTAAATTCTTCCCGTATGAATATGCAGCTTCCACCGTAACGGAATCCGAACTGCCTAGCAACGCCGAGGCACGACACGACTTCGATATCAAGCTTGCGGATTTGAGATATGTCTTTTGGAGGTAGTATGTAAGGGCTTCTTCGGTCCATATTGGGTTCTTCTCGTCCGAGGCAGTATTTTTCAATTGCATAAATTCCCCCTCAACGAGATTTGCAATCACCGTTGCTAGCAGCTCAGTCACCTCCGCATCCCGGAGACGTGCTAGAGCAACAGATGCACGGCCGAGTAGAAAATCACCTGCTAGCACAGCCATTTTGTTTCCAAACTCGACATTTGCTGAGGGATTACCCCGACGAGAGGTTGAGTGATCAATCACATCATCGTGTAGGAGGGAGGCAGTATGGATGAGTTCGGTGATCTCGGCTAGCCGGCGCTGTGAAGGCAATATATCGCTGTCTGTCACAGAGTAGGCGGATTGTGTGTTTGTAAGAGGATTTGTGGAGGGCGAGGAAGGATTGACGTCGGACAGGATAGAACTTGGAGACAATGGATTGTCAATATCTGCAGGGTTTATTTGGCTATTATATCGAGGGTATTTGGGTGCCAGTGCTGTTGCTCGCGACATAAGAAGAACTATTAGAGGTCTCACATGCTTTCCTTCCGCTTGTGTATAATACTTCGCCGCTTTGTCCAGCGAAGGGTGTCCAGATCCCAAAAGCTGCCGTATGTTACCAGTTAAGAACTTCATCTCTTTTGCTACCATGCGCAGAGGATCTACGGAGATATTTCCGTTCCCTGCTGCGGAACGAGACGTCGCGATCGATATGACATTGGATGCGGTTGCCACTGCCTGGGCCCATGATGACTGTCGCCTGCATGATGAATACTGAAAGTTGGAGCTTTTAATTTGTGTGGAAGTCCGCCATGAAGTCAATTGGCACTTTGAACAGCTTGGAAGGAGCTGCAGACTCGTATAATGTGAACTTTTGAGGAGCACTGAAGCTCTCAGAGACCGGGTTCTCATGCCTCTCTGACCTCCTTTGAGAAGTGAATAAAAAGAGTCTAACAAGGAATATTAAACATTGGATCTCAAAATTGAAAGAGGGAGAAAGGAAAAGCAACTTTTGTTCGTGGCCCCAAATAGACTTTTTGGAGCTCGAGAAGTGGTGATGCCGTGGAATTCCGCAAAATATCAAGGAATGACTAAGCACGCCAAGCAACCACGAGTATTGCCTAGTCCTCCCGACATCTAGTTATATGTATACTCCGACAATATACTATAACGAGCCATTAAAATGGTGCTATTTACCATGACTACGGCGATGGTGGAAGCTATCGAAAAGCTTCAGAGCATCAAACTTGTCGCGGATCCTACAACAATTATAAATGCGAACGGGTTCAATGAGGAAATGTCTATAGAAGTCGAGCAACAGCTGGAGAAGGGTAACGCCAGTATAAAGGATATAGAGCGTGATGCAGAGAAGGGAGAAGGAGAAAGCTGTGTGGAAGAGCCATTGGGGAAACTGAAAGTGACAGCTGAGGCACCATCTTTGTTAAAACCCAAGCCAGGAAACCCAATATTGCACAACCAGATCATAGACTTATGGAGGGTTACTAGGGCACAAAATGTATCCTCATTGACACTTGATACCCTGATGCGTGGATCTAAAATATATACTGCCCCCCCAGAACCTAAACAAGAACCTGCATGTCTTTCCACTAATCCAGGAGTTTCATCTGCTGACGAAATTTCAGACTTCTGAGTATAAAAGTCTAATGGCGCGTCTCCGCCGTGAAGAAGACGAACGATCGTACCAACGGATGATCAACCCTACACCTCCAATGGAGACATTCTCTCAGCGGTTTCCACTATCCTCGGCCGCGCACGCATTTGCGTCAGCCCAGCAGCCTCTTAAGGGAGAGGATGATGATGAGGTCACATACTCAGATGTGGACAGGCAGATTGCGCTTATTTTCAATGTCCTCATAAGCATTGTAGCATGTGCTGCTGCTATCTGGATGGTTGCTAAGTGGTGGAGTACGCCTACGAGATTAGCTTTGAGCTTTGGTGGCAGTCTTTTGGTTGGAGTCGCAGAGGTAGTAGTCTATCTAGGATATATTCGAAGGGTTGGAGAGGCAAAAGGTAAAGAGAAGGGTATTAAAGAAGTTAAGGAAATCATGAGGACTTGGGTGATTGGTGGGCCAGATGATACAAATGAATACGATAAGTCTGTCCCAATTCTGACATCAGACCCGGACGATATACAAGCACGAAGACGAAGGAAAGGGAGAGAGTAGAATGGAGTTAGGAATAATAATAATATACCAGGCCCACAATCAATAATTTAAACGTATCTCGAACAGATCTACTACATAGAATCATCAAAATAGAGAATGTCAGGGCTCTCCCGATCTGTTCTGCTTGGTATGTAATTGGCAGCATTCCTTCTCTATCCATTTTTTATGTTTGATGTGTGTGTCACTTAGCATGGAAGAATACCACCAAAGCCTTCGTTGCTTGCAGTTATGCTGCACTACATTTGAAAGATGTTGCCAAGTCATTGTAATTTGACTGCCAAAACGCACTGCACTCACGTTAGCGTTTTCTGTTTATGTTCCCTTCCAGAAACTTACGTATTGCCCGCAGAGGTTATCAAAAGAGTGGTCCCGGTGCATTTGTTATCGCTATAGATTTATCAGCCTGGATGAAGCTTTTAATGACTGAAGTGTATAAGTGTATATACGCATATAACGTGCATTTCCCACCAGTGTCAGTTCTTGCCGAGCTTGCAAAATCATTGTATTCTTCTCTCATTGAGTCTGTGACAGTGAGGATCTTCCCGGCTTTGTGGATGTAATACTTACAGCAAATACCTGCTACTGCTGGGAGCCGTGCACAACGGCCTAAATAATGTTCATTTGTGCACAAGGTCAGGTAATAGGTGGCAGCTTGCCGTTTCTCGACTTGAGGAGCTGCATACACTAGCGGTAAACCAGCCAGAGATGCGAAACTTGTAAAGAAGATGGAGTATTTCATTGTTGAGTAGAAGACCTTTAACTGAAGTGATTTGCGTTGCGATAGTAGTATAAGAAATGCTGATGAAGTTTATAGAGCTAACTAGCCATTTGGAAGACAGCTGTAAAGAGAGGTCTGCAAACTAATTCTGAACACAAAGCAATGGCTTACTTCACTTGCAATAATGTGAAAATAGGGCGGTCGTGTATGCAGGTGCATCACAAGAAAGGTTTGACACCAGCCGCTTTTGGCATTGAATATATTCTACTCGCTGGAGGCAATCTTTCAATCTCAGTAAGGATTAATTATCGTCAGTTAGTTGTCAGCCAAGCAAGCGGTAAGCCTGTCAGACGGTCCAGTATACTTTCTGACACCGATTACTATAGATCGTATTCGTCCAATCAATGTTAAATCCTATCGAAGCCCCACACGGGATAGGTATTCCTGTACGAAGAAAGGGACATCATACCCTCCGCAAGGTCCCGCTTATTATGACCACAATGTGTAGATGGAAAGGATATCCAAGACAAGATTCCAGATACAGACTTACGAGCAAACTTGAAAATGCTTTTAGAGATTCACCACCGAAGCTAGGGACTCTATCCCGCCATCTTACAATGATAACGCTAGTCCAGATCCACATCTGTTCAGCTGATCATAGCCAATTTTGGATCTGTGCCTGTGCTGGTTCACTAGTTATCATGATAATAATCAGAGAAGTAGCTTTCTTTCTGCAGTCAACACTCTGTCTGGACAGTTTTCAGAGTTTATGTAGCTAAAATGGGAATTATAAAAAAATTGAATACACTGTTACTTGAATTAGTTTAGACGTGTCAGTATAATTCATAGGAGTTTCTGTAGGACACATGATCCACTCAGGTCATGGAAACCATCTCATCAGTAATAATACTCATTGTTAATCATGCACTGTTCCCAAAGAAGACTCTCCGGACATCTAAGAAAGTATTTCGCTTACTCTTGTGAAATGTTTTTCTTGGTAAGCTAGTAATGAGGCTTTCTGTCGGCTCTGCCTCAAGGATTTCTTACCATTCTGAGATCTCACGCGATTGTAACGCTAGTAAGCAATCCTATTAGGTTATGAAGTTATACACACATGAAAGCGGCTAAGCTGGGTAAAGCCTTTATATACAAAGCATTGCTGCTATCAAAAAGGTATTTATTCTGGAATTCATGTTCTTGAATAATACACGCATCAACAAGATGTACCATATCATACTGCCTGGACTCGCCTTGTTTATTGGAGGTGCACATGCTATTCTAGATAATCTACCTGCTTTCAATAACAACAACCATACATTCTATACAAAGAA
>Ga0247807_10001816_pt1 | contig 12212 bp, 10 predicted proteins | sample UWRJL074202C1_FD_179931 | JGI IMG/M metagenome (GOLD analysis project Ga0247807, IMG submission 179931) | Plant litter microbial communities from Arlington Agricultural Research Station in Wisconsin, United States - UWRJ-L074-202C-1 | ecosystem: Environmental > Terrestrial > Plant litter >...
TGGCCTTAATTTATGATGAGTATCTAAAATGGAGTAATATAACATCACTTTTAGCCCGTTTTTTCTGAATGCACTCACATATTCTTTGACAACATCTCTTTTCAGCGGACTGTTCATCACATTATAATCCGTAGTTTTTGTATCCCAGATCGCAAAACCACTATGATGTTTAGTGGTTAAACAGCCATAAGTCATGTTTGCAGATTTCGCAGCTTTTGCCCATTGATCACAATCCAGTTTTTTAGGGTTAAAAATTGCAGGAGAAGCATCGGGGTCCGGCCAGTCCTCATCGGTATAGGTAGGAATATTATAATGGATAAACATTCCAAAACGCAGATCAACAAATTCCTGCTGTAATCTGGCAAGATCTTTCTTCTTTTGAAGAGATTTGTTTTGTGCCCATGATAGTACAGGGACAAAAGTAAGTAGCAGAATGGCAATTAAAAACTGGTCAGGTTTTTTCATAATAGCTTGTTTCAGGTTAAAGGATTAAGGTTTTCCTGTTGTCAGGTAATCCCAGCTTGCTTTGGTTAATTCAGCAATAATTGAATCTGTTGTTTTCTCATTTTCTTTAGTCATCGATACAAATACAGCAATAGCAAAATGCTTCCCGTCCGGAAGGGTCACAATGCCTATATCATTTGTGGCGGCTGTTAATCCTGATTTATCCGCGCCTGAATTTCCTGTTTTATGTGCCGCTAAAGTACCAGCCGGTAACAGGCCTTTAATCTTATCAGGCCCTGTAGAGGTTTCAGTCATTAATTTCCATAAAAATTCATAAGAGGTTTTAGCAAGTATCTTTTTATCATAATATAATTTCAATAACTGTGTAGCAGCAGCAGGTGTGGTCCAATTGGTAAACTGTACCTGGTCATTCTGGTGCATCTGATCTTCTGTAGCTGTAATGGCCACCTCTTTTATTCCAAGACTATGGATATAACGGTTAACTTTTGCAGGGCCGCCCATTAACCTGAAAAGTATATCACAGCCATTATTGTCGCTTTGTGAAACCGTAAAGCTTAAAATTTCTGACAAAGGTATTTCAACCCCTCCGTTTGGATACTTCTCTCTTAAAGGACTCCATGTGCCTGGTAAAAGATCACTCTTTTTAACCAGTATTTTCTGAGTCAGCTTGAATTTACCCTGATCAACCTGGTTTAAAACAGCCAGTGCAAGATGAAATTTATAGACACTTTGCATAGGCAGATGCTTTTTACCATTTAAGGTCAGTGTATCTCCATTCTGAAGATCTGTCAGCGAAAATCCAATTGTCGCAGCATGCGAATTTATAATGGTCTGAAGCTTTTTGCGCAAGTCTTTTTTTTGTGCAAAGCTATTGACAGAAATCATCAGTAGAAAAATGCCGCAGATTATACTATTTGTTGTAAAAAATCCTTTCATCATACAAAATAACGGATATTTTTCATTTACCACACAAAGGTTTTCTAACAATTTTATCCTTCCACCATGATAATTAATCTGCTTTTTCTTAGCAGCTGATTTTGAGATATTAAGCAATAATTAATTTCCTTCTCTATTAAATGAGTTAATAAAATGTATGAAAATTAAAAAAAAAGCTAAGTCACCACTTTTGAATAAAATATCCCCTATATTGCCTTTTAGGAAACATCATTAACCCCTACCTATGAAAATTATTTCACCTATAGCTAATTTTAAGCAGGAAATTCACCTCCTGTTATACCTTAGACCAAAGCTGAAGCTTATCGAAAATTAACGCGGATATTCATCCTGGCTATGGAAAGTAAAGACAATGTCAAACACAGAAATAAAGAACTGACCAAAAGAAAACTTCTTCAGGCCGTAGGTGAGATTATTATTGAAAAAGGTTATGCAGGTTTAGGAGTAAACAAAATTGCGAATAAAGCGGGGGTGGATAAAAAACTCATTTACCGTTATTTTGGTGACGGAAATGTGCTGGTAGAAACTTATATTCTGGAAAAAGATTACTGGTTTAGCCTGGCTGATAAGCTCCAGGAATTCAATGAAATTGAAAAACCGGATAAAGCTAAAGAGATTATATCAGCCATATTGGAACGGCAGTTTACTTTTTTCTACGATGAAGAAGCTATGCAAAGACTGATCCTGGAAGAGTTAACAGCCAAAAGCTCACTGATGGTCAGCATTTGTAATATCCGTGGAAATATAGGCGCAAGCTTATTAAAGCATACGGATCCTTATTTTAAAAATTCCGGAGTAAACTTCAGAGCCGTAAGTGCTTTACTCCTGTCTGGTATTTATTACCTGGTTTTACAAGCCAGAATTAATGGTGGAACCATTTGTGGAATAGACATCAATTCTGCTGCGGGAAGAAAAGAAATCACAAAAACTATTCGTCATATCGTCGAATGGGCTTATGACGCTCCGGCTGCAGGAGCTAAAACAAATTCCAACGAAAACTAAAACAATTTTTCAATAAACGCTAGAAATACCATGAAATATGAACTACAGGAATTCAAGTCAATGGTTGATGCCTTACGCGAAAGTGATGGTTTTGAAAGCTGGATGACTGAACAGCGTAATCCTGTTGAAAATATGGCTCTGGAAGCCGGACGTATCTGCCAGAAATTTAAAGACATCAGTCTGGAAAAAGATGCAGTACTTTTTACCAGGTACTTCCATCAGCATCAGCATGCACTGGTCGTGATGGCAGATCAGGTTTATACTTTCTTAAAACAGTATAGCAATGATAATGAACAGGAAGACGATGAAAATGAAGGTGAGTTATCTCTGCAAAGACTATATAATGCCCTGGTTAGTATCCTGCAATTTATGCAGACACAATTAAAAGTATTTTTTAAAACAGATGGAAAAGTTCCGGGTAGCTTTATCGAACAGCATCAGTATCAGGAAGAACGAAATCATATTTTTATAGAGAAAGCATTGTTGGAAAGAGGTATAAACCAGACCATCGTTACGCATCTGATAACTGTTTTGAGATTCGAAGACCAGCAGCCAAATGATGAAATATCTTTTGCTGTTTATACCTATGTCCTGAAAGTTCAGCGGGAATTATTAAAGTATCTGCAGGGACAGGACGATGAAACAAATAATTACAGAATACTCAAATTATTAACTACGCTGAATCTGAATAGTATTGGAATCTATGAACATTATCATGGAATAATCAATGACCATCAACTGCCCCATTTTAAAACTGCAGGATTTCTAAAACCAGCTGATCCTGTAAAAATGACCCTGCTCCTGTTTATCATTACTGAAATTAATTCTTTACATGCTTTAAAGCTCATAGCAAAAGAACTTTATCCCTTAGCAAACTAAAATCCTGCAGCTATAATTTCAAAATTATGAAAAAGGCATATGATTTGCGATATTCTGCAAATTTGCTTTTATTTGCAGAATTATGACTACAATTATACAACCTGATCATCAGATCAGGGCTGCACGCAGATCTAACATGCTCTACTTTTTAGTTTGTGGTTTAGGAATTGCAAGCTGGGCTCCGATGGTTCCTTATGCCAAAGAGCGTCTGTCCTTTAATGATGCTAATCTGGGCCTGCTCCTGTTGCTCATGGGCGCAGGCGCGTTAATTATGATGCCTTTAACCGGTATTTTAATCCGAAAATACGGAAGCAGAAAAATTATGCTTATCGCAGTTTTTATGGTAGCGTTGTGTCTTCCTTTACTTATAATGATGGATACACCACTCACCATGGGTGTCATCTTATTTATATTTGGTGCTTCGATTGGTACTATAGATGTTGCAATGAATGCTCAGGCAATTCATATAGAACATTATTATACAAAACATATCATGTCCTCATTCCATGGGTTATTTAGCCTGGGAGGGATATTTGGCCCGCTTTTAATGGGTGGAATTATTAAAAGCGGATTACAGCCTGTTATTGCAGCAGGTATTATTTCAATTCTGCTGCTTATTATTGCGATCAGTCAATATAAAACCCTGCTTTCTCATCATCAGGAATCAGGAAATAATGAAACCGCAAAATTCTCATGGCCCGGACGGGCAGTAATCTTTTTAGGTCTGATGTGTTTTATAGTCTTTCTTGCAGAAGGCTCCATACTTGACTGGAGTGCTGTATTTTTAAAAGACATCAAAAATTTTGATACTGCAATAGCTGGAACAGGTTACGCTGCATTTTCAATTGCGATGACTGCTATGCGCTTAACGGGCGATAAATTTGTTGACAAACTAAATCCACAAAAGATAATTGTGTTTGGGTCATTACTCTCTTCAATGGGTTTTTTACTGACAGTATTCAGTCCGTGGGGATGGCTCACTTTAGTTGGATTTGTACTTGTAGGATTGGGTGCTGCAAATATTGTCCCGGTTTTATTTAGTGCGGCCGGCAAACTTAAGGATATACCTGCATCAGTATCTTTACCTGCTGTTACCACTATGGGTTATGCAGGTTCACTTGCAGGCCCGGCAGGAATCGGAATGATCGCCTATTTCAGCTCTCTTCCCGTTGCTTTCTGCTTTATTGCAGTATTACTTCTTATTGTAAGTATTTCTTTTCGCCAAAAATAAACTGAGAAAGTCAGCTAACCAGCTTTATTAATTCTAAACCATAAATACACTTATGAAAAAAGAACAACGATTTAATTATATACTCAAAAAACTCGACCAGGAGAAAGCAGTAGAATTTAATGCATTAAGCGTTGCGCTTAAGATTTCGGAAGATACCGTCAGACGTGATATTGACGAACTGGCAAAGAACGGTCTATTATCAAAAGTCCGTGGGGGAGCAATACCAAGAGCTGAAAATCCACTTACTTTTAAAGCTCGTATCGGATACCTGAGTAAAGATAAAGAGGTGATTGCATTAAAGGCGTTGCGTCTGATCCAAAACGGACAGACGATCTTTCTGGATGGCGGCACTTCAATTTATACGCTGGTATCTTTGTTTCCGGCAGACATTAAATTAACTGTCATCACAAATAATGTAGCTATCATTCCACTGCTGGCTCTTTACAGTGGAATTAAAACCATTGTATTAGGTGGCCAGTATCTAAAAGATACCGAAACATTATTTGGATTAGAGGCTGTGAAGGGAGCAGAAAAATTCCGTGCAGATATTTTCTTTCTTGCTCCCTGCGCTATTGATGCAAAGGGGGTTACTGCAACTTATAAAGAAGAAGCTGAGTTAAAACAAACCATGATGACCAATGCTGATCAGGTAGTTGTATTGTGTAATTTCAATAAACTGAATACTAAAGATCCCTATACTGTTTGCCGTCTTGAAGATTTATCTTATATCATTACCGAAGAAGATCTCCATTGCAGAGCATTTGATTTATATAAAAAATCAGGTATTATTTTTATATAGGTACGATACCAGATTATCGCATAAAATTTTAAACAGGTTCTCAAAATCAGTATATTGAAAATTATAATTTCAAGGTGATTTGATTAAGAAAACCGGCGATGAATAAATATGTAAAGTATTTAATGATATTTATTTCAATTACAGGGTTTGCAGCTTGTGTGAATGCAGACCATATAAGAGCTCTGTATGATGCACAACTGGATGTTTTCAAGAAAAATGAAATTTATACTGAAGTCCGGTCTGCTGCAAACAAGACCCTTAAGAAATGGATTACTCAGGATCTGGAAGGTATACATGTACTTAAATCCTGTAACTGGAAACTGGATGATGCTGTATTTTTCAACACTAAAAAAGATAAATGCTATCTGCTTTTATTAATTCAGGATAAAAACACGAAAGCAGAACTGGATTATGTTTATGTAATGTACGGTGCATTAGAGCATAACCAGTGGGTGATCTATTTCAAAGGCCTTTCTACAATGGTCTTTCCAAGAAAAGAAGCCGGTAACGATCACTATATACCTGTTCCTCTGACCACCTTATCCATGTTAAGCAGAGATGATATTCTTAAACATTATTATAAGACAAACAGGCACATTAATGATGAATACGTGAATAAGGCTTATACTCCTGAATTAAAAAAGAAGCATGAATTATTCCTTCAAAAAAAATATTGACCTTACTATTTCCAATAATCAGATTTTAATTCACTCATAAACATCCTTTTAATTTAAAAGAACGATTTATTGTCCCTCAGGCAAACAATCCGTAAGTATTATTTGTTACCGATACATAATAACTAAATAATTGAAAAAAATGAAAAAAACTATTTTACCTCTCGCCCTGCTGGGTTTAACGCTTTCATTTGGCATACATTCTGCTACAGCACAAATTAAACTGAATAGCAAAGGTCTTGGTGCGCTTCAAAAAGGCGTAAAGGCTGCTACTTTCTCAGACGCAGATGCAGCAAAGCTTGCTGGTGAAGCTGTAACGTGGATGGATGCACACAATACTGTTGCTGCAGCTAAAGACCCTTATACTGTCCGGTTGAACAAGATATTTTCAAAACATGAAAATGAAGGCGGTCTTAAACTAAATTATAAAGTATACAAAGTAAAAGACATCAATGCTTTCGCATGTGCTGATGGTAGTGTACGTGTATTTTCTTCGTTGATGGACATTATGTCTGATGATGAATTATTAGGAATTATCGGACATGAAATCGGGCATGTAGCTAATAAAGATACTAGAGATGCAGTAAGAAGCGCCTATAAAAGAGAAGCAATATCGGATGCGGCTTCTTCTCAGTCAGGTGTGGTGAATTCACTCTCACAAAGTCAGCTGGGAAGTTTCGCCAACGCACTTCTGGATAGCAAATATAATCGTAAACAAGAAAGTGAAGCTGATGACTACGCTTATGAGTTTATGAAAAAACACAATTATAAAGTTACTGCTTTAGCGAGTGCTTTTCAGAAATTCGCTGATATGGAGAAATCTTCAGGTACAGAAAAGAGTAAAACAGAAAAAATGTTAAGCTCTCACCCTGACAGTGGTTCACGTGCATCAAAAATATTAGAAAAAGCTAAAAAAGACGGATTGTCAAAATAAGACTAACCTGCATGATAAAATATTTTATCATGCCATCTTAAAATGGCCGGATTCAATAGATCCGGCCATTTTATTTATACATTTTCTTGTAAGACAGCTTTTTTAGTTGTCAATGTTGCTCCTGCACTGGCAATGATTACACAGGTAACTGCAAGCCATTGATAAAAAGTAAGCACTTCATGCAAAAGAAGCAGACCGTTCAAAGCTGCAACTGCAGGTTCCAGGCTCATTAAGATACTGAATGTGCGGGCAGGCATCTGCCTGAGCGCATTGATTTCAAGTGTAAAAGGGATTGCACTGGATAAAAGTGCTAATGCAAGCCCGAATAAGAGCAAAGATGGTGTTAAATTGATTAAACCACCACTGCCAATTCCAAATGGAGCAACCACTAACGTGGCAAATAACATGCCTACGGTAACAGCATCCCCACCGTTCATAATCTTAGAGATTTTTCCTCCCAGTAAGATATAACCTGCCCAGAATCCCCCGGCAAGCAAAGCTAATAAAACACCAATGAGATCAATTCCCTTACCAGTCCATGGGGCAATCAATGCAATCCCTATTCCAGCCAGTAAAATCCATAAGTAATCTGTAATCCTTTTAGAGCCAAATATAGCAACCATCAAAGGCCCTACAAATTCAAGTGTAACTCCTAAACCGAGTGGTATTCTTTCAATCGCCATATAAAAAATCAGGTTCATTAACCCCAGGCATACTCCATAAGGGATAACGGCCTTCCATTGTACAGCAGTTAAGTTTCTTAAATTTGTCCTGTTAACAGCCATCAGGATAATGGCAGAAAGGCCAATCCGGATTAAAGCGGTGCTCTGTGCCCCTAAAACAGGAAATAAGCTCTTGGCGATTGCGGCTCCGCATTGTACACTGATAATTGATAAAAGAACGGCAGGTATTGGTGGTATATTAAAAGATTTATTGTTATTCATTTCCAAACAAAGCTACTGATTAAAATATTTTTTTTGCAATGGATGGAAGAAATGCGGGTACTGGCATTTATATGCGTAATAAAGAGAACTCTTTAACATGCGTAAGTGATCTGTGTTGGGAAGGGGTTGGTAAGGCCAATGGCCTTACCAACCCCTTCCCAACACAGATCACTTACGGACTACAACCTTTCTCCTGACTAATCCTCTCTAATGAAGACCTATTCAGCTATGGCTGTATAAGGTTTATCTTGTTTCATGACCTTGTTGCGGTAAACCCAGTAAAATACAATAGGGAATATAAACAGGTTAAATAAGGTATCAGAAATCAATCCTCCTATAACCACTGTGGCCAGGGGCCTGGAAGTTTCAGAACCAATACCCGTTGACAATGCAGCAGGTAATAATCCAATAGCCGCCATCATTGCAGTCATCACTACCGGCCGGATACGTGATTCTACTCCTATTCTCAGTGCATCAATAAATGTCCACTCAGGATGATTAAACCGCATTTCTTTAATATTTGATTTAAATTTGGTAATCAGGATCACTCCGTTCTGTACGCAGATACCAAATAAAGCAATAAATCCAATTCCTGAAGAGATACTGAAATTAATTCCTGTAAGCAATAAAGCAAATACCCCTCCTACTATCGCAAATGGCACATTGTTTAAAACGAGTAAGGAATCTTTGATATTGCCGAACAAAATAAACAGGACAAAGAAAATCAGTAAGATACTTATTGGAACAACTTGTGTTAAACGGGCAGTTGCTCTTTGCTGATTCTCAAAATCTCCCGCCCATTCTATAAAATAACCTTTAGGCAATTTTACCAGGGCATTTACTTTTTCCTGAGCCTCTTTAATTGTACTGCCCATATCACGGCCGCGAACAGAAAACTTAATTGCTCCGTATCTTTTATGTTTATCGCGATAGATCAAACTTGGGCCAACCAGCTTTTTAATGCCGGCAATCTCACGCAGTGGAACTTTATTACCAGAAAGTGCAGGCACACGTAAATCACCAATCGCATTCGCATTATTCCTGAAACTTTCAGGGTAGCGTATCCGCAGGTCAAACTTACGTTCCCCTTCATAAATCTGTGTTGCCGCTTTTCCACCTATGGCTGTTTCAATAACCGCTCCGGCATCTGCAGTCGTCACTCCGTAAAAAGCCATTTTTTCCTGATCAAGATCGATCCGCAATTCCGGCTGTCCAAGGTTACGCATGATCCCAAGATCTTCGACACCTTTAATATTTTTCATAATATTGAAAATCTGCTCTTCTTTACCTTCAACAAATCTGAGATCATCCCCAAATAATTTGATGACAATAGAGCCCTTTACGCCAGACACAGCTTCCTCCACATTATCTGAAATTGGCTGAGAGAAATTGAGATCGATTCCAGGATAAAACTTCAGCTTTTCCTGCATACGCTCAATTAATTCTACTTTGCTTTCTTTACTTTTCCATTCCTTTTGCGGATAAAGGTCAACGTGAAACTCTAAATTATAAAAACCAGTAGCATCTGTTCCGTCATCCGGGCGGCCTGTCTGAGAAATAACCTGTTTAACTTCCGGAAAACTCCTGAAAGTTCTGCGCATATCATTTGCCAGTTTCACAGATTCTCCGAGCGAGGTACTCAGAGGCCCTGTTGCCCTTACATAAATAGTCCCCTCATTAAGTTGTGGTAAAAACTCTGTCCCTAAAAACCTGAAACAAAAAAGACTGACAGCCAATATGATCATGGCAATTGGAAAAGCTATTTTCCTGCCTGTAAAACAAATATTGAAAAGCCGCATCGAATTCCTGGTAATCCACTCTACGAAGAAATTACGCTTTTCACTTACATTTTTATTGAGCAGTACACTTGCCATAACCGGCACTAATGTAAAAGTCAGAATTAATGCACCCAGTAAAGCAAAACCAAGTGTCCAGGCTAATGGAGAAAACATTTTCCCTTCCACTTTTTCAAAACTGAAAATTGGCAGCAGGCCGATAATGATAATCAGTTTCGCAAAAAAGATCCCTTTACCATTAATCAGACAAGCTTCTTTAATCATCCCCAGTTTACTGAGTTTGTTAAACTTCTCCATCCCCTGTTTTTTTGCCCGATGATCCAGTACCACGAAAATCCCTTCCATCATCACAACTGCACCGTCTATGATAATCCCAAAGTCAATCGCCCCCATCGAGAGTAAATTGGCAGACATCCCTTTAAACCTCAAACAGATAAATGCAAACAGTAAAGCCAGTGGAATTACGATAGCTACAATAATCGTGGTACGCCAGTCGGCCATAAACAAAAACACAATGACTGTGACGAAAATAATCCCTTCAGCCATGTTGTGAAGCACCGTATTTGTCGCAAAATCTACCAGATCTTCACGGTCATAAAAGGCATTGATTTTTACATCATCAGGCAGGACACTGGTGTTCAGCTCCTCTACTTTGGCTTTAAGGTTTTGGATGACTTCATTTGTGTTCCCACCTTTGAGCATTACCACAATACCTTCCACAACATCAGGGTCACCGTCCCGGCCAACCTGTCCAAGAGGCGGCAAACTTGATTCTGTGACCTCACCAATATTTTTCACGAAAATGGGTGTCCCTTTTACATGATCAACGATAATATTTTTAATCTCATTGATATTATTCAGCAGACCAATCCCCCTGACCACATAAGCTTGTCCGCTTTGTTCAATGACATCACCGCCAACATTCAGATTACTTTTGGAAACAGCTTCATAAACTTCCAGTGGAGTAACCCCATATTGCACCGCTTTTTCAGGATCAATCGTAATCTGGTACGCCTTAACAGGCCCCCCGAAACTATTGACATCTGCTACACCAGGTACTGAGCGGATTTCACGTTCCACCACCCATTCTTGTAACGTTTTGAGCTCCTTTACCGATTTCTTGCTGCTGGTTAAGGTATACCTGAAAATCTCACCAGTTGGGCCATAAGGCGGTGAAATTTCAGGTTTAACACCATCGGGCAGATCGGCATCACCAAGATGGTTATTCAATTGTAAACGCGCATAATCATATTCGACATGATCTTCAAAAGTCACTTTGACTACCGAAAGACCAAACAGAGAAGATGATCTGATTGACGTTTTTTTCTGTGCCGGGTTCATCGCTATTTCCAGTGGCCGGGTTACAAATTTCTCTACCTCTTCTGCGCTGCGTCCGGGCCATTGCGAAATAATGGTCAGCGAGGTATTGGTCACATCCGGAAACGCATCTATGGCAATACTTTTAAAACTGAAATACCCTCCCACCAGGAGCAGGAATGTCATGAAAAATATAAAGAACTTGTTCTTAAGAGAAAAAGCCAGTACTGATTTAATTACTTTATTCATTGCTTGAATTTAAACGGGTTAAGCGGATCATGTTATTTCAGAGATTCGTACAGAAACAACTGTCTTGACGCTATAATCTGATCACCGGGTTTTAAACCTGAGCTGATATAAGCACGGTCTTCTACACGTTTGGAAATAGTAACCGGCTGTATCCGTACCTGTGCTTTCCCCTCTTTGACCACCACATAATTGCGGTCATTGTCCAGTATAATAGAACGGGTATTAATCACAGGCAGGTTTTCGCCTGATTTTGCCTGTACCACTACATTGGCAAACATTTGAGGCTTCAGTAAATTGCCTGGATTACTGATTTTAACCCGGGCACGCATCAGCTTATTATCACGGTCTATCATATTATACACCTTATCAATTTTTCCGGTAAATACTTTTCCGGGGTAAGCCAGCGTAGTAATTTTAACCGGATAGCCTGTTTCTACACTGGTAATATCAGATTCGTAAATATTGACGATGATATAAACTGAAGAAAGATCAGCAATAGTAAACAGGTTCTCTGTATTATCAGCTCTGACCTGCATATTACCGGTGATATTTTTCTCTACAATATATCCGCTGATCGGCGCTTTGATCAGATAACCACGCTTGTCACTTTTATTAATTGACATCACTGAATGTGCGCGGCTATTTTCTGCCGATGCTTTTTGATAGTCTGATTTTGCCTGTTCCAGATCTTTACCCGATGCCAGTCCGCTCTGATACAAATCTTTTGCAGCTTCCAGTGTTCTTTTCGTATCCCTCAAATCTGCTTCTGCACTAATCAGGTCTTTAGAGAAACCAGCAACTTCTACACTATGCATACTGGCCAGGATCTGCCCTTTGCGCACTACATCTCCCAGCAGCACATTTACATTTTCAGTGATTCCGCTCACCATGGGATAAATTTTAGCTACTTTATTTTCATCGGGTTCTATCGTACCGGTCAGGGTGATCTGAGAAACCGCACTGGCCTG
>Ga0247807_10001819_pt1 | contig 12194 bp, 14 predicted proteins | sample UWRJL074202C1_FD_179931 | JGI IMG/M metagenome (GOLD analysis project Ga0247807, IMG submission 179931) | Plant litter microbial communities from Arlington Agricultural Research Station in Wisconsin, United States - UWRJ-L074-202C-1 | ecosystem: Environmental > Terrestrial > Plant litter >...
AATTCCCTGGAGAAGGAATAAAAAAAGCCCTCCAACAATTAAAAACTTCTCACGGTAATTTAATTAAGCATAAAGCCACAGCGTTGGAGGACATAAGTCTTCTATGCTGTGGCTTTGTTATGTTTTTAAATTCCGTGAGAGGTGCAAATATAATCATCATCAATCATCAATCAAAGAAAGAACAGCATTAAAAATGAATAAATATCATGAAATATTAAATCAGATAATTAAAAAAGGCAAACGCCAGGACAACAAAAAAGGCGTTATCACATTTCTACTAAATCAGGCGTTAAGACTTAAACCAATTGATCTTTTAGAATTATTCGAAGGTCACGCAGTTGCAAAAAAGAAATTAAAGGATGAATTAGGTTTGTTTATGGCCGGTGAACGATCAACCGAAGCTTATCGCGAAATTGGCGTATCATGGTGGGACTATTGCGGACCAATTTTAGTAAATAGCTACCCGACATATTTTGAAAAACTGCCAAAGCTCATAGAAAAGATCAACCGGGAGAAAAGATCGTCGAAGAATTATGTGCTGTTTTTAGGTTCCAATGATACTGAAAGCAACCAACAGCCCTGTTTAAGTTTAATACAATTTCAAATTGAAAACGGAAAACTGATAATTAGCGCATATCAGCGTAGTTCCGATGCAAATCTAGGCTTACCCTCAGATATTTACCATTTGTACCTAATATCGAAGAAAATCGACGTGAAATTGAAAAGCATTACATTGTTTTTAGGTAACGTTCACATTTATGAAAACAATATTAACAATACAAAGCAATTGATTTCCGGAGAAGCGGTTAAATTTAATTTAAATGTTGGTTAAATTGATACAATTTGAGACAATCAATTTACCTAAGATGTGATGCTTTGGTTTTAATTTTGTACCCACAAATATTTTAATTATGACAGCATCCCAACAATTAGAAGTCGATGCTTATATATTATCAGCATCAAATTTAAGTACTAAATCACGAGGTTATAAGGCATTGAGAATTTTACTAGAACAGGGAAACATACTTTTTTGGTGTTTAGGCAAGGAAGATACTTTCCAGCTCGCAAAGGTTCTGGTACATTTGCGGTTCAAGTATGAACATGTAAAAGGCGGTTTATCGCTGTGTGAGGATAGTAAAATGAATTATTACTATAAGATAATGCACCGAAAAATACCTGCTAAAAGTTTATATCAGGAAAATGTAATTAATTCCATCTTTGAAAAATCAAAGGGTTCCACTTATAATTGGGCTGAAAGACAATTGGCTCAGCGTTCCTTAACTGAGAAAAAAGACAGTTCCAATACAGTATAAAGATAGCGAATAGTAACGAGTTAACCTAATTTTGAACACAAAAAAACCTCAAATATTTGAGGTTTTTTTGTTGTTTTAAGTGTCGTTTAAAGTCTGTTTAAGCACGCTTTTTATTTGTGCTTTTTTAATAGTTCCGTACATACTTCATAAAGTTCGGTAGCTCCTTCGCCTGTCTTATAATGACTGTGAGCAATACTTAATTTTGTATAGTCTTCGTCAGCGAGTACTTCTTTTAGCTTAGTTTTTATTCTATCCGCTTGTCTCTGTGACTGCCATGCACCAGCTTTGTTTCTGAATGCATCAATTATTTGCTTTGTAGTTTGCATATTCAAATTTATGTATTTTGCTTTAAAAATGTACATTTGAATTTAAATTTGTGTACATTTCAATTTTTCGATTATAAAACAGAAGAAGAAAAAGATCTGTTTAATTTTTGGCAGTCATTTGGTTTCAATTTTCAAATTGGAACTCAAACAATGTACCAATTTTTCATAGAAGCGTATAGGGCTGGCAAAATAAGTTATAATTCAATTTTAACTTATTTAGAAAAAACTTGGTTTAACGAGCCTATAATAAGAAATTATAATGGAGAAGCATTTGTAATTCTTCCAATAGATTTAATAAAACCTGGTATTAAAAGAGTATTTATAGAATTGGATTCTTTCATTGCAGACAATAGTTATGAAGTAGATTGTTTAACAATTACTGATAGTTTAGTATTAAAGATTGAAACCTTACTAAGAAATTTTTGTGAAAAAATTGGAATAGCCACTTTAAAACAAGACAGAAAGGTAATGACAAATTGGTAATGGAAAAATTGTTAGATGATATACTTGTAGATATTAAAAATTCGGATATTAATCATACTGGTTTTGATGAAGAGGACAGAATTTTTATAAAATATGTGCTAACTGAAAAAGCGGGACTAAATTTAAGAAATCAAGTAGCTCACGGATTAATGGATTTTAATGAATATTCTTTTTCAAATATCATTGTGATATTATCCATGATTCTTAAAATCAGTAAATATTCATTCACAAAAAATTAAAATATTGAATTACTGCTAACACACTCTAGAAGCAATTTGAAAATTTAGTGAAATTTCAAGATGGTTTTGGACTTGGAAATTGGCAAATCCTAAGAATTGGCTTAAGTTAGTCCTAAACTGCTTTTATGGCAAGAATGTTGCGGAAAACTTTTAATAGACCTTCAATGAAAGAAAATTTACAAAAGACAACAAAATTTATAATGAAAAACCGACAGTATTTGTTTGTGATTGGGAATGGTATATTGAAAGAATGTTATTTAAAACATTGAAAAATGTCATTAAGATTACATTACTTAATACATTTAAGCCCAAATAAACCAAAATAATTTAGAGAAAATATGAACTTAGAAGAAATAAAAAAAGAAATTCAAATAATAGAATCTCATTTAACAGAAGAAGAGTTAAATAAAGATTTAATCGAAGTGCAAAATGATGAATTGATTAAGTATCTAGAAACAATAGGAGCTAGAGAAATTCAATATAAAACGGGAAATCAACCACAATTTGGTAAGTTTACAGAATTAGGTGGTGTTACTAATTTATGGTATAAGGACGATAATGATATTTGGCTTATTAAAAATTACGAATTAAAGCGTTTCTTTAAATAAAACTACACATAACAGCGGTTTGGCATAATGGCTAAGTTTTTCTATCTACGACGGAATTGATGCAGACGGGAATAATCGTATCTTTACAACTCAATCTTAAAAACGCCCGCCTGTTGACGCGAGCGTCTCGCTCGTGAACGCAACGATGATATTAACAAAGATAGTTAAAACAAAAAAAGCTTCAGATTTCTCTGAAGCTTTTTGTCTGTGTAGCGGGAAGCATTCAATTATCTAACCAAATTATGAATGATTTTAAAAAGTTATCAATGTTTAAAGTATAATTAAATGCAGGAATTTTTAACGAAAAAAATAGTTTAAATTCTTATAAAATTTATCTAATAAAGGATAATCATATTTAATAGTGTTAAAATGCTTAATCTGAATATCGTCAAAATTTTGCCTCGTATAATTTTTAAATCTACAGATGAAGTATTGTTTTACTTTGGTAGATAGATTTAACTCGAATTTTTCAGAATAATAAACTATATTTATCAAACAAAGTAATTCACTAAGATTGTCTTCCACTACAATATCAATAGTTTTTGATTTATAAAAATCTTCGAATATTTTATTATAAATAAATTTATTATCTTTAAAATTATATAGGATTGAGGAAAAGTTAAAAAATGTTGATTTTAAAACAGTCGTTTCTATAGGTTCATTTAACGTTTTGACAAAGTTATTCTTTATAGCCCATGTGTCTTCTATATACCAAATATCAATTGATAAACCTTTAATGTTTATTTTAAATCCTCCAAAAGCATTTAATTTATAGTTGCCATACTTATTTAAAATGTGAATCAAATTACTAGATGGCATTTTTCTTTTTAAAACAATATCTAAATCTCGTGGTTGCTCATAAATGTTTAAAAAGTAGTTTCTTAAAACACCACTAAATAAGTATGTTGTATGATTGTCACTTAACTCATTGATAAAAGTTTCCACGCGACTATTTATAATCGTGTGAAAATATTCTTTGAAGGTTTTGTTATTTTTATTTAAGTCTAAGTCCACTTATAAATTGATAATGTTTTAAAGCATAAAGATCTGTCATTCCAGAAATAAAATCAACAATAATTCTTAATTTGTAATAATTGTTCAATTTAGTAAAGTCATCAAAATTAAATTCAAAAATATCAACGCTTTTTTTATGAGAATAAGTACTGCATTCTAAAATGGAAGTGTAAATGAAAGATTTTGAAATCATATTAAATGCTTTCCTTTCTAGGCAATTTGATTTTATTATTAGTGCTTCTATATAAAAATTTAGTAAACCAACAATTACTGAGTTTCCTGTTACTTCCATTAAATTTACTTCGTCCGAATTGTAAATGTACTCTTTACAGATTTCGCCTAATGAAGATTCTACTTTAAATAAGTCGTCATCTAGTAATTCCTTTTGATATTCTCCATTCATTATTTTTGAATAATTTTCAATAAAAATATCAAAGGCAGTTTTTACTAAGTAATCTATTAAAAGAATACGTAGTTTAACCATTTTAACCCTTTCATTTAAAGAAGGATTATTTCTTAAGGTACTTAAATCAGAATGCAGTTTGTCAGTATTAGGTATGTTTTTCAAAACATTTTCAAAGATAGCATCTGTTTTATAAAACTTTTTATTAAAACCATCTTCAACATCCATTATTCGATATGCAATAGTGTCAGCTGCTTCCATTAAGAAGCATAATGGATGCCTTACAATTTTATCGTCAATTTTTAAACCACAGTGTGATATGATTTTTTCAAAATGTTCATATTCTGAAAAAAAAACTCCATGTTTATTATTTGCTATCTCATCATTTCTCTTTTTCTCTTCTTTATTTGGGTATTTTAGATAAGTACCTAGAACTGCAGAAGTAAGATTTAGTCCATAAATATTATCTAATATTTGTAATTTAGTGAGTACTCTTAAACCTTGAGCATTTCCGTCATATTCCGTAAAATCAAGTGCTTGTATTTCTGCTCTCTTGGGATCATCATCAACTCCAATGTCAAAAAAAACATTCTTATCAATTTTTTTGAAAAATGTTTCAAAATAATTTGATATAGTATCTTCTCCAAAATGCCCAAAAGGCGTGTTTCCAATATCATGAAATAAACAAACTGTTTGAAGAATTACTGGCACAGTACGCAATAAAGTGCTTCTTAAACATTCATCATTGTTTTTTAAAAAATCAAATTCCTTTTCTGTTATATCTGTATTTTTTTTATCGAAGATTTCTTTTATAAGTTTTAGACCAAATGTATAGCCAATAGACATAACTTCTTGTGAGTGAGTAAGTCTTGTGTGGATGTTGTCATCGTCTGATAAAGGAAAAACTTGTGTTTTATCATGCATTCTTCTAATTGCAGGACTAAATATTACTCTTCCGTAATCACTTTCGAATGCGTTTCGGATATCTTTACCTGCTCCACTAGTACCATTTAAACGGAAAGTACTTAATAATTTTTTCCAATTTAATTTTTGAGCCATATTTTATGTTTTAATAATATTATATTTTTTTTAAAATCGACGTAAATTATCTATACTGCTTTGGCATTTTGATTTTTATTATTGCTTTATAAATATTTCTATTCTTGTGCTTTTTGTATTTTATATTATAGTTATGCAAGGTGATAAAAGTAATCATTAAATATTAAGAATAAAAGAAGCTCTAGATTTCTCTGAAGCTTTATCTCGTAGTCGCAATAGGAAAATTTTAGAAACCCCGATCGCTCCGATATGTAGACAAAGATAGCGGAGATTTGTAATCTGTGCCCGCAAAGAGAATAAGAAAGGTAGAAATAAAAAAGCTCCAGATTTCTCTGAAGCTTTGTCTTAGTAGCAGGCGGCGGGAAGCATTCAATTATCTAACCAGATTATCTTAGATTATTATAATATTTTAAAATTCGCTTCTTAATATTTTCTCTTGTTTTGTTTGCATTCTGCACGCTATATATAAGCTGTATGACTAATTCCTGTTTATATTCAGAGCCTTTCATATACTATTTATTCAAAATAAACTCTAAGGTCATTCATGGATTCATCAGCAAATATTATTTTTTTTATATCATAGATAGAAAATTTATTAGGTAGCTTTTCTGTAATGATTTCTAAATAAGGTTTTACTCTTTGATAAGGAATTCCATACTCAAATAATTTATTGATAATTATTAATGATTCATTTTTAGGGTTATCAATACCAATAAATTTAGAATAAAATTGAGCTTTCTTTTTATTTGCTTCTTTAATTACATCATCTGATAATAAATTTAGACCATTATATTCATTATACAAATCATTGATGTCAATGGTGAAATTTATCAAGGGTATAATCTTAAATGGTATAATATTATAGATCATTTCTATTAGAGAAGATATAATTTGAGATATATCTATATTCCTTTTTTTAGGTGCTAATTCATCAACCATTGCTGTAAAAGTTGCAAACCTAGAGTTTAGAACAATATTAAAACAATCTGTATCAATTCCATGTTCAATCTTTCCAATTATTCCAAGAAAATACTTGGGCTTTGTCTGAACATAATCAAGAAATATTTTTAATTGATTTACAGTGAAACCGTGTTTGTTCAACAATTTACTTACCTCAATTTGAGGCACATTTTCATAATTAGAATGTTCTAAATAGGGTTTTGGTATACTCGGGTTTTCATTAGATGGATCTTTACTTACGTCTAATGCTTTATCAAATGAATCTTCCCTATTAATTTCAATAATTTCAGCGCTATTCTCTAGTACAAATACTATATCAATTTGTTCATAAGGAATATTGGCTTTTTCAAATTGCTCTTTATGTTTTGTATCATAATATATATATCCAACTTTGTGTTGACCTAATCTTCCAGCTCTTCCTATTAAATTTTTATACTTAACTAAATTTTTATTCCCAAGTATATCTTTGGATGATACAATATAAATACTTTCTGTTGGAGTATTTACTCCTTCAATAATAGAACTTGTAGAAAGTAAGTTTTTAATTAATGAGTTATTGAATAAATCAATTACCTTTTTTTGAATAAATTTTGGCATAGGACCGTAATGTACACCTATACCAATTTTTAACGCTTGAATTGGAAGCCAATCAGGATGAAAATCATCTTCAACTCTTTTTATCCATATATCTGTAATTTCAATTGGTAGTTCAATTTCTTTTAAATTTTTAATATAGAAATCCTCTAATTTTTTGGGTGAACTAAAATATATAAGATTATTTTTTTCTACATTTTGTATATCTTCCTTTATCCTCTGATCTAAGTTTTCAATTGAATTAAAATATTTAGCTACAGGAGCATAATCTGATTTTAAAATATTAAACTTTAATTGCTCTAATCCATTGATAGAATTAACCAAAGGCATTAATAAGATAATTTGTTTAGAAATATTAATTGTATCAATAAAAACACGATTTAGTATAACTTCTCTACTTCCTTTTATTTGATCAGACAGCTTATAAGCTTCATCAATTACAAACAAGTCTATTTTATCAATATAATACTCTAGTATTTTGTAATACTTCTCTTGCGTGCCTATAAAAATGCTTTTATCATTTACTGTTTCAACTTTTTTTATAGAGTCAAAAATAGTATATCCTAAATCAGAGAATAAGGTTGTAAAATCTTCCAGCAACTCATCCGCTAATGAATTAGTTGGCACAATAAAAACTATAATATTGGGCTGATGATTAAAAATATACTCCTTAACGAGCATCGTTTTACCAAAACTTGTTGGAGCAGAAATTATAGTTCTATTATTCTCAACCATTCCATTATAAACTCTAATTTGTTCAGATGTAAATGAAATTTTTTTATTATGACCTAATTCATTTTTTTCTTGTATAAATTCAAGTTGTTTAGAAAAGAAAGACTCATCTTTCTTTTCATTATAATAAGGAGATAAGTCAAACATGAACAAATCCTCTAATGTTACACTTTCATCTGAGTTATCTAAAAGTTTGATAACTTCTTCTCTATCTTTTTGATTTATCATAACCCTCTCAATTTAATTATTAAATCTAAAGCTTTTCTTTGAGCTTTAAAGATTAATTCATTTTTAGATTCTATTGGTAAATGATATAGATGAACATTATAATGAGCTTCTAGTTCTTTAATTTTAATCTTTTCTACCAGATTATATGACTTGTCATAATTACTAACAGGATCTTCTTTTGTATGTAAAACAAATCCAGATAAAATCAAAGATATCTTTTTTATTTCCTCAACAGTTTTTGTACAAATATTCCCATCAATACCTTTTAAAATTATCTCTTTATCAGATCCTATTACTTTTGAAATATAATCCTCTAATTTACTAAGAAATGATGTGTCTTTTATAATTTTATCAACCCCACCATATAGTTCTCCATAAAATTTAGCTTCACCAAGTACTAGTTTGTCGTCACTGAACATGCATACATCAGCACCTGTTCCAACAACCTTCAAATTATCACCAACATTAATAACTCCAATTATTAATTTGGAATCTAAAAATTGAATATTCAATCTAGCAAGTAATGCTTCGGCGAAAAAAGAGTAATATGATTGAATTTTATTGTCATCAATAAACTTTATAATTTCAACATCTTTAATTTCATGTTCTTTATTTTTAAAACTATTTTCAATAAATCTTTGTAGTTGTTTTATTCGATCATTAGTGCTTAGTGGTTTATCAACCTGAAATAAATAATTGAGGTTTGTTTCATCATATAAAACATCAAGAATGTAAGTATCTAAATCAGCTAATGATAATGTGTGTTCATAAATATTAAATTCATATTTATTACATTTACTCTTGGATTTATTGGTTATAGTTAAAGACATTTATGTTTTCTAGTAGTTTATATTAATTTATTGTTTCAATTCTTTAACTGTAATAGCCATTATAACAAAAAGTTTTAAACTCAATATGTTTGTTTTTGGTCATCTTTTTTTACTTATTTGAGCAGACCTTATAAAGTCGTTAAATTGAATGGTATTTGGCATAAGTAAGTTATTTTTTACAAGTTTTAATTAATTATGATATACATAACCAATCACTCGATTTTTATAGTATCCAAAAGGTTTTTTAGTCTTTCAAGAAGTTCATCATAAAGAACAAATTCTATATCTTTTAAACTTTCCCTTAGATTCTTAAATTGGTTTCTTTTTTTGTCTGTATCTAATTGGCTTGTGTGCCCTATCACTATGATGGCTCTAGGATTTATAATGTTTACATTTAAGCCTTGTTCGATTTCAGTTTCAGTTTCATCTTTAATAGCTTTGGCATAACTTAAAGCATTTTCCTTAGCCTTTTGCAGATAATCGGATACTTGCGCAATAACCATTGAAACTTCTTTGCTCCAAAACCAAGTTTTATGACTACTATCGTACTGAATTAGTGGTGTTCCGCTTTTTTTTAATTCGTAAAAATCTAAATATCCATAAATGTCAACTAAAACTAAATCTGGATATTTTGTAATGCCGGTAGCTATGTTTTTGTAATCTATTTTATGAACATATCGGCTATCGAACAATGTTATAAATTCATCAAAAAACCTTTGCCATTCAATTTCAGCAGGATTATCTGTGAGCAATTTTTCATACCTAACTATAATATCTTGCAATGTTAATATTTGAGCATTTTTCATTAGTCCAGCTGTCATCTTCTTAACAATGTGACTAGCTTTGAATTTCCTAGTTGCTTTTACGTAGAAATTTCCAATTTGCTCAATTTCTGACGCTGTTAATTTCTCTATTAGTTTATCATTTAAATTCCTAAGAATTAAACTTTTATTATTATTAGTTTCAGTATGATCAAAATTTACCTCAGGGAATATTTCAACTATGAAATTTTTTGTGAGGATTTTTTTTGTGTCATTACATGCTCTTTGCTCCTGATTTATTGATTTAAATAGAAATTCCAAGTCGTCATGATTAAATATAAGTTTATTGTCTACTCTTCCTGAAGGCTTTGAATCACTTAAGGATATTGTATCTATATTTTTATCAATAAATTTGAATTTAAAGAAATTATTGAAACTTTTTTCTGAAAATCCATAACCAAATGAACTTAAAAAAAGAGGTAGATCAGCAGATTCTTCGATTATTACCTTTTTTATAAGTAGTCCTTCAAATTCATATTCAATATCACCATTGGTATAAGTATAGATTAAAACCTTTTCTTTATTGACATCATCTTTATTAACTCTATATATTTTTTTTACGGATTTTAAAGATTCTTCAAATAGGATTAGTTTTTCTGTGTTTCTTATTTCTTTCATATTTGGAAGAGGGATTAAATTTAACTTCTAATTTCAACACGGAAAATCATTAAAAATAATCTACTTCCTTAAAAATAAACAACTAATAAGAAAATTATTTTACTTTAATCTTTTACTGAGATGATGAATTGATTTCCCATTAAAGTATTGTATTTAAAAGCAAATATTAAATTTTATTTTATATGTTTTTTACGGAAAACCATAATATTTCAATAAATATAAATTCAAAAATATGGAAATAAATTATGTATTAAAATAAGTATTTATACCTGTTTATTTTTATTTCCAGTGTAAAAATTAGATTAATTTCTCTTTTTATCATCTTTTAGCTTTGTTCCGAGGCAATAGGTGGCAAGACAGGCGGTTGTTCAATAACCGTTTATTTTGCCGTCAGCTTTGACGCTGACTTAAATTATCCCTGCTCTTGATTTTTCGAGATTCGCAAAGTTTTGCAGGATTTAGGAGGTCACGGCTTGGAAGTTTTATTGAAGTAAATTTTAGTGTAAATCAGTTTTCATTCGAAACGGCTAAAAAGGGCAGCCAAGATAGCGCCAGCCGTCTGCTGCATGCGCATAACGGACTCCGTTTCTTTCGTCCGCCCTTCGGGACTTATAGCACTCCGCATCCTTTAACTGACGCTTGATCTGTGCTTTCTTTTTTTTCGTTTTTTCTTTTGAAAACAATTTTTTTTAAAGGGCGGAGCGGGAGTTAAGGAAGCAGGGATCAATAGCTATTGCTTAAGTATTTCATAAAATATTCCTTAGGTATTGATCAGTGGTTAACAATTATTTATTCATTTTTTAAATTTAAAGTTATGGAAATTACAGGAAGAGTTACGGCAGATGCGGCAGTGCGCCGTGCTGGAGAGAAAGAAGTTTTGAGTTTCAGCATAGCGGTTAATGACCGTTATAAGGTGGCGGGAAGTTCAGAGTACAAAGAGGTGACAACTTTTATTAATTGTTCGTACTGGCTCAGTATGAAAGCAGCGCAATGGGTTAAGAAAGGAGCAGTGGTGCTTTTAAACGGCAGACTGGGTATGCATGTGTATATCAACAGCGAAGGAAATCCGATAGGCAGCATTGACTTTCATGTAAATGCAATAAATATTATTGCTTTTGCAAAAAGAAGCAGTGATAAAGCTGCTGATAAGGAAAAGGCTGGAAGTGTACAGAAAGGGAACAGCAGCACTGCTGTTAAGAACGGGAAAGATAAGGCTGGGGAGGAAGTGCCTTTTTAATTGAATGTTTAACTTTAAAAATCAGAAATCATGGGACATCAAATTTATTATAATGAACAGAACCAGAAGCACAGTTTTTTCAGTGTAAAGGAAAAAGCATGGCACAATCTTGGACAGATAGTGGAAGAATACCCTACAAGCGCGGCAGCGATAGCGCATGCAGGATTGGATTTTGAAGTGGAGAAAAGAAGGCTTTTTACACCTTCTTCTCCAATTGTAATGCAGGACTTTATTACTGCAGGAAGGCTTGATGTTCCCCAATACTGCAGTACGGTGCGTACCGATAATGATACGGTATTGGGGGTAGTAGGCAAGGATTACCATATTGTACAGAACAGGGATGCTTTTTCTTTTTTTGACAGTATAGTAGGCGGTGACGCGATGTATGAGACCGCTGGAGCGCTGGGAAACGGTGAGAAAATCTTTATCACGGCAAAACTGCCTGATTATATCCGAGTAGGAAAAGAAGATCTGATTGAGAAGTATCTTTTCCTGACTACCTCCCATGATGGAAGTGGCAGTATTACAGCAGCTTTCACGCCTATCCGTATAGTATGCGCCAATACACTTAATGCTGCGATGCAGTCTAAAACCAATACGGTGCGTATTCGTCATACTTCAAATGCTAAAGACCGCCTCGAGCAGGCGCATAAAGTTATGGGGATTTCAGATACATTGTCTAGCAGTCTTGAAGCTGTTTTTAATTATTGGACAAAGACCCGTATATCT
>Ga0247807_10001823_pt1 | contig 12178 bp, 12 predicted proteins | sample UWRJL074202C1_FD_179931 | JGI IMG/M metagenome (GOLD analysis project Ga0247807, IMG submission 179931) | Plant litter microbial communities from Arlington Agricultural Research Station in Wisconsin, United States - UWRJ-L074-202C-1 | ecosystem: Environmental > Terrestrial > Plant litter >...
AATAATGCTATTACAGGTTTGTAATATTCTTTATTTACAGGATTACCAGACTTATCGTTTCCTAATGAATATTTATAAATACCGTATAATTCTTTTAGTTTTTGAATCCTGTTGTATGCTATAAATTCTGTAGGTTGAGGATCTGCTTTAAAATTAGCTGTCCATTTATTACCATTTGTATTAATTTGCTTAGTAGCATCTGTTACTGCTTTATCATAATATTGCCCTATTAAAGTTTCATAACTTAGATCACCTTTGCGCCCTGTATCTCCTGTTCTAAACCAATCAAAACCAAATTGCCCGCCCCAACCACTACTTGGTCTAAATTGAACAATACATTTTGCGTCTAAAACTTTTTCCTCGTCTGTCGGTTTCTCCTCCTTTTTCTCAGGCGCAACATATTCATGATGTGTAACGCCGTTCTCGCCACCATTCCACATATTTTGCTTTGCAGCTATAGATACAAAATTACCGTCTAAAACCTCTATTGTTGTAGCACCTTTACTTGTTTTGGTAATACTTCCGCCAACTACTCTTATTCTTGACATACGCTAGCTTTTAGTTTTTTCTCCACTATGTTGTTGTACTTCCTTAGCAGATTTTACAGAAACATTTTCATCAGAACTGTGCATAACATATTCTTTACTTGCCGTTTCCTGTCTCTCCTTAGCCGTATGCGATTCTAAGTTCCCTTCGATGTTTTCCATGAAGTTACCTGTTACATTAAGGATGCTGTCACCTCCAACGCTTGTATTCAGCATCATGCCTACAATACTTGTTTTGTCAGCTCCTGCGCTCTCAACAAGATTCACTCCTGCTGTTGTCGTGATGCTTTCAGAAGCATTCATTACAATATTACAAGCATTCATTAGTATGGTATTCGTTGCGGTAATACTGATATCTCCGTTAACACTGTCCAGTTTTATTTCGTTACCGCCTTTGTCTGCAATAATAATGCTTTCTTCTTCAGTGAATTTTATAATATGTCCGCTTCTGGTGTGAATTGCTTTTATATTGTTACCACTGTCTGCGTACGGGCTTTTATCATTTCCGTTGTATTGTGTTCCAATAACATACGGGTTCTGAACATTGTTTCCTTCAAAACCTACTAATACCTCTTCACCAATTTCCGGAATAAAGTAGAAACCTTTTCCAGAACCTGCATACGGTTGCACCATACGAATCCATTCGGTTACTGCAGTTCCGCTTGTACCGTAGAATTCTACTTTTACACGTCCTAATCCTTCGGGATCATGGTTTTCTTTTACTTTAGCTGGCTGACTTTCGGCTTTAGCAAAAACATGCACATTGGTATAATGTGGTGCGCTTACATCGGCTGGAATTGCTTTGAATTCACAAGAATAATTTCCGTGTACCTCTGAATGGTGAACCACCTCTATAGCAAGAAGTTCGTGCTCTACCGTTTGGTTTTGAATAGTAAATACTTGTCCAACACCAATTGGAAAATAAGATGTTCCGCTGTAGTAAACGCTGTTGGCATCACTTCCTGCGGTTTGCATCGTTACCATTTCATCGATATCTTCTTTGCTGTTCGCGTTTACGGTATAAACGCCATCGTTTAAGTCCGGATTGGTAACGGTTCCCTGGTTGTAACCTATTACCGTTGCAAAACTATCTTTACTTCCTGTAGCGGTTTTGGCAGATGAATTTTTAAGATTGGAAGCACTGTTATAATCAAATCCGGTTAACGAAATTTTATGCGATGCCATGTTGGTTTGGATCTTAAAACCATGTAGCGAAGCACCGTTTACCAGTTTTACTTTGCTTTCTTTGGTTTGTCCAAACTGCATACGCATTCCGTCAAAATAAAACCATTGTGCGTAACGCTGTGATAATCTGTTTAGGAATTCGAAATTGCTTTCGTTGTATTGTACCAGATTTTTAAATTCTTTGCGGTAGGTTGATTTGATAGAATCTCTTTGGTAGAATTCACCAGGACCTTCGCTAAAAATTCCCACTACGATATCGTCCATGGTACGTTCTTTAAAGGTGCGTGATCTTTTCATATCATCGAGAACGATACTGTGGCTTACTCCTGAAACGTGCAATCCAGCAGGACCTCCGTGAAGATCGATTGATGATAATTCAGTAATGATACCTTTGCTCATTAATTTGATTCCCGTAAGGCTTTTGAAAGTAAAAATTACCTCATCGCCTAAATAGCTTCTCAAAGCTTTTGCCTGATCTGCCGGTTGAATGATTGCTTTTCCGGTGTATTGCCAAACGAATGAAAAATGATGGTGATCGCCCATTTTCTGAGCAACCTTTAAATCATAATATACAACGTTTTGGGAAAAGCTCCCTATAGAAATATGAACTTGTTCTGAAAAATGTGACATAATACGTTTGTTTTAAGTACGATTTTTAATTAGCCTTTTTTAATTGGCTTTTTATTTATCCTAAAGAAATCCAGTTGTTAGAGAATTTTGCATCTCCAAAAGTCAGGTCTTTAGCCACGACTTCCATTGTAATTTTCATTGGAATATCGGTAGTACTTGAAAACTGCTCATCGTAACTTACACAAAATGATTTTGTAAAACTTAATTCTTTCATTTTGCTTAAAGCGTCACGTCTGTAAAAAACTATTTTACCATCTTTGGTTAGATCTCCGTTTAACATCCAACTTAAAAAATCGGTGTTTTGAGATGCTTCAATAGTTATTTTAATAACACCGCCTTTTGCTCCGCCTGTTGGCTTGCTTGCTGTGTCTATTTCTTGTTTAAATTTAATATTAAAATCAAGAACATTATATTCTTCGCCGTCTATATGTAATTTAGATAAAAAACTCATTTTGTTGTGGTATTAGATTGTAGATTAAAGAATTAGTGAATCCAAAAGCTTCTGCCCCATCGAGAAGATTTCAGTTTAAAACAAAAAAGGAAGTCCACATAATGAACTCCCTTTTATGGTTTTTATGTGTGATAAAGTTTAAATAATACTAAAGGATTATACCCAAGCATTATCAAATTCTCCTCCACCCATTGAAATTTTACGTGCAGAAATCATAAAAGTTTCCGTTAACGGATTTTCACTGTTATGATCAAAGTTTTCTTTGTACTTAACCATGTAAGCCTCAGCAAACTTTAATTCTTTTAAAGTAGCGTTAGAGTCACGCTTGATGAATTTTACTGACCCGTCTTTTCTTTCGAAATTATTAGTCATCCATTCAAACAATTCAGTACCTCCTGTAGATTCTACTTCAATTACGATTCTGCCTCCACGAGTTACGGTAGAAGGACGTCCAGAAGCATCTGTTTCCTGAGCTAAATCATAGTTAACGTTTAATACTTTGTAATCCTTACCTGCAACTGTTAATGATGTTAAAAACGACATAATGAAAAATTTTTAGTTATTAATTTATTTATTTACACTGTAAATATATAAATAAAATCTTATCATTAGTATTTTTTTAATAAAATATTTTTTACATTAATTAATATCTTTATTTTCAAGTAGTTACATAAATTTAAAAACTTTAATAAAGCTCTTTTTTATCCCGAAACACCTCAAAATCAACACTATTTATAAGACAACGGACCAACAAAAAAATAACCTCTAAAGTCAAAATTTCTATTTGTACTATTTATCGTTGCTTCAATAATTATATCTACCTTTTTTTTAGATCTGCTAACATCATCAACCAAATACATTGTTTCTGATAATTCGACTTTTAGCTCATTTACTTTGATTCTTTTTTCATGAAAAAGCAACGATTGTTTCATCGTTTTGGATATAATTTCTTTTAATGTGTTTTCATTCATCAACAAATCGAAATCAATTTCCCAAATTTTAGATCCAAATGTTTCATCAAACTTACATTCACCAAAAGTTGTTGTGGCTAATAATATAATTTGTTGTGCAATAGAATGTTCGATTGAAGTTTTTTCTAATTCCTTCTTTTGTATGATACTATTAAAATCAATAGGCAGTTTATAAAAAGCTCCTTTCATCTCCTCGTTTTTTTATTAAATATAAATTAACCTATCTGTGCGACCTTGTTTGTTTGTTTCTACTCCTTTAGAAACCTGTTTTCTTTTTATGATATTGAGTTGAACTTTAGGAGTAAGTTTTAAGAATTTTTCACGATATAAAATATCACCTATAAAACGTTGTCCTTTTTTCTCATCAACAATAACAAAATAACTTGTCCCCTTTTCTACCTTCAACATGTTGATATCACCAGCAAAAATCTGAATGCTTTGTTCGTCCTTTTTAAAATTATAGGTCAATTCATCCTCTTTCAAATTTCTGTATTTTGAAATATCGTAAGTTTCCATTTCCTCTTTTAAAGGCTCAAAAGGAATATTTTCAAAAAGAAAATTTTTTGGTGCCAGAAATTTCAAACCCAGAAAGCTCCACAACCCTTTTTTTGTTTTTTGTTCTTTAAAAAAATAAGTATCGCGGGTTACTTTATAAACCTCTGTTTCATTCGTTTTATCATCTGATACAATCATTTGATAAGTTGGAACCTCAATCTCAGCCGGAGTTTCAACACCTTTTAAATGTGTTCTTAAAAAAACCGATCCTACTTGCTGTTCCGATATTGTTATAGTTATAGTATGTTTTCTTAAAGCAGAATCGGTTCGAACTATAAGTTTACCTTCGCCGCTTCCTGCATAAAAAACAGAACCATCGTTGTCTGTCAGTCCTAGTGAAAGATTTAATTCTGGAAAAGGCATATTAAATTTTTTAATAAATTAAAATTAGTTCGTTTTATATTTTATTTCTACTTCAATTACTTTTGAACTCTAAGCTAAAATTGTTTTTTCTTCCTGACTTTATACGACTTTAAACAATGCAAGTACATCTTAATATTCTGGTTATCTGCTGCACTCGGATTAAATTCATAATCTTTTTTAAGTGTATAAAACTTTATCGTATTAATACTATGAGTCATTAATTTCTTAACATCTCTTACTGTGAGCTCCAATGCTGCGGTTCCATCACAATTAACTTTATAAGAATTTTTTAAAATATAAGATTCACCATTTTTAAAATAAAGCTCCAATGGCTGCTCTTGCTTTACACAAACATTGTCTGTGAAAATTTTAAAATATAAATAAATGCGGCTCGTTCTTTTTCCAAGCTGAAATGCTGCATACTCGTACTCTTCATTAGAAACACGCAATAAAATTGGTGGTACACTTGCAAACAGTTTACCTTCAAGCAACAAATCATTTTGCGTAATTGGGCAACTTAAAGTATCAACTGGATTTACTTTTTGTGCTTTAATCGAATTAGAAATTGATAAAAAGCCGATCAAAAGTAAAATTTTTAATGCGTTCATGAATTTGAATTATTTGGTTTGATCATTCAAAAGATCAATGTTTTTTTTTGTTTAAAAAGGAAACACATTAAATGTGTTCCCTTTTTAGAATTTATGCTACAACTATTATTTTTGCTCGTAGTCTGTATCCCATTCTGTACCATCAGTACCTTTTTGTCCATCCATTTTGATAAGGAAGTTTTTAGCAGGAAAGTAAGGTTTCATATGGATATCCATATAAATTCTGTCTTTTTGAATTGGATCTTGTTCAAATCTGCGGATTTCGAAGTTCTCGATCAATTTGTCCGGTCCTGTAATTCCATCAAGGAAAGCAACGATCTGATTCATAATTTCTTTACGAGTTTTAGCAGTAAAGTTTTCGAAAGCACGACGGTTAAGGAAATCCATTAATACTTTAGTCACGTAATCAAATACACGAACTACAGAATAAGTTTGTAAACCTAAGTTGTCACCGCTAAACAATGTTTTTGCAGAGAAAGCCATTACTTTTCCGTACTCGTTTACCATAGGTACTAATCCTAAGTTTTCAAGGTTTGCAATTTCACTTTTCTTAAGGTCAAATTTAACTCCGTCAACTTCATTAATACCACCAAACTTTTTACCAGCAGTAACCTGAGACATTAAAGTTTTGTAAATTTTACCTGCAAGAGCTGCAGATGGAGCGATATGTAAATCATCAGCTTCACCAATTTGGTCAAATCTTCCACGACCTACTAACCAGTTACAAGTCATAATTACGTTAGAACGGTAAGCATCACCACCTGTTAAAGCAGCAGCATCAAACATTTCCATTACGTCATCCGGTTCATCAAGGTGCTCAAAATCTGTAACAAGCATTACTTTGTTCTCATGAGCAATTTTAGCCCATTTCTCAATCACTTTGTTTGATCCTAAATAACCAGGAATTACTAAAATACCGTAGTTATTTTTAAGATCTAAACGGTCGTAGTTATCAACTAATTCTGCGTGAATTGAATCAATAAAACGAGTATTATCAAGATCTTTCAACTGATCTAAGTCAGCATTTACAATTGTAACGTTTTTAACTTTGTCAGTTTCAGTGTTTCTAAAAAACAAAGCAACAGTTCTGTAAGCTGCTTCGATTTCTCTTGTATCTTCAATTGCTTTTACTAAGTTCTTTTGCAATAAAGCTTCAGATTCTTTGCATTTGTCTTCACTTTGCGCCACCATATCAGTCAAAGCTTCATTATTGCTTAAAACTGAAGACCAAAGCTCTAACGTTTTTAAAAGAGTTTCTCTTTCTTTTGCTTTGTTAGCTTCTCCAAGAAAAATTTTTCTTCTTGCTTTTCTATCAGGGTTAAGGTTTTGAATTCCTTCAATTGACATTTCCAGCAAATCAAAACCACCGTATTTAGCAAGTTTTTCAACATTTTTTTCAATCGAACCACCAACAACTTTACGCTCTAATACCGCAGCTTCAACCTCACTACTCTTATATGCTTCTTTATTTGACATATCTTTATATTTTTAAATATTGTTATTTATTTTCTTTTAATTCGCTGATTAGCGTAGAAAGACTTTCTAACAAAGCTTGTTTTGCTTCACCATCTTCTAATGCTGCCTTCAAAATTTTATTCGATTTTAATTGACGAATAATTTTTTGATATTGATCTTTCTCTGTTTCTAATTCAGACAGGAAACTACTTTGGTTTGTGATTCCTTTGATACCAAAATCTCCTAAGTTTTTAAAGTTTAATGCTTCTACCTTAGTACCTCCGTCAACAGTTTCGAAATTAACTTTAACCTCTGGTTTAAAGTGTTCAAATGCTTGTTCAACACTTGTAATACCTTCTACTAATTCTGGTTTAACAGGAGCATCAACCGTTAGTTTTTGTGCAATAAGTGTTCTGTTTTGAGGGATCGCAACGATTGCTTCATCAGCATCAACTTTTACCTCATTACCTCCAATTCCATAGTTTGATAACATAGTTTGATTTTTTTAATGATTATTTTATTATTTTTTTACTCTGGTTTTTAATCTTATTGATTTTGATAAATCTGGCGACAGACATCAAGATCTCTACTAACTTTTTCTAATTCTTCTTTGTATGTTTTTGCAGATTGATTCAAACTATCAATTAAATGAGAGTTATGTGTCAAGCTTCTAATTTGTTTTTTATAATCAATGATATTCTTATATGCCAAAATAACATTGTTGTATAATCTTTTGTTTTCAGTCGTATCTTTTGGTACTTTCTGATAAATATTGGCAATCATTACATTCGCCAGACGCTGCTGAAAATCATTATCTACTTTTGGTGAATTAATAGAATCAACTGTCATTCTGATACTATCAATCTTTACTGAAAAATTAGTCTGATAATCATATTCTCTTTTCATCATTTCATTCTCTGCTTTTAACATTTTATTTTCTGCCTTAGGCATGTAAAAGTTGAATGATACTGCGATTAACATCACCGTAAAAGTTAAAGTAAATGCGATAAGAAATGCGAAAAATGCTTTCTGACGTTCTTTTTTGTTTAAAACTTCCATAAATTAGTATTGATATTTTTTTTAATCTTTTATAAAAAAACCGTGACGTTTCGGGTTCTGAATGATATCTTTCTTGTCTGTCTCTGCAACAAACAATTCGATGTTTTCTTTCTTCTTCCCAATATAATCCAGTCTATAAAGTGTTTCGAATAACGTTTCTATCTTTGTAAGCGAATTAATAGCTAAAGTTGCTGTTTTATCAATATGAACGTGATCGTATCCAGCATTGATAAGGGTTGTAAATAATATTTCAAGATCTCCTTGTGATATATCACACCATTCTGCAAAATAATTCAGTAATTCTTCTTTTCCTGCACCTGATTTCGAATCAATAAAATTCTTCATTACTCTGGCAAAAGAAACAACAGTACTTAACATCGATGCAGGATGTTGGTGCAGTGACAACCAGCGAAATTGCGTTAAGCAATTCCCTAAGAAAAACCCCGTATTATCAGCCAACTGCATTACAGTCTGAGCCAAAACTCCTGTCTGCTGACTTCTGTTGATTTTTTGAGAAATCTGTACCGAATAAATTTCGATCTGCCCTAATGAGCGCGCAATTTGCGCCTGTATGTCTATTAGCTTTGGATGACAGGAAACAGTTACTGATGGCGGAATATAATTTTCATCAAGAATTGTATTATCTCCAATGATAACTTTTCCAATTACCAAATAAAAACCCCCATACCCGATTCCGGAACGAAATTCTTCCGCTTTAATTAAATGAAGTTTATAATCAGGCTGTGTAAAAGGATATCTTGGAGGAACCTCGTCCGGATCTGGCTCGCCAAACGGAATTCTTTTTTTACTATTTACAGAAATACAAGCCAACAATACCATTTGCTCGCCCGATTTCATTTCGTAAGTTCCTTCAGGATAAGGTACCTGTAGATCTAAGGTATCCGTATTACTTTTACTGATTTCTATTCTGGATCCGTTTGGTGTAATAGCATGACACTCCTCTACACGTACACGAAGCAGTTTATGATTATCAACACTTAATGTGATTTTAGTAGCTTCCTTGTTTTGATTTCCGGAATCTAATAATCCATAACTAATGGGAGTAGTATGAATTCCTATCGCATCATTTACCAATTCAGAAACGTTATCCTGAATAGCTAAAAAGTGATTCTTATTTATTTTCATCCCATCAATCCAGTTTACGGGAAAATGATGTAATTTTTCGATCATAATTATTTATGTTTTTTATTTGAAAATAAGATGTAAGCTCTTATCTAATTCCTTATATTTTACTTTGTACTCTACTTATTGCATTATCATAAACTACATTCTCTTTACGTTCTTTTGCGAGTTTGTAATAATTTAAAGCCTCTTCAAAATCATTATCATTCTCAAAAATTTTAGCAATATTATAGTAAGCACTAGCTTTTGTTACGTTAATAGAATTACCGGATGCATAGCTTATCGCCTTTCTGTTTGCATAAATTGCTTCTGCTTTTAATCCTTTTTTGATATACATTAACCCCAGATTGCCATACGCCTGTCCAAATGTTGGATAATATTCCAATGCCTGTTTATAAAAACTTAAAGCTCCATCTACATCTTTAGCCTGATAAGCCAAATCTCCTTTTTTATTCAACGCTAAAGCCGTTTTCTTGTCATCACTAGCAACATAAACTTCTTCTTCAGCCTCCTGCTGATTAGGATTATCAAGACCAACTTCTTTCCTTGTTTTAGAAATTATTCTGTTGATATCAACAATTTCACCGTTCTTATTTATTTTAAACAAGTTCCAGACATTTCCTTTTTTATCTGTAGGCACATAGTATGTTTTAACCAATGATTGCCCTACATAAACAAATACTTTTGCCTGACTACCTGATAATTTATAAGAATCTAAATCCTCCCTATTGGAATAGTCATGAACGAAATAATGATACTCTACTCCAAATTTTTTATTTTCTATTGTTATCGTTTCAGGACCGTAACTATCAGTATCATCAACATCAAGATTTGACAAAGCACCTTTTTTATTTTGAAAATAAATATGATTCCCCTGAAAACTCAAATGAGAATCTAAATCCTCCGGATATTTTCCCCAGTTCAAAACAATTCGCATTCCATCCAGATTTTTCATAACCGGACTTAGAGCATAGGTCAATTCATTACAGGGACACTTTACTACAAGACTCGAATAATTATCTTTCTTAATAATCAATAATGTATTGGAATCATCCTGAAAACCACCGTTAATCGTTACTTTTCCACTTTCATTTGTAAATTGTTTAGTCGATGATTCTCCGTTTCGTTGAATCACTACCTCCGCATTACTCAATACTTTATCTTTTTCAACAGCAGACAGAACTTGTATCGATATATTCTGAGCTGTTGCATTTTTACAAAAAGCAAAAACTAAAAAAAGCACTAAAAAATTTACCTTCATTTTATATTCGTTGTTTTCTTTTTTTATTCTTCTAAGCACCTTTTAAGGAACTTATAACAAGCTTATTCGGGTTAAAACCTCAGTAATGGCGCGTAGTGAGCATTTATTTTCAAATAAACTCTTTTTTATATTTTATCTGTAAAGCAAACTATTTTGCTTCCTGCATTTTAGGCTCAAACATAAAACCCTTATCCCCCTTATCTTTTTGAACAGGCTGATTTTCTTTTTCAATCTGTCTTTTACAAATAATAACTGAGTTCTCTGTTATTCCATTCATGCCTAAAGTATATTTTCCATCTACATACTTAGCAGACTGATACCATTTTGGCTGCAGAAAAAATACCCAATTGCAATTTTCTCCATTATGCTTCAATTCAATTTTACTATCCGCATTATGTTCGTTATATCCGGAAACAGTATGATAAAAAAGTGCTCCAAAATCAATTCTTACAGGTCCTTTAGATCTTATCGAAGTATAGTTGGTACTGTCAGGTTTTTTTTGAATTAAAAGTGTAATCAATAATAAATCCTTCATTTGTACGTTTTCTATTTCAGGAAACGGATCTTTTCTTTCTGGTATCCTCCATGTAACATACTCTTTAGGAGGTATTTGCATCATATAATTAAATACCGCATAAACACCAGTTGGAACGATAAAAACTAAGAAATGTGAACACATTATAAAAGTTAGAGCCAAACCATTTAAAGCCGTATAAATAATAACAAATAGTATACTTGAATATAAAGTGATCAATAATGAAAATAACAACTCTATACCAACAACATCTTTTAAGTCAAATTCATCGAAATACCATCGATATAAGTACACATTCAAAATACCAAACAGCAACGACGCGATCTGATAGAAAAGAAACTCATCAGACAACTCTGTAAATAATTTATTGTAACCCAAAAAACCAACCAGAGCATATATCAGTACAAATGAAAAAACGTAGATATAAAATCTTCTCTTATACTTTGTAGCAAACTCCTTTACCTTGTCACTAAATACCATCGTAAGTATAACGCTAATTGCTATTATTACGACTAAAAATACAATAAGCCTAACGTCAATAAGTGCTCCTAAATGCTTTTTTACCATTTCTAAATTCGTGTTGTATACCCTAACACAGGTTGTTTATTAAAATTAAACTCTTCTGTTTCTTTGCTCATTAACAAGACTGTTTTTACCTCTACTTCCATCGGGAAAAAATGTTCGCAAAAACAATCTATAAATTTTTTAATTTCCCCATCATTTACATACAAATGATAAGCTTTATTTTTTATTGGACCTATTTTAATAGTTAGATTCATAGAATAGTCCATATAATTATTTCCGGTAATAAAATCAACGCCTAACCTGTTTTCTCCAAGTTTAACAGTCTGTCCATCGTCGCGAAACTCTTTAGAACTAACTGTCGTAAACCTTACTTGTTCTTCTATAATACTTGACAAACATTGGCAAGCTAAATCAATATTTCCAACGATCTTATAGGAATAAGGCAGCAGCTGAATGAATTTTGACACTAAAATTGCCGGATATTCATGTGATAATCCCCAGAAATCATAGAAAAAATCCAAAGGTTTACTCCCGTTTAACTTGTATAAAAAGTCTCTTTCTACACTTTCGATTTTTGTTCGGTAATGAAAAATTTCATTTTCAAAAGGTGTGAAAAAATTGCGGGCTTCCGCTTCTTGCTTTTTCTGATGCTTGTGTTCCCTGATCATCTGTCTAACAGACTTATCAGCATTATTCTCTGTTAAACTATGTACAAAACCTTCCGGCAATGCATCGTAAATACTGTCACGCGATAATTCGATATTAAGATATTCGTACTTATCATAATTATCATCCTGAATTTTCGCCCCTAAAATATCACTTCTATAAGCTCTTGAAAACTGCCCATTATTAGAAATCGTAATTTCATCCTGAGTCAGAACATTATTCTCAA
>Ga0247807_10001828_pt1 | contig 12164 bp, 10 predicted proteins | sample UWRJL074202C1_FD_179931 | JGI IMG/M metagenome (GOLD analysis project Ga0247807, IMG submission 179931) | Plant litter microbial communities from Arlington Agricultural Research Station in Wisconsin, United States - UWRJ-L074-202C-1 | ecosystem: Environmental > Terrestrial > Plant litter >...
TGTTGGCTCGTGGATCTCAGTGCATAGCGACCGGGGACATTATGACTATGTTCAGAAAACCTTGGGAGACTACTATTAACATCTAAATTGGTAGTTGAAGGCTCTTGGGTTGGTCGTGGCTCCAGGTGGAATCAGGGGGAGCTGGTGACGACAGAAATACGTAGACTGGCAGGATGCGTGTATTGTACCTGGCGAGTAGTGGTTAGAAATCAAGATATGGAAAAAATGAATGAGTGAATTCTCCGGAGAATAGCATCATCGTAGTGTTCGAAGTAACTTATTCGGCTATATATCGTAAACGAGTAAGCATAGCATTTCTCAAAAGATAAGTCCATCTGGCCAATGGTCATGATTTAAGCGAGGGTGGAAAAGGGGCAAACGGAGCTGCGAGTTCTTGCTACGTTGACGACGGGAACAGACCAGTAACCCTTTGCACTTACGGAAAGCGTTAATAGTACTATGTGTGTTTTACTGGTCTCTTGGAATTATGTTTGATGCTTCACGCTGCTCGAGTCGTTTGCATCTACACCTGACTTGATAGTATTTCCATGAAGCTATGCTATACTCTAACGCCTGATATCTTGAATAGGAGTGCTAAACACTCTTATATAGTGTCACTGGTATTTTGCAAAAGTTTAAACTACTACAATTCCTCTCCAACTAGTTCTAATCTCACCAGTTACATCTAAAACCAGACTTCATTCGTGCACAGGAGACAGTGGTGGAAGAACCTTTTTCCATTGACCAACATATTATTCTTCAACTCATGAGGTGAGAATCCACATACTAGCAGGTTCATTGCAAGGAATATAAGTACATATTCTTCCAAACTCTTTGTAGGTCACGTTCATAATTCTTCCCTCGTAAGGTTCTTTTCACACCACATTACATAGTCAGCCATAACCTTATCAGCATCCCACTCGCCCCAGTTCTCGACACGCACAAAGCATGGCAAAGGTCGTCGCGAGCCCAGCCGAGGACCAATCAGCCAATTAGGCCTCATCCATTCCCGAAGTAAGTAGATCAGTCGGTGGCTTGTGCCGTTAACATCCTTCACGCGCCGATATAGCGAGACCTGGCCATGGTATGATCGGTGGATGGCATAGAACTTATGGCAGGTCAGGCCGGCGCAGGTTGATGCGACGGGCCCGAGGAGCTCAAATATCATGCAGAGGAGTTCTGGTGGAATGGTTGTAATGCCTGGGGGTTGGGGAATGGAGTTGGAGGAAGGTGCGGCGCATCTTAATATGGTATTATGTTGTAAGACAGATGAATCGAGGTCAGCATGGCTGTTGCGCACTATCCTATTCCTGGCTCCTGCTTTCATTTAGTGAAGTGTGAGCGAACAGAGTTTCATTACTAAATTGACTTACCAGCTTCGATTTTCTCAGGGTTACTTAATAAGTCACTGTTCATATCACCGCTTGAACTAAAGTCGAGCATCTCAATATCCACGTCTTTGTCAACATCTGTAGAGCTTGCAGCCCCTGTTCTCCATCAGCGCAGCTCAATACCACTTTTTGGAAGCAACAGGACTCACTTCCTACAAACGTAACGATAGTTGCACGTTGTTTGTGCTTTAGATCCGGTGTGTAGCCCATTTTTTGGTCTCTCGCTCTCATTCCTAACCGCATCCGTACTTGTTGTTTAACTTGTCGAGGTCATCCTGTTACAAGATACAGAAGTGCAGAGACCAAGAGATAATACAATTGGACTAGCGCGTATTCGTTCTTAGCGAATTGTTTTACTCTCATCAAAATCATGCTGTTGTCTTTAGATTCCAGGCAGATGGACGAGGCAAACTCAACAGGCGCATGGTCGCTTTCAATAATATAAATACCTCGCTTTTAAACTCTATAACACATTGGGGGTTTTGCGCAAGTATCTTCGAGAAATACCAATTAAACTCAATTCACTTCTTTTGGATGTATTTACCAAGCAATCTAGGCCTACTCGTCATTCAAGGGAACGCATGGTACTCTATGTTATCTACTTTGTAGTCATCTTCAATAGCATTCGTCTAATATCACACAGAACCTCATACAAGCTCATGAGAGACTCAACTTCAGGTGAAAGACCCGAAAAGCATGAAAAGGGCTACATCGGCTCTATAAAAGTGTTACTGACTTCAAATCCTCGTCTCTCCACTAGCTCTATTTCTCTCCCATTTGGCCTCAATTTTGTTACCTAAGACACAGACTATCTGGCGCAGTTATTTTTAATATCTCTTCAATTTAGCGCCGGATATTCTAGAATGGTCCTTGACGCCATTTTACTGGAGGATAGGATCTGCTGGTCTCCTATCGAGGAATGGAAGACTTTCCCACCTCATCCAGGTCTTGCAAGTCAATATTAAATCACCTGATCCTTTCAAAGTATACTGTACAATCTTGACTCGTTGCATCAGGGATCGGGATACATCCAAGCTAGGCTCACCAAAGCCTTCTTCAGGGATGGACGCTACTTGGCTTTTGTCTCTGGAGATCCCCTCGTTTGGCTGTAGAGCTTTCGATGATAGATGATAGGAGCACTTGGCAAGATTGAGTGAGGTGCTTAGTTGAATCCACCAGGTGGACCAATTCCCTCCTTACTACACCTGGTTCAGACCACCGTGGGGCTCCCACTCCTTGGAGACGAGAAACAAATCTCGGCAGTTGCAATTTTCTGTGTAGCTCACCGTCTGCTTTTAACAATGGTGAGCTTGACTTTGCTTATAGCGCGCGGCATAATCCTCTAAGTGAGTTGTTGGAGTAGTGAATAAGTTGGAGGCGCTCATGTCAATCCCGTCGGAATCTACCCGAAAGATGTATCCCTTCAGTGGCATTTAATGGTGAGGGTAAAGTTCACGCTTGTGGGATTTGCTTAGCAGAGGCATGCGAATTTTAAGGGTCTTGCCGCCATCCGACGATGAACCGTGACACACGGCATGTAACGCCGCCTCCTTGCCTGCTCTGCATCCAACGTATGGCTACTGTGCTTGTGTCTGTATGGTAGCGTGTAAAATCCATCCCTAGGACCCTGCTTTGGGAAGCCCGAGCTGTGTGGTAAAGTGGGTGATCGCGAACAAGACGCGTCGCGTGCGAAAAAACGCGTCTCGATTTAAAATTGGCTCTATATTGACCATTCACAATGCGGGTTGGACGCACACACTTTATTCTTTTCGCGTCTACCTGGATCCGGAGGAGGAGCAGCTCTGAAGGGTGTCAGTGTTTCAGAGAGAACGAGAGGGAGAGAGACTGATGATCCAAGCTCCCTTGCAATTGAAGAGAGCTTGCGATGCTTTAGATATGTATGGGTTTGCGGCAGGACGCAATAGCTTCGTCAGCAAAGAGAAGCAAGAGCAAGGTGGCGGTCACCAACTATACAATCCTGGGTGAAGTAAGACAGTGATCGGAGAGACACCAGAGGGATCGAGAGAGTGGATGTCTTGAAAGGACGGTGAGGATATATCCACTCTCCTAGCTGGTCCTGAGAGATACGGCGGCGTTAGTTGTCTCCCAAATTCAACCAAGTCCTTCCTGTGAATTCAGGAGAACGACATCTCCTGCCATGTTGAGTTACCCTGTCGGAAGTCACGAAGTTGGAGGCGATACGAGGCCATTTGCTCCGTACACTGCAGCCGTTCAAATGTGCATGTACTGTACATATGCAAAGACGGTGACGACGCAAGCCATCAAGGGAGACAAGGGAGCAGCAGGCTCTTCAATCCTCGCCAGGGCGCTTCAAGACGTTTTCGCCTCCTTCAATGTAGTAGACTAGACGATGCGCCGATGTCTGGCAGGGAAGAACTTGTCCAGCAAGGTGAAAACGGCGCGAGCCCGGCGGTTGGCTTGTTGATGATTTTCATGGCTAGAGACAGAGACAGAGACAGGGCAGGGCGTACACCGTAGCGTAGCACACAATGGCACACAATTCGCACCTGGACTATCCCCAGTCAGGCCGTCAACTGTTGTGCACACTCCCACGATCCACCGCCACGGTCTGTTCTCTGTGGTGGTTTGGGTTGTCTTGGGTTTAGCGCAATACCGTGTACGGGAGGGAAGGGGTCATGGTCCATCACGAGGCCCCCATCGCTCATACACGGGTAATAAAGTGCGGACTAAGTATTATTATAGAGAGCACCCACCATTCCACCCGCCCCAGCCAGTCAGTCCTTGAACATCAGCCATCACCCATCAACCCAAAACCTGCACATTCGTCGCATCAACCCCAAGCACCACCGCAACAGCTGCACCACCACGTCGCAACTGATAATCCCGTACATGCAACGATAGTCCTGCACTCGAGCTACATTTTCAATCGACGTGCTCCCCTTCAACACGTCTGTGTGCACGTCCGAACTCCGCCGGCGCATCAGGCAAGCTCAGTTTGCGCAAACTTTACGCACCGTCCAAAACCACCTTCGCTCTGCGACAAGCACCGCAATTGCTGCACAACTGTCGCAACAATGCTTCTTCCCTCAGCGATCGGATGCGACGGCTCCGCGCCCAAAACTAGATATCAGTCGAGTCTCCTCGCATCACCACCACTGTCGCCTCCAGCGTCTTCCCACCCAACCCTCTACTCAACATGCCGCGCTCTCCAATCCATGCTCACCACACCCCGACTTCCATCTCCCCTCCCATCTCCTCCTACCACACATGCAGAGATGCCAGCATCGCCGTTCAAGCTGCGCCTGCGGACGCGCAATGAGACATCGACGAGCCAGACGCCGAGAATGAGGATCACGAAGCGCGCCGCTCCACCACCACGAGGCATAAACAAGCGGAGACGAGCAGTAGATGACGATAGGAATCGCAGCACTCCCGAGCAAGACGTTGAAGACAACTTCGAGGAATATAGTGGGCCGTCGACACCCAAACGGATGCGCATTGCGCCGGAAGTCCTACCCTTAGGTCTAGAGCGCTCAGATTTCCACACTCTGGAGCTGCAACAGAGAATTGAGCAAGACGACGACGATGATGATGACGTCCTAGAGAGCATCGAAGATCATGATGACGACGAGTGGTCGACAGAAGAGGATCGCATTCTCGTGGAACTAGTACTGGAGAAGTTGAAGCTCTCAAAAAGCGAGTGGCAAGACTGCGCGAGGAGTTTAGGAAAGGACAGAGGGAGCGTGGGGAAAAGGTGGAAGAGTTTAATGAGTGCTGGCGAGATCGGCGTAAAAGATCGTGGTGCGCGGAGGAGCAGAATTCACTCTACTTGGAGATGAAGCGTTCTTTTCTTTCTATTATTCTATACATTGTAGACGGAGTTTTAAAGGATCCCTTTCTGGGAAATGGGTTGGATCTGGCTCTTCTAATGATATCCATGAAAACTTCGGTTTTCTCTTAACTATTTTATATGATTTTTATCTCCTTCTCACCAGCATCCACCCTCCCAGATTATGAAAGTGACCCAAACATGACTTCCCAAAAGCACGCGGACGCAAATCGTTCAAACAATCGCAAGGCACTTCCTTTCAATCTGTTCAAAGCAACCGATAGCTAAGCTACAGCACCTCAGCTACACATTGCATAAATCGCTCATTTCTTTCATCGCGAGCAGCTAGCTAGCGCCCGTTTGACAGCGGGAAAAAGGCTCGCTCGCAGCGCATCGCATCGCAGGATCCCCCCTCCCTCCCAACCGACATGAGATCTGATAGCGGGCGGGAGAGAGGCGACGAGGGAAAAGGATTCAAGGGCCGCCGCCGCGCATTTAGACTTTTGGCCCATCAGCTCCCCTCGCAGGATGAACCCTCTGCCAGATATTATCCAACCTCCTCTTTCCCTTGTTTCCGATCATACTGCATCAGAAACCACCACTACCACCACAATCATCACCCCGCGCAAGGGGTGTTTGCTTGCTTTGCTATGCAGGTGGTTTCGATGACTTGATGTTTTAGCGTCCCCGATACCGTGGGACCGAAACCGCGAAATGGGCCAAGGTGTCAATTTTGGTCAATGGTCAATGGTCAATGGTTAATGAATGGCTAGCGCTGAGATGCGTGATGGTATGTTGTCTATACCCTCCTGCAAGGTTGTAAATGGATCTTTGACGTGAGTGAGATATCGATGGTGCGCTTTTGGTGATTACTGAGATTTGCTACCTTCTGGAATGGAGATTGCAGTTAAAGTGAAGTACGGAGAGGGAAATAGCGTTGAGAAGGGGAATATAGATGTCGAAGAAAGAACCAACAGTGCTGAATGTCTTCCTTTAGTACATATAAGAACTGCTCGTTCTCCTGCTGGCCAATTTCAAACAGTGACTTTCCAGCTATACAGCCTGGTCTTTGCATCAGCGTTCTTGAATATCGAAATGACGGGAGATGTCAGTAAAGTTGAATAAGGCGCACGACATGTTGAAAAGCATCTTCAACATTAGCCATTGTATTTCTCATATACGACCTTGGCCCTCTAGAGCAATACCTGATTTTTAGTAGAGTTACGGCATGAGCGATGCTACATGGTTTGAAAATATGCATCATCAAACTGTGGACCGTCCAGTCATTTCATTTAAAGGATTTAATGACATGAGAAGGACCACGTACCAGATATTGAAAGCTCCATAGTATCATAGACTTTCAAGTGCACCATTCAGGTTCGTAAGCATATATCAGTATCACAATGTTCTCATTCACAGGATTTGGTTGGAATTTGCAAAAACAATATTAGCGTATGAAATATCTTCTGTTGATACTTTGTTTCAATTAATAGTCGCGCTATAAAGCCTCATAATCCCTTTCGCGCCATGCGCCTAGAACAAAAGCAGCAAAATACTCGCCGTACAATCTTTCCATGGCCTTGGAAAAGAATGAGGCACCTGGCGCCAAAAAGCTATGCACCAAACCGCAAAAACTCCGTCTGCAATAACTCCATGTTAATGCCATCATCAATCATGGACTTCGTGAGTATGAATTATCCCAATTTGCCGGTGGAAAGGCAACAGTTCGAGAGTTGGAAACTGAAAGATCTACGATAGAGTAGGAATAAAATAACAATAATGGTGGATGTCGTGAGATCAAGCTGTGATATCAGGAGTGATGGCTGTTGGATCTCGTGCATCGAACCATCTGACTCTGCGCTGATCTCCATGGCTAGCACCGACAGTACACCAGACGTGCTTGGTGGGCTTGACATTGACGGACTCCCTGCTTCCGAGCCATCTAAGACGTCCTTCGGACGACATGTCGCTCTTGCCTAGGCCACCGTTGGAAACCCACTCCTTAACCACAAGTCTGATGAAGTCGATCTTTTGACGGAAGCCATTGGCGTGGGGAATGCCTTGAATCATCGGATCGATCTCCGGACGTTTTCGAGTTGTCGATCTCGAGGGCTTAGCCATAAAGTTAAGAAGCGTTTGTAGGGGATATGATAGACGCTGTCGGTCATCAAGAGCTGTTGCTGGGAGAGTTCCATTTTTAGAAAGATCGCGTGCTGCTTCAAGAGGAAGGTGGTAGAAATCACACCAAGTCCCATCTGCAGAGAGTACAATCTTGGTGTGGTCTGGGAAGTTAAACTTCAATCGTATTAGCACATGTCATTGAAACCACAAAAGAAAGCAACTTACTTGGTAGTAACCATCACAAAATGCCCAGCATCCAACATCTCCCCATCTCTGGAAGAAAGTTGCGACATTGCCCGAGGATACACGTTCGGCTGAAGTCCGAGCTAAGGCCTCATCATAGGGATAATCGGAATCTCTTCCAAAGGTAATCATGTAGTTTCCAAACTTCTTCCACAGAGTGATTCTTTCCCTCTTTCTATTATCAAACTCGTCGACGCCTTCTGGCAAAATACCGATTTTCTGGTCCTCGACTATCACAGCCTTATAGGTATGAGGGTTGACCTTTGTTCGAAACATACCCTGTACTCCTCTGTTTTCATAGAACTCTATATTGTGGCCAGAGACTGGTACAATTTCTTTCCGATCTACATAATTCTCCTTTTGTCGACTGAGAACGTGTCGTTCCGCATCCCGGATCATAACACCAGACGGTGGAACATACCCCTTTGATCGATCAAGAGGGTCCGCCGGTAAAGTTCTCAAAATACATCCTATGCTGCCGTTGCCTAAAATGTATCCCATACCAAATTTGTTGGAGTAATCAACCCATTTAACAACAATTGGGAAGTTTGATGGAGTTGAATTAGATTCTAGCGCGATGGATCTACTGTTAAGGGCACGTTCTAACTCGGTCTGGAGTCGGCGTAGCCCCAGAAGAATCTCATCTGGCTTGGTTCCAGGAACCGATTCGACTTTCTCGCGACTGTGGAATAGTGACACTACCTTACGAACAATTGGTTGTTGGATCTCTCGAGACTTTCGTTCTGCCTCTGCCATATTCAGCTGTTCTGCCATGTCGGCAGCAAGACGACCCTCTACATCAGCAATCTTCTCAGCCACATGCGATTCTGTTTTGGGTTCCATCCTGCGGGCTGCTTCCAGTCTGCGAGCAGAGGAATTACTAGCTTGTCTTCTAGGAATAGTAGAAACAGGCAGTCCTGAGGATGAGCTAGGGATATTGTCGGTAGATTGGTAAATGTCGCCATTCAGCTGTCGTGATTGCAACGTACGAACTGACTGACTAGAGGATTGTGGTCGGGCCCTTTGTTGTGCTGCATAGCTTTGGGTGTTTGACCGGCTAGGGATATTAAGAGGTGGAACTGAGTCTACGGTGTTGGTCTTTGACATGATGGCATTCTCGTCATTTTGCTGCTTTCGCATTTTCTCCTCCAAAAGCCAGTCGTGGTAGGGGCGGTAAACAACATCTTCAGGAAGTGGAACTTGTGGTGTAAGACCGACCTGCTCCTCTGCTGCAACCTCTCTGTACGTACTCTTGAATTTTTGAGGTACGTGCCAAGGTCCAACTTCACATTTAATACACAATTTTTTTAAATTCTTCATGTACAAATTAGCTTTGCCACTTCGCGAACCAACCGATAGAAATTGGCTGGGGTCTGGATGTTGATCTCGGAGCTCTGGGGTCATTTCTTCTGACAGTGGCATCCAGCCGCACGTAAAGAATGGATGTTGAACAATAGTGTCTGGATCTGGTCTCATTTCCGGTCCTTGAAGGAGGGTAGAAACTAAGTCCTTTGTTTCTTCGGATATGAAATTCTCGGAAGTTTCCATTTTTGGCCAGTCGTATTCACGTTCCCTTGCTCTACGGTAAATTTCGTCTGCTGTGGTAGACTGGAAAGGAGGCTTGCCAGTGAGCATCGCAAAGCTGTTATAGTTAGTTCAAAACTCAAAATCATTGAAAAGCACCTTACATGATGATACCCAAGCTCCATATATCGACCATGTGGTCATGGCCGCCCTTCCCCTTCTCTAGAATCTCCGGGGCGATATAATTTGGAGTACCACATAGAGTGGTTCTACGGCAAGCATTCATATCTTTCCCAGACATGAGCAATGCAGCCAAACCAAAGTCGCCAACTTTGACGTTCATGTCCTTATCGAGAAATATGTTCCCCATTTTCAGATCACGGTGGATGATACCTTTGGCATGCATGTATTTGATAGCACCTGCCATTTGAACAGTCCAGAATCGAACCTCGGGTTCTGTGATGTATTTTCTTTTTTTGACCATGTCCATCAATGACCCATTTGGACAAAGCTCCAGAACAATATAGGTGCTTTTCTCGTAAGAGAAAGCTCGATGAAACTTCACGATATTGGCGTGGTGCATCTTAGAGTGAATCTGAAGCTCAGTTTGGAACTGGTAAGAGTGTCAGTTAGTGTATCCCACAAATGACAGCCATGCGTACCTTTTGCTCCATCTTCTTTTGTGGCATGTGGCTCTTCACAATTTTTAAAGCGTATTTCTGTCTCGTACCAACCAATTGTCCTTCATAACAAATAGCGAAGCCTCCCTTTCCAAGGCATTTCCCTGTTTGATATGTTGCACCCTCAGGTCGATCGCTACTTGGTGGCTCAAGCACATCTGCAGGAGGAGGCGGTGGGTGATCCTTTTCCTTTTGTACCAGCTTGGCGGCCGGCTTCGTAACTTTAGGAGCTAATGATTTCGAGCTTTGCTGCTTTATTCTAATGTACGCATTTGCGTCTCTTGGTGATAGTGCTTCCATGTTGATGCCTTATGGGAGATACACGTCCAGTAATTGGGGAAAGAGAGTGTAGAATGGCGACCTCTGTTCTAGCTGAAGGATAATGTTCTCGTGCTGGAGACTAATGTCCGCAATGTTTTGATATTGATGAGGTGGTAGTAGACCTGTTTGATATGTTGGTTAGTAAAGAAACACAAATCATAACTGATGTGCAGGGAAATCTTCGTTCGATAATTATCGAAATTATGTGTCTTGAGTACCTCGATAGTATCTGTCTATTTCTCTGATACCAGTGGATCATTCTCAGGAGGACCAACAGAGGGAGAGATAAATATATAAAATCATCTATATCAATGGCAGGAAAATTGCGCCTGGAAGGGATCCTACACTTCGCGACTAGAACTAAAGGTACGGACGGAGTGATAAACGTGAAAGTGATGCTTACAACTATGGATTGCGCAACACCAGAGAGAATACCGAATTATGGCAGGCAAATTCAAAGGCCTTCCCTAGATCCGAGAGCTCCACATTGGCTGTCGAAATTGAATTGTCGTCGTCGAATTTGGCGTGGATATCGATGGTGGTTTCTTCTTGAAGGGTTAGGTAAATAATAGCAACAATAAAATCGGCAGGGGTGGTTCTGGCATAGCAACCACCACTATCAGTACCCGCACCGCATCCCGCCGCCAGGCTGACGACGAGTGTCAAAATTATGGAGATGATTGCAGCTTCAATTAAGGTCAACTGCGTCAACAATTAACGTTTAGGGAAATGAATATGCTACTGGGCTCTTGTGGGCATGAACAATGAGCAGGTGGTTATAGAAAAAGGCAACAAAAGGCACCGCGTATCCAGTTAGAACTGAATATGGTCCCCCTTCCCCTTTTCAAGTTCGCGGCTCTCTTCGTGAGACATATCTCCAAGTATGGCGCAGTAAGTCTAGCTCATAAATACAGATGTTCCTATTTAACTTTTGAAGAACTGGATCAAAGACCAAGCACACGATCACCCCAAATTCCGCATCATTGCCGCCAGATATGGACAGTACTTACATCAATTTAACATGCGAATGCAAGTTACTCTTCTTCGAGACAAGGCAGCAGAGAAACGGGCACGAGAGAAAGCTGAGGCTCCAACGGTGAAAACCGAAGAACAGATGCGGCAAGATGAGGCAGCAAAGGTGAAGGAGAAAGCAGCTTTGAAGGAGGCACCAAAAAGCATATGGAAGCGGAAGTTCAGGCCATTACAGGAAGGGAAAGCAGTGGACCTCTTTGCAGATGTCATTGGGGATTCGTTCATTTTGTTCGTTGCTGCGGCCCTCATTATGTATGAACTGCTTAGAACTCAGAACAAAGTAGATCCACATCAAGAGAAAATAGCTACTTTGGAGGAGAAGATACTAGCTCTAGAGAAGTGGGACCAGGAGAGGGAGGCCCTAGAGCAAAAGCAACAACAAAGAGTGGAAACTCTTGAACAGGCCATGGAAGAAATGAGGAAAGCTTCGCTAAAGAAGAAGTTCTTGTCATTAAAGTAACGTTATATGGTCCTCCCAGAGTTCTATACAAAACCGTGTGTAAATGTTCCTCGGGATGCAGACACTCTTCTCATTGTGGTATGAGACTTCTAGATAGGGGTATACTGTAACATCAGTTGGTTTGGTCAGGCGGAAGTACCTCCAGGATGGAGTAAGTCCCTACTCTAGAGCACGGTGTAGTTCTCGTAGTTGAGGACCGGGCTTGCATTCCGTCTCTGTACAAAACACATTCTACTCAATAAAAAACCGATTAACTGCACGCACTTTCCTCTGCTTCAATTTAACGTACTTTGTATGGCCTATGTTGAACGCACTCATCCTTCAACATTTAAGTTGAAAAGCGCTTCAATTATGCACAGAAAATGTGTATAGCGTGCCTCGAAGTGTTTTTGAAGTCGACTTTACTGTGTTATTGCTGATATATAAATTATCATCGGTGCTGGCACACACATTTGGTATATATTATACAACCACTCAAATATTCAAACTTGCCCCGCGAGCTTTGAGGTCAACACAACGCTTCAACACTACCACAGTCACCGTAGATATGTTCTGCACATCGCTGCGAAAGAGGCCAGACT
>Ga0247807_10001829_pt1 | contig 12163 bp, 6 predicted proteins | sample UWRJL074202C1_FD_179931 | JGI IMG/M metagenome (GOLD analysis project Ga0247807, IMG submission 179931) | Plant litter microbial communities from Arlington Agricultural Research Station in Wisconsin, United States - UWRJ-L074-202C-1 | ecosystem: Environmental > Terrestrial > Plant litter >...
TGAATATTGAACTTTCTTCGGATCATATTAAAATTCATTTCATACGCTCCTTCTGAAAACTCATATTTACCTGTCAAAGTTGTTTTTCCAGACGGATCAATTCCTCCTGTAAGTTCTGCTTCTCCTTTTAGATTTAGATAATCCCCATTTCCTTTGTCAATTACTAAGGTTAATTCGGCTTCTTTATCGATCGAAATATCAACGCTTACGTCCATACCAACCAACTGCGATTGGTTTAGTTTATCCTGTATTTCAGCTGTTTGTCTCAAATACATATTGTCTTCATCAACAAACTCTACAATACCTTCCCGATCTGCAATTGACGGATCTGATTGCGGCAATACGAATGTAAATTTAGTTTCCTTGTTGATCTTGATATTTCCGTTTACAACTGGATTTTCAAGTGTTCCTTTTATGTTTAGTTTGGTGTCTAAAAATAAATCACCATAAAACAAATCATTGTCTTTTGCTTTAGAATGTATCGCTCTAAAATCATTGGCAAGAACCGTTAACGCAAAATTATAGGTTCTGAAATCAGGTGATGTAATCGTTCCGTTTACAGACAATTCATTATCATTTTCATCAAAAAGTGTGAACTTATCAAAGTTAATTACGTCATTACTGAACGTAATTTTTTCTTTATCTGTTTTAAAATAAGAATTAAGCTGTGTAACTCTAAAACCTGCGTCATTAAAAACTAATTCTCCACCCACTTTAGGAGTTGATGCATTTCCGGTGATTTTAAAATTTCCTGATAAATAACCTGTTCCATCAGCAAGATTTTCCATCGTAAATCCCTGAATACTTTTGATTGTTAATTTTTTCAGGTCTACATTAAAATCTAATGTTCCGTCCTTAACAGCATAATTTCCATCAAGCGTTACATCATTTTCTCCCCCTTTTAACGTAACGTTTGCCGCCAGTAAATCGTTGGTTTTATTGTCCACTTTTATTTCAATATCTCCAACAGCTTCTCCTCTAAAAGCAAAATCATCAATTTTTAAATCACTCTTAAATATCGGACTTGTCATTACATTTTCCACTACTGCATTTCCATTAATAAGACCTTGCATAAGCAATTTGTCTTTTTTGACCATGTTTAAGATCGTCTCGATTTTAAAATTCACAAAATCAACCTGTAACGGTGCATTGTCTTCATTTCCTTGTGATTGAATTTTTAATTCATTACCTGCATTTTCCAGATAGAATTTATTGATGTAAAGTCTTTTATCTCCAAATTCAATAGCATTTTCCGGGTCAACATTCCATTTATCATAATTCAATACAAAGTTTTCTGCATCGATCTTAAATATATTTTTCGAGTCTTCACTATTTAATGATCCAGCGATATAATACTGCTGCTTTTCTTTTGCATCCTGAACTGCAAGCGCATACGTCAAAGTATTATTTTCTACTTTTCCGGACAAACTCGTAAAAGGAATTTTTAACGAACCACTTTCTATAGTTGCTAATGAAATTTGATATTCGAGCGCATTTTCCTTTGCTTCGATATTTATTTTTCCGTCGGCAATTGTATTATCAGCGTATACTATTCTCGGAATTGTACCTTTTATTGATAATGAATCGGTAGTATTATTATAATTTCCTGTAATATCTATTGGCTCTAAGCCTGTTAATTTTGGAAGGAGTTGCAAAAGTATCGGATCATTATCTATCTTCAATGTAAATGCTAATCGCTGTTCATCTGATTCTCCATTTACTTTTGGATTTTTTAGGTCGATGTATTTCGATAATGATTTTTTTACTGCTGCTGCTAATGTCGTTAATTTGTATTTTCCATCAACCTCAGCTTTTAAGAACTGAGATTTTATTTTTATATTATTTCGGCTATCATCTGAAAAAGCAATTATGCGAACAGAATCTAACACAATAGGTTCTGCATCCTTTAATATCTGAATGTTCGACAGAAAAACTTTTCCATTTAAAAAATCAGGATTGCTGTTGGCAACATCTGCATCAACATTACCTCTCAGTTTCATTGGTCCTGCATGCAGATTTAGTTTTTCAAGATCGGCAATATCCAGGTTTAGTTTTAATTTAATAGATGGATATTTCTCTTTCGTGTTTCCGTTTGCCGTTAAATTAAAATTCAGGTTTGGATCATTCATTCCGGATTTTACATCAAATGATCCGTTTTCGATATTTCCTTTTAGCGCTAAATCTTTGTATGTATATTTATTAAAAACTGCCTTTTGCACCAAACCATCTAATTCTGCCTTAGCTGTAGCAGGATCTAATCCGATTCCTTTTACTTTCGCTTTAAGCGTAATTTTCCCGACAGAATCATTCCTGATCAGTTTTCCTAAATCAAAATCCAGCAAAGAAACGGTCGCGTCGTATTTCTCTTTCTTTTGAATGCGCTGATCAAACAAAGCATCGACTTTGGCATTACCAAAACTGCTGCTTAAAGCTAAATTAGTATTGAAATTCTGAACAGAACCTTTAAATTTTCCCTGTAAATTAAACTGTGAAGGCAACTGAATATTCTTAGGAATCGTTCCGGCAGGCACGAAAGAGTTAACATCTTTTGAAGTACTCGATAATTGACGAATATTTACATCATAATACGCTTTTTGCGCATCCGGTAAGCCTTTAATTCTTCCTGAAAGATTAACTTTAGTCGTTCCGATTCCGCTCATTTCGAACTTCGAAATATTCAAATCTTTTATTTTTCCTTTTACTCGGGTATCTACATACAAAATCGCATTTGGATTACTCTTAAATGGATTTGTGTTTTGTAAATCAGGAACAAAAAGTAAAATATCTTTAAAACCTACTTTTGCCTGATTCAAATCAGCATCTAAGGTTAAGTTTCCTAAATCCTTTTTTAAGGCATCAAGCGATGCATACGTAACGATGATTTTATTTTGAAGTAATGTTTGTGGTGTTCTTATGTACAGCTTATTTAGAGAAGCATTTTTGGGCCCGTAAAAAAAGTCTGTTTTTAAAGACTGAATTTGCAAGCCACTTTTTTCATTTGCTGTAAGCGATTTAATATTTCCTGAAATCGTATCGTTTCCATAGTATAACTTCTCAGCATCCAGCTTAAAGTTTTTCAGATCGATATGACTGTAATCAATTCCTTTTGTAATTGGTTTTGATTGCATGTCATCAAATTTGAAGGCCACATTTTGTATGTCAACATCTTTTACTTTTACCTTCCACCCTGCTTGTTTTATAGCTGTGGAATCTAAATCCGGAGCTTTAAGCTGTTTGTCTTTTGCTCCTAAACGTAAATTTCCTTTCAGATCCTTTATTTCGAAAGTATCAAAATCAAGCAATTGTTTATTTAAATCTATTTCATTTACAGCCAGTTGCAAGCTACCCAATTTTATACCCGAATCAAGTTTTGAATCTTTATTATCGTAGGCAATATCAATTTTAGCCAAACTGATTTTGCCTAATTTTAATTTAAAATCTTTTCTTTTAGAAATAGTATCGGCCGTTTCTACAGATACTTCAGCAATTTTTTCTACAACATCCTGATCTAATGTCAATTTCAATCCGTTTAGATCAATATGCGGAATATCAAAATCCATTTTATCCAAATCGAATGTGTTGAATTTTGTATCAAAATGCGTGAGATTTACTTTGATATCGTTTTTAGTAAAATCGTCTTTGTAGTTCAGTTTTATCTGATCCAGATTTACTTTTACTACAGATATTTTAAAGGGTTTGCTGTCCGGATCTTCGACTTTTGGCTCTTTTGATTCAAATGCTTTGATAATATAATCAAAATTAAAAACACCCTCTTTGTTTCTGGAAATATTAGCCGAAACATTTTCAAGCGAAACGGAATTAATTTCGAGTTCACTACTTATAAGTTTAAATAAATCAACATCAACAACTAAACGTTTTCCCGCCAGCAATACCTTTTTCTTCTGATCTTCAAAGTAAAATCCTTCCAAAACAACATCTTTAGGGAATTTAATTGCAATTCTGTCTAATGAAACTTTGGTTTTTATCTTTTCATGTAAATAGGTAATGGCTTTGTCTTTTACAAAATTTTGAATAGAGGGCAGCTGGATGAGGATGATAATAAGAAGTAATAGTGCAACGGTAGACCCCACGGTCCAAAGAAGTACACGTAGTGTTTTTTTAAGAAAATGAATGGACTTTTTATTCATACGTTAATAAAACACATTTTAGATTAATACTGCGATTCGCATAATGAGATGGCTTATACAAGCTACAAAATTGTAAAAAAAATGACCGAACATTTTACATAATTACAATCAATTGTTCTAAAAATTGCATTTTGCTTCTGTTTTCACACCTAACTAAAGTAAGAAAATTTTCTCAATTTTTAAAATTTAAATTGTGGAAATTTACTTTTTAATATTTCAATTTTTTGATGAAGTTTAGAAAGGAACTTAAGATGTTGTTCTGACTCAGGATTAAAACTTCTGTGATTCAATCCTTTTTGGATTTCTTCAACTTCCTGCATTACACTACTACTTTCTACAGCTATATTACTATCAATGAATAACTTCCAAATATAATCGATAGCTATTTGATTGGGATGCAGCATATCTTCTGCATAAAAACGATAATCGCGAAGTTCATCCATCATGATTTCGTACGAAGGAAAATAGGTGAAATTTGGGAATTGTAAATTATGATTTTTTAAAACTTGATGAATTGCGGTAAACAAATGTGCTTTACTTAACTGATTTTCGACAAAACCATCTTTGATATGACGTACAGGGGAAACAGTAAAAATGAAATTAATATCGGGATTTAACTCCTGAATTAATTGCACTGTATTTTGAATACTGTTTTCAATTTCACCAGCAGCTAATAACTCTTTTGTGAATTGCTTTTGAGGCACTTTATGACAATTGGCTACAATTTGTTCGCTTTGGATATTTCTATAAATCCAGGAAGTTCCGTAGGTAATAATGATATGGGTAGAATGAATTAAATAGTCGTGTGTTTCTGTAATAATTTGGTTTAATGATTGTAGTAATTCTTCTTTATTTGAATTACTTAGTTCAGAATGAATTTCATAACAATGCCATAAATCATTATGCAGGAAAATGTCTTGTTCGGTAAAAAAATGCTGCTCCACCACTCTCCTAATGATCTTTTCAATGGAAACAGGATTGAATATAATCCCAAAAGGATTAGTGGTATTCTGAAACTTAAAATAATCAAATTTCTGTGCCATATTTTCTGCAAAACAAGAACCAATAGAAATGATCTTCGAGTTATAATCGATTGGATGAGCTGTTTTAGCAATTGATATGGGAGTTCTGAAATTCATTTTATTTTTTTATTCAAATTTCAACCATTTTCTACAAACAAAAAACCAAATACGAAAGTATTTGGTTTAAAGTAAGCTTGTAATTATTGGAACAACATTAATATGTATATTCTACTTCATATGTTTGACTAGGAGATGTTGAAATAAACTTAATCGGATACCCATTTTCATTGTAAGTATAAGTTCTTAAAAGATCTTCTTCATAAGGTGTATTCAAAAACTTCACATTTGTTTTAATTATATTATTTTTTGCGTAATTATTTTCATCAATTAATAAATCATATCCTAAGATATTTTTAGCGGGATTATTTTTTGTATCGTATTCATATTTAAAAACTGCTGTTCTGGATTCTATGGTTTCACTCTTCTCAATAATGTTACCATCTTTATATCTTAAGTATCCTTCTTGCATCTTTGTAGTATCATTAAGCAGTAGATGTACATAATAATTTATATACGAAACTGTCCCATCAGAATTATGTATGTATTCTGTTTTAATTATAGTATAAGCTTCACCATTATCATTTACTCCTTGAAGAATATTTCTTGTTTTCAGTTTTCCCTTTTCATAAATATATTCATATATTTCCGTTCTAACCATTGATCCCTTTATAGTTTTGCTAAATCGTTCTTTTTTTGCGATACGATTGCCTTCGTAAGTATACCGGAATTCTGTATTATCATTTTTCATACTTAAAACTTTATTCCCATTAAAAGTATAAGTATCAATCGTCGCTTCAGAAGAATCATTTTTTTGTGTAATAGTTCTATGAACTGTATTGTCTGCAGAAGAAACTGGATCTTTTACAATTTTGTCATTATCAGCATCGCTTGAACATGAATTAAGGATTACAAGTAGAGCCGTCAAAAAGTATAATTTTTTCATTTGTTAGTATATAAGTTAATTAATTGAATATAGATCCTATGGATTATTAGTACACAAATTCTACTTCATATTTATAACCATTGGTTGCAACTGATATGTACTTAACAGGATATCCTTTATCATTATAAATATAATCTCTTGTTTCAGTATCTACATTATCAGATCCTACCCTTTTAACCGTCTTTTTTAAAAGATTATTTTGTCCGTAATCATTTATTTGATCTAACAATAAATCATATCCTAAAATGTTTTTAGCCGGATTATTTTTAGTATCATATTCATAAGTACCTATCGATGTTACAGATTTTGAAGGAATCTCAACAAAACCACCTTCAATAGAACTTACAGGTTGCGAAACATCCCGAGTCTCTACAATATTACCATCTTTATAGCGTAAAAATCCCTCTCCTAATTTAGCTTCTTTTTTTGTATCAGGATGTATAATATTATTTATAAATGTAATCAAGTTATCAGAAGTATGTGTATAAGTTGTTCTAATAATAGAGGATGGTTGCTGATTTGCATCTCCCGAAAACCATTGCACAAAAGTCCTTGTTTTTAATTTTCCATTTTCATAAACATATTGAAATTCCTCTATTTTAGATTCTACTCCAAGTTTGTTTTTACGAATTCCTTCTTGTTTTACAATACGATTCCCTTCATAAGTATATAAGGTTTCAGTTTGATCATTTTTCCTGCTTAATACTTTGTTTCCATCAAAAGTATAATTGTCAATTTTTGTTTGAGAAGGATAAGACTGAGCAATAGTACGGTAAATGGTATTATCAGTTGGAACAACGGGTTCAGGAATTGGTTCAGGTACAACAGGCTTTTCTATAACAATTGGCTCCTCAGCTACTGAATCATTGTCGCTTGAACATGAAGTAAGAATTATCAATAAAGCTGTAAAAAAGTAGATTTTTTTCATTTATTAAATTGGTTTGTCAGATTGTGGCGCAAATATAACCTAAAATAAAAGCAATTTTACTTAGTCAATTTATCGTTTATATTTTCACTTATTAAATTATAAACAAAAAACCAGAAGCAATTGCTTCTGGTTTTCAGTTAAAGTATTTATATACTAATAGAAATATTCTGTAGTATATTTTGTTCCTTCTGCATCATCAATGCTTTTTTCAGGATACCCATCTGCATTATAAGTATAGCTATAAGTAGACCATACATCTCCATCCGAAGTATCAGAAATTTGATTATGAAAAATACCTGTACCTTCTAAATCCGCGAAACAGATTTTATCAAAACCTAAAATATTTTTTGCTGGATTATTTTTATCATCATAAAGATATTTATGATTTGAAGAATTGGTAGCTGTGATTTCGCTTACTTCCCCATTAAGAAATTTAATTGTAGCAGTTCCTGAAGGATTAGTTTGGGTTATATCATCTCCAATATATGATTTTGCTGTAATTGTTCCATCTGCATTATGAGTAAAAACTTCTTTATGACCTTGCAAAACATTATTATTTTCCTCAACCCTCAAAAAAGTTGCTAATTTCCCATCCGCATTGTAGGTAAATGTATTCGTTTGCTCTACAGTTCCATCGGCAAATTTAAATTCTAATTTAGTAATTAAATCTCCAGTATAAGTATAGTACATGTCACTATCATCTGTATCATCAATTACACTTACAATCTTGTTTCCATCGTAGTTATAGATTATTGTTGTTTTTCCATTTTCTCCTGTTAAAATTACTTTTTTTAGTAAAACTAACTTAGCGGGATCAGAAGGAACAGAAACAACTGGGGGAACGGTAACAACTGGAGGAACAGTGACAACTGGTGGTGTCTCAGTTGAAGGATCAGGATCGGAAGATGAATCATCGCTAGAACAAGATGTTAATGCTAATGTTAAAGCACAAAAAAGATAAAGGATTTTTTTCATTTGAGTAGGTTAAAATATTAATATTCGCCATAAATGTAAATTAAACATTATAAAAAAACCTCATATCATTTAACATTTTTTAACACTAAAAAACTTTTAAAAAGCAAACATCAATACAATATTTTGGAATACAGCACTTTAAAGCCAAATCACTATATTATAAAAATAAAAAGCAACTAGAATTCTCCGTATTTCTACTTAGCTCTTTTCTTTAAAATATTTACAGCGAACAAATAAAAAAACTTTTGAAAAAGATGATTCTAAAAAGACCACTTTCTTTTTACCATAAACAAAAAGAAAATCTATCTACCGATATTATACTTTTAAGAATTAAAATTTAAAGATTACTAACTACTCTTTTAATACCTAATTTTATAATTGGAACATTAAAATTAATCAGCAAACCTAATTTCATTTTTGTGATTTTAAGGTAAGTCAAAACTTGCTTACCATGAACTTCTTTTAATTGTTCGACTGATTTAATTTCTAAAACTACCTTATTTTCAACTATCAAATCTGCTCTAAAACCAATATCTAACTTTACTTCTCGCCAAACTACAGGTAAAGGCTTTTGCCGTTCAATATTTAATCCTCTTTGTGTTAATTCATAATATAAAATTGCTTCATAAACGGATTCCAATAATCCTGGACCAAGTTTTACATGAATCTTGTAACATACATCAACTACAATAGCTGAAATCTCATTTTCTGTCATTCTTCACTTTTTACATTAAACAAGCTAAAAATATTATAATTCAAAAACTTATTTAGTAATAAAAAGCCATAAGTTAATTAGCAAGTAAAGAAGCAAAGGAAATGCAATTATAAAAACTTTGCGACTCTGCATAAAAATATAAATTAAAAATAATTAGCACGCAAAGTCGCTAAGACGCAAAGCACATGCAATTATCAAAACTTAAAAAAACTTTGCGACTTTGCGACTTTGCGTGAAAACACAAACTAAAAATAACTAGCAAGTTAAATAGCATGCACAGTCTCTAAGACAAACAGAATCCAATTATCAAAACTTAAAAACTTGGCGACTCTGCGACTTTGCTTGAAAAACAAACCAAAAACATTTAGCAAAATAAAAAAATAGTTTTTTAATAACGAAAAGGAACTTTACAAAGTCAAACTATTCACTACTTTTGCATCTCTAAATTCAAACTCACCTATGAAATTACTATATTCTTATATAATCAAACATAAAATGCTCTTGTTTTTTGCTTTGATTATGGCCGCTATAAACATTTGCTTCAGCTTATCAGACTCTATTATTACAGGTAAATTAATGCAGGATTGCGGTGTTGGCTTGTACAAATACAAAGGAAATGAAATGGGTTTTATAAAATCTTTATCTTTCTGGCTTGGTCTTTCACTTGGTGCAGCGATGATCTCGCGAATTACCAAAAACTTTCAGGATTACTTTACCAATGTCGTTATACAACGCACAGGAGCTCAAATGTATACAGACGGAATTAAAAAATCACTTGACCTTCCTTTTGCAGAATTTGAAGATCAACGCAGCGGAGAAACATTAAGCAAACTAACCAAAGTACGTTCTGATTCTGAAAAATTGATTACCCTTTCGATCTCTTTGATTTTTCAAACTGTGATCGGATTCATATTTGTTATTCTGTATGTTGCCCGAATTGATTATCGTATTTCATTAATCTTTTTAGTTACAGCACCCATTATAGCTCTAGTAAGTTCTTATCTGGGTAAAAAGATAAAGGTTGTTTCAAGAAAAATTGTTAATCAGACAAACGCTTTGGCGGGTTCTACGACGGAAAGTTTACGAAACATTGAACTTGTAAAAAGTCTTGGACTAACGTATCAAGAAGAAAAACGTCTTAATCTGAATACCTTTAAAATACTTCAACTTGAATTACAAAAAATTCGTTTCATCAGAAGTTTAAGTTTTATTCAGGGTACAACAGTGCATTTTTTAAGAACTTGTGTTGTCTTTACGTTGTACTATTTCTTATTTGGAGGAAAAATTATTGTAGGTGATTTATTGACAATGGTATTCTTTACTTTTTTCATTTTTGGACCTTTACAGGAATTAGGAAATTTTATTATCGCTCTTAACGAAACTAAAGTTTCAATGGAAAACTTTAAAACCTTATTGAGTGCTCCAAAAGAGTTTCGCCCAAAATCACCTAAACATGTTGGCGCTATTCAATCTTTACTTTTCACTAACGTAAGTTTTCAACATAAAACTGCCAAATTTAAAGCGGTAGAAAACATTAATTTTGATATTAAACAAGGAGAAACAGTCGCTTTTGTTGGCCCCTCAGGTTCAGGAAAAACCACTTTAGTTAAACTTCTTGTTGGATTGTATACTCCTGCTGAAGGCAGAGTGCTTTACAACGGAATTGATTCAACCGAAATTGATTTACTGGATCTAAGAAAACAATTAGGATTTGTTACGCAGGATGCTCAATTATTCTCAGGAACAATCCGTGAAAATTTATTGTTCGTGCGACCAAGTGCTACCGATGAAGATTTACACGACGCGCTAAAAAGAGCAAGTTGCGAAAAATTACTTCGACGTGCAGAGGATGGTTTAAATACCACGATTGGTGAAGGCGGAATTAAAGTTTCAGGTGGAGAGAAGCAACGTTTGTCGATTGCACGTGCTATTTTGAGAAATCCGAATTTATTAATTTTTGACGAAGCTACTTCTGCATTGGATTCTATCACAGAAGAAGAAATTAATGCTACGATCAGAAACATTTCAGACAAGAACAGAATTACAGTTTTAATTGCGCACCGCCTTTCAACTGTTATGCATGCTGATAAAATATTTGTTTTAGAACAAGGTAAAATCATCGAATCTGGAAAACACAACGATTTAATTCTTGAAAAAGGATTGTATTATGCGATGTGGCGTCAGCAAATTGGGGAACGAAAATAGGTTCTTTTTAAAGCTTCTAAGTGACTAAGATTTTGAGATGCTAAGTTTTTTTTGCACTAACTATAACTATTTATTATTTCTGATATATAATTAAAACACAAAACCCGACAGTTTCATAAAAACTATCGGGTTTATTTTTTTATAATATGAGATTCTCAGAACCTTAGCAACTCAGAATCTTAGAAGCTTTAAAGAAAATTACTTCACAAAATCAACTGCTTTTGCTAAAGCCTCAGCAATTCCATTTGCATTCTTACCTTTTCCGGATGCGAAGAAAGGTTGTCCTCCTCCATTTCCATCAATATATTTTCCTAGTTCTTTAATAACTGCGTTTGCATTTAAGCTTTTTGCGGCTACTAATTCTTTAGAAATGAAACAATGAATGTTTGGCAAACCATCTTCGATTGATGCTAAAACGATGAATGAATCTGCTTTAGAATTTCCAAGTACAGAAGCCAGTTCCTTAGTCGAGGCCATGCTTAAATCTACTTGTTTCGCAAGGAAATTTATTCCGTTAACCACTTCAAAATCTTTTTCAAGTTCATTTTTAAGAGCTCCAACTTTTTCTTTAAGCAATTGCTCAATCTGTTTTTTCAGCTTAGCATTATCATCTTGCAATGAAACCACCGCTTTTATAGTATCCTGTGGATTTTTTAACGCTTCGTTAATTTCCTGTAATGTCGATTCTTGCTTAGCAAAATAATCCTTTACACCTTGGTTGGTTATCGCTTCAATACGACGAATTCCTGCTGCAACAGCACCTTCGCTTTTAATTTTGAAATGCCAGATTTCAGCAGTATTCTTTACGTGTGTTCCTCCACAAAGTTCAATACTTTCTCCAAACTTAATTGCACGAACAGAATCACCATATTTTTCACCGAATAAAGCCATTGCTCCTTCGTCTAAAGCTTGCTGAATCGGAATATTTCTTCTTTCGATTAATGGTAACTGCTCCTGAATTTTTGCATTTACAAAATCTTCAACTTGTTTTAGTTCAGCATCTGTAACTTTACTAAAATGCGAAAAGTCAAAACGTAAATAATTTGGATTCACCAATGATCCTTTTTGCTCAACATGTGTTCCTAAAATTGCACGCAATGCCTGATGCATTAAGTGTGTCGCAGAGTGATTGCTTTGAGAATCAAAACGTAATGCTGTATCTACTTT
>Ga0247807_10001830_pt1 | contig 12162 bp, 16 predicted proteins | sample UWRJL074202C1_FD_179931 | JGI IMG/M metagenome (GOLD analysis project Ga0247807, IMG submission 179931) | Plant litter microbial communities from Arlington Agricultural Research Station in Wisconsin, United States - UWRJ-L074-202C-1 | ecosystem: Environmental > Terrestrial > Plant litter >...
CTCGAAATCCTCACCGTCGTGATCGGGATGACGTTGCTCGCGCTCTACGCCTTCGCGAAGCGGGGCACCGTCACGCCGTCGACCTCGACGGTCTCCGAGAACATCGCCTCCGGTCGCACCCACAGCCCGAATTCCCCGTAGAGAGCGCGGTAGACGACGAGCGACTCCCCGGTCTCCGAGTGCGTGGCGACGCCGAGCACCTCGTAATCCTGTCCCTTGTAGTGCCGGTACAGGCCGGGTTCGATCACTAGCCCTGCTCGATGCGCACGGTGTTGCCCGACGGGTCGCGGAAGGCGCAGTCGCGTGGTCCCCAGTCCTGGTCGGACGGCTCCTGCATCACCTCGGCGCCGGAGGACAGCAGCTTCTCGAAGACGGCGTCCACGTTGTCGACCCGGAACGCGACGGCGGAGAGCACGCCCTTGGTCAGCAGTTCCTGCAGGGCGTCGCCGTCCTCCTGCGAGCGGCCGGCGTAGGGCGTGGACAGCACAACGCCGAGCCCTTCCTGGTCGGGGCTGCCGAGTGTCGCCCAGCGGAAGCCGCCGTAGGAGACATCGTTCTGCATCTCGAGCCCGAGGCCGTCGCGGTAGAACGCGAGCGACTCCTCCACATCGGTGACGGTGACGTGTGCGTAGCGAAGGTAAATGGTCATGCCGACACTCTAGGCAGCGGTGACGTCATCCGCTTCTCGAATTCTGCTCGATCGCCTGGTCGGCCTTGTCACGACCTTGGACGTGCAGTTCGGCAGGGATGTCACACCCTCGTGCTCGCGCGCGCGATACGCGCTCGGCGTCACGCCCACGATCTCGGTGAAGCGCGAGCTGAACGAGCCGAGCGAGGTCGAGCCGACCGCCATGCAGGCGTCGGTGACCGTCATCCCGCCGCGGAGAAGGGCCATGGCCCGCTCGATGCGACGCGTCATGAGGTAGCCGTAGGGGGTCTCGCCGTACGCGGCGCGGAACTGGCGCGAGAAGTGCGCGGGCGACATCAGCGCCTTCGCCGCGATCGTCGGCACGTCGAGCGGACGCGCGTACTCGCGGTCGATGAGGTCACGGGCGCGACGCAGCAGCGTCAGCAGTTCCATGCGCTCGGGGGTCATGGGGTCGAGGGTACTCCCACGAGCTCGCCGGCCTCAAGCCGCACCACTCGGTCGGCCCGATCCGCGACCGAGGGGTCGTGAGTGGCGTGGATGACGGTCACACCACGCCCGACCTCCGCCGCAAGCGCCGACTCGATCAGCTCTCGCGCCTCGTCGTCGAGACCGATCGTCGGCTCGTCGAGCAGCAGCAGATCGGCGCGCTGGGCGAGGCCCTGGGCGACGAGGGCACGCTGGCGCTGCCCGCCGGAGAGTTCGGAGAGCGGACGGTTCTCGAGCCCGTGGAGCCCGAGAGCGCCGATGCTCGCGCCGATGATGAACCGATCAGAGCGGCTGAGGGGGCGCCACGGGTTCACACCCCACCGCCCCATCGTGACCACGTCCCGTACCGTGACCGGGAGGCCGTCGGGCACCCTGCTGCGCTGGGCGACCCAGGCGACGCGGCCGCGGAGCCGGTGCATCCGCCCACCCGTCGGCTTCTGGATGCCCGCGATCACCGCGAGCAGGGTGGACTTGCCCGAGCCGTTGGATCCGGTGAGGGCGACGGTGGAGCCGCGGTCGATCGTGAGCGACACGTCGACGAGTGCACGCGTGGCATCGAGGGTGACGGAGACGCGGTCGAGCACCACGGCGGAGGAGGTCATGGTCCGATAGTAGCGTTATTGATAATGAATATCATGTAGGTTAATCAACCGTGACCTGGCTGACCGATCCCTTCTCCGCAGAATTCATGCTGCGCGCCCTCGCCGGCGGCGTGCTCGTATCGACCATCTGCGCGATCGTCGGCACATGGGTCGTGGTGCGCGGATGGCGTTCCTCGGCGAGGCCATGGCCCACGGCATGCTGCCGGGCGTGGCCGCCGCATCCCTCATCGGCCTGCCCCCGATCCTCGGCGCCGCCGTCAGCGCCGGCGTGATGACCGCTGGAGTCGGGCTCGTCGCTCGTCGCGGGCGTCTCTCGCAGGACACCAGCATCGGACTGCTCTTCGTGGGCATGCTCAGCCTCGGCGTCATCATCGTCTCCCATTCCCGGAGCTTCGCGACCGACCTCACCGCGATCCTGTTCGGTGACGTGCTCGCCATCAGTGCGGCCGACATCACCCTGCTCGCCGTCGCCCTCGCCGTGACGATGCTCCTGACGGCGGGCTTCCACCGCCCCTTCCTCGCCCTCGCCTTCGACGACCGCCTCGCCAGCACTCTCGGCCTGCGCCCGCGCCTCGCCCACGGCGTGCTCGTCGGACTCGTCACCCTCGCGGTCGTTGCCTCCTACGGCGCGGTCGGCTCGCTGCTCGTTGTGGGACTGCTGCTCGCGCCGGCCGTCGCGGCAGCTCCGTGGGCGCGGCGCATCCCGAGCATCATGCTGCTCGCCGCCGGCTTCGGCGCCATCGCGACCCTCCTCGGCCTGCTCGTCTCCTGGCATGCGGCCACCGCCGCGGGGGCGAGCATTGCCGCCACCGCGATCGGTCTTGCCGCACTGTCCTCAACCGTTCGACTCCTCCACAAGAAAGCGTTCCGTGCAGTTTCCTAGACTCCTGACCATCGGCCTCGCAGCCCTGCTGCTCGCCGCCTGTGCCACCGAGCCGGCCCCGGCGAAGCCGCACGGCTACGTCGAGGGCGCCACCGAGGCGGCCGAGCCGCAGCTGCACCTCGCCGCAGTGAGCTCGACCGGCGAGCTGACCCTGCTCGACCTGCTCGACGAGACCACCGTCGTCGTCGGGGACCTCGGTGCGACGAGCGCCGTGACGACCAACGGCAGGTACGTCTTCGCCACCACTCCGACCGGCGTGACCATCGCCGACACCGGCGTCTGGACCATCGACCACGAGGATCACTTCCACTATTACCGAGCCCAACCGCGCATCCTGGGCACGGTGCAGGGCGACGGCCCCGCGACCGTCTCGAGCGACACCCTCGGCACCGCGATCTTCTTCGCCGGCAGTGGCGAGACCGTGCTGCTCGACAGTGCCGCGCTCGGCAGCGGCGAGCTCACCGAACTCGCCCGCATCGTCGGCGAACCGCACAACGGCCTTGCGGTCGTGCAGGGGAAAACGGTGCTCATCTCCTCCCCCGGCTCGGTGCGTGCGCACGACCTGACCGGCACCCCGATCGCCCGCGCCGAGAACTGCCCCGACCTCCGCGGAAGCATCACCACCCGCGTCGGTGTCGTCATCGGCTGCTCGACGGGCGCGCTGCTCTACACCGACGGCTTCGAGACGATCGAATACCCGGATGCTCCGGCTGCCGCCGACCGCGCCGTCGAGTTCCGCAACCGCGCGGGCCGCCCCACCGCCGCGGCCATCGCGGCGGACACCGGCTACTGGCTCCTGGATTCTCGCGAGCGCGAGTGGAAGCGCTTCGCCACGGAACCCCTCGCCCAGGTCGCTGCCGTCGACGACCGTGAGGGGCACATCGTCGCCCTGTCCGCCGAGGGCCGGGTGCTCGTATTCGACGCGGACGGCGCCGAACTCGCCCGAACCGCCGTCCTGTCCACCGGCGGCGAGCTCACCGTCGATGCCGGGCGCGCCTACCTCAACGACCCCGCGGGCCGGGTCGTCTATGAGATCGACTACGCGGACGGCGCCCGCATCGCCCGCGAGTTCGCACTCGACGCCGCCTTCCTCGTGGAGACCGGACGATGAGGCGCGCGCTCGTAGCCGTGCTGCTGCTCGGCAGCCTCACCGCGTGCGCGCCCGCGGTCGACGACCGTCCGCTGGTCGTGGTGACCACGAACATCCTCGGCGATGTCGTGCAGAACCTCGTGGGCGACGAGGTCGAGGTGATGACGCTGATGCGCCCGAACTCCGACCCGCACTCCTTCGAGATCTCCGCGCGGGAGGCGGCGCGCATCCTCGGCGCCGACCTCATCGTGGCCAACGGGCTCGGGCTCGAAGAGGGCCTCATCCAGCACCTCTCCTCCGCGGCCGAGGCGAGCGTGCCGATCGTCGAGGCGGGCGAGGTCATCGAGGTGCTCGACTACAGCGAGAGCGGCGCCCCCGACCCGCACTTCTGGACCGACCCGGGTCGCATGCTGCCGGTGATCGAGGCGGTTCGGGATGCCGTTCTCGAGCACGTGCCCGGAGTCGACGCCGAGACCGTCACGGCGAGCGCCGCGGCCTATGCCCGCGAGGTGGTCGAGCTCGAGGCATCCATGATCACGGCGTTCGAGACGATCGCGCCCGAGCACCGACGACTGGTGACCAACCACCACGTGTTCGGCTACCTCGCGGAGCGCTTCGGATTCGAGATCGTCGGAGCGGTGATCCCCGGCGGGTCGACCCTTGCGGCTCCGAGTGCCTCCGACCTGCGTGACCTCGTCGGGGCCATCAACGAGGCCGGAGTGACCACGATTTTCGCCGAATCCTCGCAGCCCGACCGGCTCGTGCAGGTGCTCGCGGAGGAGGCAGACCTTCGGGTCACCGTCACCGAGCTGTACACCGAATCGCTCAGCGAGCCGGACGAACCCGCCTCCAGCTACCTCACCATGATGCGCACCAACACGGAGCGCATCACCACCGGACTGGCCCGCTAGGGCCGTCCACCACAGAAAAGGAAACCATGAACACCCTCCACAGCCGACGGCTCGCCGTCTCCGCGCTGGTCGCAGCCGCAGCAATCACCCTGAGCGCGTGTGCCGCCACACCGGCCCCCGCGCCCTCGACACCGGAGGCGGGAAGCGGCACCCGCGTCGCCCTCACCTACGACGGCGGAATCTACGTGGTCGACGGCGAGAGCCTCGAGGTGCTCGCCGACCTGCCGCTCGACGGCTTCAACCGTCTCAACCCAGCCGGCGACGGCCGCCACGCTCTCGTCACCACGGAGGAAGGATTCCGCGCCCTGGACCTCGCGGAACCCGAACTCACCGACCTCGTCTTCGAGGCGGAGGCCGCCGGCCACGTGGTGCGCCACGACGGCAAGACCATCCTCTTCGCCGACGGCACCGGAGACACCACGATCTTCGAATCCGCCGACCTGCTCGAGGGCAAGCTCCCCGAGACGGAGGTCGTGAAGTCGGAGGAGGCACACCACGGGGTCGCCATCGAGCTCGCGGACGGCACGCTCCTCACCACGCTCGGCAACCCGGACACGCGCTCCGGGGTGCGTGCGCTCGATGCATCCCGCACCGAGGTGGACCGCAACGAGGAGTGCCCCTCGGTTCACGGTGAGGGTGCCGCAGCCAACGAGGTGGCCGTCTTCGGCTGCAGCGACGGCGTGCTCGTCTACGACCAGGGCGAGTTCACCAAGATCGCTTCGCCCGACACCTACGGCCGCACCGGCAACGCCTACGTCAGCGAGACCTCGCCGATCATGGTCGGGGACTACAACTCCGACCCCGACTCCGAGGGCTACCTGCTCACCGAGCTCGTCTCCGTGGACACCGCGGCGAAGACGTCGACCGTGATCGACCTGCCCGAGGGCGTCTCGTACACCTGGCGCGGCGTGGGTCGCGGGCCGACGGATGACGTCATCCTGCTCTCGTCAGACGGAACTCTCAACCGCCTCGACGCCGTCACCGGCGACATCACCGACAGCTGGGCCGTCGTCGCCCCGTGGGAGAGCCCGGTCGAGTGGCAGGATGCGCACCCCGCACTCATCGTCAGCGGATCGGTCGCCTACGTGACCGAGCCCGCGACGAACCAGCTGCACGCGATCGACCTCGAGACGGGCGACGTCATCGCCTCGGTCGAGCTGGACGCGGCGCCCAACGAGATCGCGGTCGTCGGCTAGGGTTCGCACGCGCGGGTCACGCGGCTCACGCACAAGAGCCGGTTCCGGACGGATGGCGCTCTTCGCGAGACGTCATTCGTCCGAAACCGGCTCATTCGCTGGGAGCTAGTACGCCGAGTTGTACAGCGTCTCCAGCTCGGGGGTCTTCGGGCCGCTGAGGCCGCAGCTCCAGATGTTCTCGCCGTCGGAGGCCAGCAGGTAGGTCGTGCCGGCCTCGTACATCACTCCGCCGCCGTCGGAGATCTCGGGGTTGCCCTGCAGCACCTGCACCTTGTCGTGGATCTCACCCTTGAAGACGTTCGACACGTCGAGGGTCACGTCGCCGCCCTCGATCGAGGTCGCCGTAGCCTCGAACGCCACGGTCGCCGTCTGCATGATCTCGACGGTCGGCTCCGCACACTTGAGAGAGGTCGCCATCGGGTCGACGACGGGTGCCGCGAAAACCGTGACCGGCTCCGGGCCGGCGGTCAGAGTCGGGATCACGAACGCGCCGACGATGGCGAGCGCCGCGACGCCCCCGACGAGACCCCAGATGAGCGGGGCGCGCTTGCGGCGTGCGGGAGCGGGAGTTGTTGTGTCGGTCATGATGGCACCCTTCAGGGAATGGAACTGGCTGGGATCGAGTGGGGAGAGCGATGCCGCCGGGTCTGCGCTCCTGAGAGTGCTCTTCAGCTCGTCATCGTTGTTCATGCGGTTCTCCTTCCTTCACTCCTGTATGTCCCGGCAACGGGGCATCCTTTCCGATTTCCTCGCGAAGACTCTTCCGCGCCCGGTGCAGGCGGATCGTCGCCGCGTTCACGCTGATGCCGAGCACGGTGGCGATACGGGCGAGATCGAGGTCGTCCCACGCCCAGAGCCTCACCACCTCGGCCTCCTTCGGCTTCAGCCGAGCCATGGCGTCGAGGATGTACCCGGCGTCCCCCTCGGCGTGATCCCGCACGGCCTGGGGAGGGTCGACCGTGGCGATACGGGTGAATAGGCGCCGCTGCCTGCGCTGTGCGCGCTCGGCGTTCGAGAGCTGCAGCCGGGCCACCCCTATTGCCCAGGGCACGGCGTCGGGCGGAACGTCATCCAGTCGTCGCCAGATGACCAGCAGGGTCTCGCTGGTGACGTCCTCGGCGGTGGCCGGGTCGGTGCGGCGGGCGAGGTAGCGGCGCACGGGTTCGACGACGACGCGCATCACGCGCTCGAATTCGTCGTCTCTACTCATGGTCCCCACACTGCGTTATGTCCGGCCGCGTGGCCAGTCTTTCAGGGATCGTTCGCCGCGTGGGCGAGCGACGGCCGCGCGGGTCCGGACGCCCGCACCGGTCGCCCCGGCACGCACCGAGTTACGGTCGCGACTTCCTGACCAGGCGCACGAGCAGCGCGATCACGATCAGCACGGCGCCGATGCCCGCCACCCACCAGCCGATCACCCAGAGCGCGCCCGCCCCGATGTTGGCGTCCTGGGTATTCATGATGACGAGCATGAGCCAGCCGGCGAGCGCGCTCAGCAGCCCGATCGCGGTGACGATGATTCCTGTTCTGAGTAGCATTCCTGATCCTTTCGAGGTCACGCCAGCAGCCTGCCGAACAGCAGCGAGACCATCATGGCGATGATGACCGAGTTGAAGACGAAGGCGATGATGACGTTGGTGCGCACGACCCGCCAGGCGGCCCGGGACCTGACGTCGGCGGGCAGGGTCGCGGCCATGGTCGACATGAGCGCAGCGAGGGTGAGGAAGTCACTGAACCGGGCGGGCTCGGGAAAGTGGAACTTCAGATGCGCGCCATCCTCTGCGCCGGTCGCGAGTCGCAGGTAGCTCTGCGCGAACGAGAACACCATGAGGACCCATGAGCTCGCGACGGTGAGCAGCGCGAGTCCGACATAGATCGGCTCGCTGCGGAACGCCGGCTGCTGGGCGACGACGATCGTGATGGCGACCGCAGCAACCGCGGCCGAGATAGTGGTGTTCGTGGCGCCGGTCACACCGAGGAACCTCTGCACGGGGCTACGTTCGGCGGTGCCGTCCGCTGCCGTCACCCTTCTGAGAGCGGCGTCATCCAGTCGGGTGAAAACGAGCGTGCTCCACCCCACGTAGACGGCGGTGTACACCGGCCACAGCACGAGGTAGCCCGCCACGATGAACGTCGTCGAGTCCGAGTATTCGAGGTGCAGCACGCCCACGAGGAACAGCATCACCGCCGCAGCGACGAGGGTGGAGATCGCCGTGCTCATGAGCACTCGGAACAAATCGCTTCTCGGCATACGCTTCGACATGGTTGGCGAGCCTACCGGTTCCGCATCGGCGCTCCACGGCAGGGTGCCGGCTATTCCTCCCCGAACCCGTCCGCTGCCAGGGCGCGCACCGCCTCGACCGCCTCTGCCGCCTGCGGTCCGTTCGCAGAGATCCGGATGACGTTGCCCTTCGCCGATCCCAGCGTCAGCACACCGATCATGCTGTTCGCGCCCACGGGGCCCTTGCCCGCGGTGAGGTCCTCGAGAGTCACGGATGCGTCGAACCCTGTGACCGCCTTGACCAGCGTCGAGACCGGGCGCGCGTGCAGCCCGGCCTCGTTGACGAGGGTGACGTCGGCGGTCGCGGTGCCGGGCTGCTGCGCTTGGTCAACGGCCTCGGCGGGCGTGCCCACCTGCCCCTGCTTCGGCTCCATCGCGCGGCTCGCCTCGGCAGCGACTTCGTCGAGCGGGGATCCGGCAGCAGCCAGCACGACCGCGGCGACCAGCCCTTCGACGAAGGGCGCGTTGCTGAGCCGCACCTCGCAGGTTGAGGAGCGGAACTCGAGCCCCATCTCGGCGGACATCACGGCCGAGCCGAGGTCCATAAAGACGAGCACGCCGTCGTCGGACGCGACCTCGTCGATGGCGGCCGCAACGCGAGTGGCGTCGGTGCCGATCACGTCGTCGCCGGCACCGGCAGCGATCGCGATCGGCGGTGGCGCATCTCCCACCATCTGGAGGGCGAGGTCCACGGCGGCCTTCGCCAGCGCGGGACTGTGCGAGACGACGACGAGACCGATCACGCGAGCGCGCCCGCGAGTGCCTCGAACAGCAGGGCCGTGGAGGTCGCGCCCGGATCCAGGTGGCCCGCACTGCGATCGCCGAGGTAGCTCGCGCGACCCTTGCGGGCGACGAGCGGCTCGGTCGCATCGCGACCCTCCTCCGCGGCTGCCCACGCGGCGGCCGCCGGTGCGGTGGTCGCGGCATCCCACGCGTCGAGGGCCGGAACCAGGGCGTCGAGCATCGTCTTGTCGCCGACCTCGGCCTTCCCGCGCGCCAGCACCCCGTCGAGCCCGGCACGTAGCGCGGCCGACAGCGCGGCGTCGTCGAGTGACGTCACCGAGCCCGCGGCCGTGCCGAACCGGAGGAAGAAGGTGCCGTAGAGGGGCCCGCTCGCTCCGCCGACGGAGGAGACCAACGTCATCCCGACCGTCTTGAACAGCTCGTCGATTGAGGTCGGCTCGCCGACCTTCTCCAGCACCGCATTCATGCCGCGGGCCATGTTCGACCCGTGGTCGGCATCACCGATCGCGGAGTCGAGCTCGGTCAGGTACGCCTGCTTCTCGTTGACCAGGTCGCGGAAGCGTCCCAGCCAGTCGACGAGCTGTTCGAGGGTCGCCACGGGTTAGACCCCCCAGCGCAGGCCGGCCGTGTTCACGGGCGCGTCCCACAGCGTGAGGATCTCGTCATCCGCCTGCAGCAGGGTGATCGAGCAGCCGGCCATGTCAAGGCTGGTGATGTAGTTGCCGACCAGGTTGCGGGCGACCGAGACTCCGGCCTGCTCGAGCAGCTTCGCCACCTCGCCGTACATGAGATAGAGCTCGATGAGCGGCGAGCCGCCCATGCCGTTGAGCATCGCGATCACGGGACCTTTGGTGAAGTCGAGGTCGGCGAGCACCGGCTCGACCAGCTGCTGCGCGATGGATGACGCCGGGGCCAGCGGCACTCGGTGACGCCCGGGCTCGCCGTGGATTCCCACGCCCATCTCCATCATGTCGTCGGGCAGGTCGAAAGTCGGCTTTCCGGCCGACGGGACCGTACAACTCGTGAGCGCCATGCCCATCGAGCGGCCCGTCTCGTTGACGCGATTGGCCAGCGCGGTGATGGCTGCGAGGTCGCGTCCCTCCTCCGCTGCGGCGCCGACGATCTTCTCGAGCAGCACCGTGACGCCCACGCCGCGTCGCCCTGCCGTCCATGTCGAGTCCTCCACTGCCACGTCATCGTTGACCACTACCGAAGCGACCTTCACACCCGATTCGGCTTCAGCCATCTCGGCCGCCATCTCGAAGTTCATCACGTCGCCGGTGTAATTCTTGACGATGTGCAGCACGCCCGCGCCGGAGTCGGCTACTTTTGTGGCCTCCTGCATCTGGTCGGGGGTTGGGGAGGTGAAGACCTCTCCTGCACAAGCGGCGTCGAGCATCCCGAAGCCCACAAAGCCGCCGTGCAGCGGTTCATGTCCGGAGCCGCCGCCGGAGATCAGGGCGACCTTGCCGGCCTTGGTCGCGGATCCGCGGTAGATGATGCGGTTGGTGTGGTCCACATTCAGTTCGGGATGCGCTGCCTCAACCCCCACGAGGGAGTCAGCGAGCACGGAATCGGGGGAATTGATGAGCTTCTTCATGACTAGGCCTTCTCTACGTCGAGTGCTTCGTTGGGGGATTGAGCCCGTCGAGACAAGCTCAGCCACAGGATAGACCCGCCGGATTTGAGGCGCCAGAGAAGGCTGCTCTCAGCGCGAGATGGCTCGCTGCTCTGGGCACGATGACAGCACTCGAGCGATCGCGGCGTGCTCCGGAGGAGTCACCCACAATCCGTAGAATGCCTTCACCGTCACCTGCCGCGCGACGTACGCGCATCGGAACGATTTGTTGGGCGGCAACCAGGTGGCCGCGTCTCCCGCGCCCTTCTTCTGATTCTGTGTGCCGTCGGATGCCATCAGGTTGAGGGGATCGTTGGCGAAGCTGATTCGCTGTTCCAACGTCAACTGCTGCGCACCCGTTTGCCAGGCGTTATTAAGGGCAACTATGTGATCGATCTGCACGAGCATAGAGTCGCGACCGCGCTGGAAGTCCATGGTTGTGCCCGTGTACGGGTCGGCGAAAACGCCGGAACGCACTGTGCACAGGTCATCGTCGAGCACCGCGGCGCTCAAGTCTCGCGCGAGGACGTCGTTGCGGGTGTCACAGCCGTTAGCGTCTACGTCGATCCAGGGATCACCGAACTGGCCATCGCGGTCATAGCCCGTTTTGGGCGCTCGGCCCTTCACATCCAGCTCGGCTAGCAGGTCGCTCGCCAGTGGACCAAGCGCGTCAACGGAAGGTGACGGTACTGGCGACGCCGAGGACGAGAGCGACGGTTGAGCGGACGGTGAGGCCGAGGCTATCGGCGACCCCGAGCCAATCGGCACAGGGGCGCCGGTGCCGGATGTCGCTTCGCCATCGGTCGGTCCACCGGCCGCTGCCAACATCACACCCGCGCAGACGACCGCAAGTGACCCGAAGACCGTCACTCCAACCCGGAAGACTCTCGATCCCAATAGGGCCCAGGACATCCGGTTTCTGAAAAGCGAGTAGGAGCCGGTGACGGCCGCGCTTCCGCCGAAAAGGATGAGCAGACCCGGCACATCACCGACGTAGAAGGCCGGCGCGGATAGAAGGATGAGCACTCCAAGGGTCACCCAGGTGTACCAGGGCGGCCTCGACCACGAACTCCATGAACTCCACTCCGGGAGTGATTCGCTCGGTGACTCGTACGGTGTCGCCGGCGAGTCCGGTTCATCCCACCAGTCCCCTGACGAGTCGCTCACGCGCCGAAGACTCCGCTCGAATAGCCGGGAGCGTCAGTGCCAGACGATCTCATCCTCGAGCCCGCCTTCCGACGCAGTCACCCCAGCCGGATCGAGGGTCTCCTCGGGGCCGATATTTCCGAAAGTGGTCAATTCCGACGCCGGGAGCTTACGTGAGATGTCGACCCTCACGGCAGTCGACCCCGCAGAGTCGCGCAGCTCGACCGGTCCGTCATGAATCTTCAGACGGGCGCCGTTAGGAATCCACGCCAACGACCGAGCTACATAGTGAAGGCGTCGCTGCCTCGCGCTCGCCGCGAACAGGTCGGCCGCGAAAGTGGTGGTCTCCGTTGCGGTCACCCGATAGAAGCCGGGCTCGGCCACATTCATCCCGTCGCCGTAACGCCCGACTCTGCTGACCACTCGATCTGGAAGCTCGAACGATCCGTCAACAACCGCCGCCTGGAGGGCGCCGCGCGCCCGCTCGCTGAGGAGCCGGCTGGCCTCTCCCGTCGCGAAGAACTCGCGCAGCCTGTGGAGGGGGCTCGTGATGCTC
>Ga0247807_10001832_pt1 | contig 12149 bp, 8 predicted proteins | sample UWRJL074202C1_FD_179931 | JGI IMG/M metagenome (GOLD analysis project Ga0247807, IMG submission 179931) | Plant litter microbial communities from Arlington Agricultural Research Station in Wisconsin, United States - UWRJ-L074-202C-1 | ecosystem: Environmental > Terrestrial > Plant litter >...
AGTCCGGGTTTGAGCGTGTCGGTTCCGTTCGATGTAGACAGTAAGAAGAAAAGCTCATCGTTCGAGGGGGAAAGAAAAGAAGAAGTGGTGGTACAATCGTCGTCGTCACGTCTTCTTTGATTCGCTAATTTGAACTGGATTAAGGTTTATGCTCAGGGGCTTCGGGGACTCCGGAGACCTGATCTCCGATTCACGTGATCCTGCGCACATGCAAATGCTTTGACTTGAACAAGACATAAAAGAGGGATTAAGGGTGAAAAAGGAGATGGCTTTCGCATATAGAGTTCCGCAATATTGCATGGCTTGTGGTTGCTGAACACGAGGAGCCGCCAAGTTGCACACTCTAAATGCTGTGGTACTTACAATATTGGCATTTTTTGAGCCTCAAGCTGATCCCAAGAACGGCTGTCTTCGGCCATCGCTCACCCAACAACAGCATCGAGGATGATGAGACATTCCGAGGGCCGCAGAGTAAGAAATAGAGTGGTGATTGCTGGAATCATGCCATTACAGTGAAGTCTGGGGTTGGGTAACGTACTCCGTAAGTGCCGGCGTTGCGAAACTGCCAGGACGCTAGAAACCCGTTTTTCAGGTCCGCCCCAGGAAAAAGGCCAGGGTTAAAATATGGATCAAATGGATCGTAATCCGTTGATCTGGACCGAAGGCTTTATTATCGATGTTGAGAAGGTGCTTTTTCATGGTTGGGATGGCACTTGATATGTAAATACAGTACTTGGTCATTGCGTGAACCACTTGTCTGACTGGAACTTTGGCAAAATCTATCAGAGCATGGGGGTATGCACTATGTTAAATTACACATCTTCCAGAAGATCTACATACGGCAACGATCATAAGATCATTGCTTGATACAGATCACTCTTTTATCAAAAAGGTTTAGTTACCTACCCAGAGATATTGCATGACGAATATGTTGCTTGGTTGAGCAATGGCGACTACAGTGGCAACATTGACAAATCTTTGTCTAGAATTCTCGTTGCTTCGGTAGATGCAAATTCAGTTATGCAATTGTGTCAGATTGCCATCTAGTATGATAGTGCATCAGGCACATTAGGGAAATCCTCACACCTGCGACCATATCCTCGCTTAAACCCAGCTTCTCTTAATCCCATCCCATCTCTAAGATCCAATACCCTCAAACCACTCTTCATGATAACTCCGTAGATCTACATCCTTGGGCAACCTCAAATACCCCGTCAAATCGCCCTCTCCACTCTTCTCCTTTCCCGTCCACCCATCCCCGAACCACTTAAACCGATTTTTCCCACCCGTTTTCCACTCCCAGTCCTCCCACCTCGGCTCCCTCCTCACCCAGTTCACATGACTTGCGCTCCCAGGCCAGTGGCCATGGATTCTCGCGCCTGGCTTTCCACCGTTCGCCCAGCTGGAGCACTGCTCGCTGAACACGGTTTTGGGGAAGAACGAATCGCAGTACGCGGTGAAGTCATCCGTTGCGGCTTGGCTAGGCACGAATGAGCGGATCCCCTGGTTGGAGACCTTGCGGAGGAGCTTAGCAATGTAGGTTGTCTGGGTTTCGACTTGGTTGGGAATGGTGCCTGAAGGGCCGGCAGCATTGGGACCTTGGATGTAGAGCATGTTTGGAAAGCCGGGGGTGGCGAGACCGAGATAGCTGAGGGGATCCGGAGACCAGGCGGATTGCAAGGTGCGGTCGTGGGCAGTGATAGGGAAGGGTGGTAGCATGTCGACGTTTGCTCCTGTGGCACAGATTATGGCATCGACCTTTCGAGCCGTGCCATCTTTGGTGACGATGCTGTCGCTTGTGAGATGAGAGATGGGATCGCGGATTAAGGCCACGTTTTCAGCTGTTAGAGCTTCGAGATAACCTGGGCCAGGAGTAAGTCGTCGACACCAAGGGGAGAAATCTGGGACGAGATTCTCAAGGAGTTCGGGCTTGTCTTTGAGCCGATGAGCCATTAGGTTGATGTATTCCCCGCGTGTTTGCTTATTTGTCCCTGAGTTCTTAAAGATCAAGCCAAAGCGGTTATAGAATTTTGACTCGAGCTCTTTGCGAAACTTAAAGTATGTCTCGTCATCAGAAAATGATTCAAGTAGTTCTGGGGGGTAGTAGATCGGCTCGAGTTTGCGACCTTCTCCCTCGCCACCAAATGAACCTGCGATCCAGGTGGGATTGCGAGCATAATGGTCTAGACGCTTGACGAGGGGCTGGATGTTGGGAACAACTTGGATGCCAGAGGCACCATTGCCTATAACAGCCACCGTCTTGTCCTTAGGATCAAATTCTGGGTCCCAATTTGAGGAGTGGCGAAGATGACCTTTGAAGTCTTTGATACCAGGGTAATCAGGGAGTTTCCAGTCATTGAAACGACCAATGGCGGTGATCACTACATCAAAATCCTCGGATGATTGCTCACCATTCTCCAAATTGTGAACCCCTAATTCCCATTTTGATTTCTGCTCATCCCAGATGGCTCCGGTAATTTTGTGCCGGAGTCTAAGATGTTTGTACACATCATACTTTGCAGCGAGACCTTTCCAATAAGCGAGGATCTCAGCACCCTGGGCATATTCTTCGGACCACTGGGTATTAGGCGCGAATGTCGATTGATATACATTTGCGGGGATATCACATCTGACACCAGGGTATCTATTTTCAAACCAAGTTCCGCCTACATCTGCATTCTTATCAAAGATTGTGAGGTCGATGTTTGGAACTTTGGCGGGGAGGAGAATCCCAGCCGTGACCCCAGAAAGCCCTGCCCCGATCACCGCAACCTAATGAGAGTCAGATGATGGACTTGGGGAATTGAAGATAATAAAAATGAAGCATACTTTCAAAGGACGGAATTCATCAATCGCACGGGACTCGAGCTCGAATTTGGGTTCGTAGGTGAGCGCGGCTTGAACAGGTTGAACAGCTCCCTTTTCGTTGTTGGCCTCAATCTCGACAACAGCTGATTTGAGAGCATCATACTCGGATGCTTCTGTTGATATGTATTCTTGGCGGGATGAGATTCCAACAGCAATATTTCTCTTCTCATTCCAAGGGTCTCGGTGAATCTCTGCTGCTGGCTCTGGTGTCACAGCCACTGGAGCCATGGTTTGAGGGTTTGAGAGTTTTCAGTCAAGATTGCTTGTTTCTGCAGGTTTTGAAGAGATTCCCAACTTTTGTAGAGCGGAATTGTAAGGGTATCTGCCTGGTCTGGAAACAGGTGTATTATATAGATGTATAAAATGGAATTTAATAGCCAATGCGTGATGTAGCAGTTGGCGATTCTGAGACAAGCTGAAATTTTATTCACTATCCGTGAGTGGGATTTCTCAGCCTGGAGAAGCGGTTGAATCACCTCATGCACTTGTTCAGTGATTGGGAAACCGGCCCTCAAAGTTCCCTTGGATATATGAGCTCTGGATATTGCGAGGTAAAGTTGTAGACAGAGGGTGTGTTTGTTGCTCGATTTGAGGCTGGTACAATATTCAAATTGAGAGTGACTTGTAAATGATAACCGGCTAGCTCCAGTATTTCAAGCGGCAAGTCTGACCTTTAACCAGAAGCCTTTCACTCAGGGTAATTCTGTAATTGTAGATGAGATGATTTGAAACAAATACAAGGCTCTATTAGATATTCTGTTCAAGAGAGGTATCAAAAATGCCTATCTAAATTGGGAATGTGAAGTAGTAGGTAAAGGAGAATATATGGCGTCGTTCTAGCCAGCGGATGTCATTCATGGTGATAACGGATGCAGCTATGGTGGATAAGAGCTTGAAGTGATGACGAATAAAAAGGGTCCAATTGCGAGATCTATAGAACGATTGATGGATATCTTCGAATATACAAACTACTTCACGGAAAGCAGCTGATCTTGGCAGGATACTTGTATTTGGTGTTTTCAAGCAATGCAGCACAAATTCTCAGTTCTATCAATACATAATCTTAGATATTCTAATCCTCTACATGCAAGAGAAACAAAGGTACGTTTTATTGACTATGTCTAATGTTAATATGTGTTGTAGTTTTGGAGTAACTTCCCCCATCTTTGCTTCAATAGTGGATGCACGCCTGGTTGCGAATCCGACAGGGGTGTGTTCGCCATTCCTCAGTTTATTCATTCAATCACAACCAACATCTCAACCTCACATCATCACACCATCACTTATGTCTAGTGAGAAAAAGAAACCCCGCTTCACAAGTCATGTCATGTTCCTACTGCAGGTACCACAACTAACTCGGTCGCGTTATGTAAGTACGAAAAGGTAATTGATTATCTTTCACTTTCGTCATTCACTACTACTTGTTCATTTTTATTTGCAAATCTCGGGATCAGGCTGTGCTATATACAAATCTCTATTTGCCATATACAAATACCTATTCAAAGACGAGAATTCTACCACACACGTCTTCTTTAAATAAATCGCAACAAAACTTAGAACACCACTGTCAAGCAATCAAAACCTGCAAAGTGAGTAGCTGGGGCTGGCCTACACATTGTAGTGAATATCATAGACTACAGCAGCAATGGCGACGCCAAAGAAGCAACTGATACTCAATGCCTTTGCTATGCAGGCTCCTGGCCACCTGAATCCAGGTCTCTTCAAGTACCCCGCCGACAAAGGTCGTCAGTATAATAAGATCAAACATTGGATCGCAATTGCCCAAAAGCTCGAAGCTGCCAAATTCCACGCCATCTTCTTTGCAGACGTTCTTGGTGGTTACGATGTATATAAAGGTCCTGCGAATCTAGGGCCTACAATTCCTGCCGGCGCCCAATTTCCAATAAACGATCCCCTATACAGCATCCCAGCTTTGGCAGCTGCAACTGAAAGCATCGGATTTGGCGTAACAGCTTCAACCACATATGCGAATCCATATCAACTAGCCAGAAACTTCTCTACGGTTGACCAACTGAGCGAGGGAAGAGTCGCCTGGAATATTGTGACATCCTACCTCGATTCTGCTGCTCGGAACTTTGGTCTTGACACACAAATTCCACATGACGAACGATATGCGATTGCGCACGAGTATATGGACGTAGCATACAAATTATGGGAGGGCTCATGGAGAGATGATGCAGTGACCAATGCGCCAGAAGGTTCTTATGCGGATCCAAAGGGTGTTCGACAAATCAATCATGTAGGAAGATTTGATATCCCTGGACCACATCTTTGCGAACCATCACCCCAACGCACCCCTTTCCTTTTCCAAGCTGGAACCTCAAGTGCTGGCAAGGACTTTGCAGCCACACATGCCGAGGCTGTTTTCCTGAATGGCCACACACCTGAACTGGTTCGTCCTTCTGTTGACGGCATACGTACCAAAGCCTCAGCGCTCGGTCGTGATCCCTCTAGCATCAAAATAGTCGCTGGACTTCTCGTAGTGGTTGGCGAAACCGACGAGAAGGCGCGGGAGAAATATGAAGAATTGGCTAGCTATGGAGACCGTGAAGGCGCGTTGGCATTATTTGGCGGCTGGTCTGGATACGATCTGAGCAAATATGATGATGATCAAGATTTCCGCTTCCTTGACTCAGCACCACCTGCTGTTCGAAGTATGGTCAACCATTGGGCATCTATCAACCCAGCGGGTCTAACGTGGAACAAGAAGACAATCGCAGAGCATCTGATTTTGGGTGGCAACGGCGCGAAGATCATTGGCGATGCAAAGACTTGTGCAGATGAGCTCGAGCGCTGGGCTGAAGTTGCTGATGTTGATGGCTTCAACTTGAGCTATGCGACTATCCCGGAGACCTTTGACGATATTATTGAGTTCCTCATCCCCGAGTTGCGGCAGCGTGGTATCTTCCAAACTGACTATGCCGTACCTGGTGGGACGCTTCGGGAGAATTACTTGGGTACCAAAAGACAGAATCGCCTTGATGAAAGTCATCCTGGAGCCAAGTTCATGTGGAAAGCTGGGGAGAAGGTACCAGCCTATGCGAAGAAGAGTACAAATGGCAAAAAAGAAATCACAAACGGTGTCAAGCGAAAGCATGTGGCTGATGAAGTATCGGACGAAAATGAATCTAGTCGAAAAAAGCTATAAAGATACTTTTATGGGCTGCATCAGCCATCGCCTGATCTCAAATCTTAATACAATTACCATAGCTTAATGATCAAAATCATTACCTACTGAGGTTACACATTCCTCAAGCTGACGGATCTTCGCAACGTTGCAGCAGATCTCCACTAGCACAATCACTAATTTTGCAACTTCCAAGGAGAATCCCCTATGCTCTTCCGACGTTTCTCCTCATGTTCTTCCACTTGCTTCTTTGACAAAATACTTTTCCAAGTGAACCACAACTTAGAATCTGAAATAAGCGATCCTTTCCTGGCTAGATTCATTTGCCAGAGCTCCCAGGCGGCAATCCTTTTTGTATCCCATATCGAAAACCCATAAGGTCGGAAAACCTCAAAATCGACTGTATTCAGTAGTCCCCATTCATATCCCAACATATCACTTGTTATATATCGAAAGGCAGTACGGCTTTGGTGGTCTTGATCCTGCTCATATACATGGCACCATTCTTCCTTCAGGGTCGGTTCATTAATCAAAGAATAGCAGCAGCTCTCATGTTGACGCCTTGACAATACCAAAGAAGGAGATGGAGGCTCAACCCACGATTCCGCCTCGTAGGTACCTATCGCTTCAGGAAACATCCACTCAGCTACAGTTTCCAGGTCGTAGAGCCCATGCGTCCTGTCGATTATCTTCCGCCAAAACTGGAGTACCGCAAGCCTTTCGTGCTTCCTTGCAACAGCATCTCCCCAGTCTAGCCCCCATGCGCTAGATAGCCCTGTGTCCAGGTACGTGTTTCTCATTTCGAAATACAAAACTATCCTCCAGACGGCAAATGAGACCCGTGACTCCTCGGTCCAAGACGGAGGACCTGAGTCTACAGGTGTGTAAGAAGGACCCGGCTCCGCATGAAAACCCCGTAGGAAAATCTCAAATGTGAATGGGTACTTGAAGCGATATTTCGGATTGGCAGGGTGGCTCGGCCGAAGAGCATGGCAGCGTCCAAGCAGAGACTGCGTGATGGTGCGAGTAATGATACGCACGTAGGCTGAAAGAGCCAACAGCCGATAAAGAAATCGCGGTGACACCAGTAAAAGGGCGACAGATGGATATAGCGTCTTGCTGAGTGGCGCAGTCCCATATAACGAGTCGCCAGGGGATATTGCTAGGGGTTTCAAAGACATAGAAAATGACATAGGATATGATGCATCGAGTTGGGTGGTGAAGTCCTCTAAGGTGGTTGGCAAGAGTGAGATTTGTTTCTCCTCTTGAATGCTTTTGGTCTTGCGGCCGAGCTGTGACTGGAGTCTTATTAGAGCAATGGTTCGTATGATGAACTGTATCCCCGTTGGGGTGCGAGGATGGGCGATAATCTCCTCGATAATGAAGACGGCGAGTGCCTGGTCTTGGTGCAACACCAATGCGATGAAAGGCGACGCATGAGTTAGGAAATAGAGAGTAGGAAGATCTGAGAGCTGTTTAAGAATCAGCCCGATTATATCAACGGGGAGATTCTGGAAAGGATCCATGATCTGATTTTCTTATGGATGTAGTCATGTAGCCATTGTTGTTGTTGTAGATCATGAGGGTGATGATCGTGTATTTATATTTATCCACGTGCTCTTGCAAGTATATGAGATGACACCCTTTAAAGATCCTTTCCACTTTACTAGATACTGTGAATACAAGACCTGGCGATAAGTGTAGCGTCAAAAACCCACGTGATATTAAAACATTACACTCTCTCCTTTGTTTTCCTTTCCCAATAGTCTATCATATCATAGTCCTTGGTGGTCATGGAGAACCCTGAGGCGAGGCGCGACTCCACAATACTGTCGATCTTTGATTGTAGATTTTCATTCGGGAGTAGTGTGGCGCTATCTTTTCACAAGCGCCAAAGCTCCTTAATGAGGCTCTAGGGCGAACAAACTGGCTAGTAAAATATATAGGTGACTAGTATACCCTATAATATAGCGCTGTGGATCTAATCGATTGAATTAGAGGAGAAAGATAGGGTGAGGTGAAAGTTGGGATGCTGATTCCACGGATGTTGGTTCGGAGATTAGATGTACACAGTGATATAACAAAGTTAAATGCGCTATGAGATAGAATAGATATAAACCATCAGAGTGTGAAATAAATAATCAATACATTATATGTAAGTATGAAAACTTGAGCGACGATAGTTCCATAACAATGAGTAGATATAAGACAGACACTTGTGGCTAGGGTTTGTAAAACTGTTATCTTTCAAATATGTCCTATCATCTCAAGCATATACTACGATTTGAGGTTATGGATAGGGGCTCATTTTCCCATGGCTATTCTAGATGCGGAATCTGATATTGCCATCGAGGAATACCAGGGAGAACGTTAGTCATCGGATCCTTACACCCACTAATGTAGCCAATGATATATTTTCTCATCGTGGTTAATGACTTTAATGTTAGTAAATTTCTCAACTTCAAAATTCATGCAAGTGAAGTGAGGTTGAATTTGATAGTCGAGACACTTGCTCCTGAGGAGCCACCCACCATGTGACACACCTTGGTACAACGCTGAACTAATTTTCATCAACCACTGCGCATTAAGAACAGCACGCGGCATGGATGATGAGCATTCTCTCACCCAAGACACTTGGTTTGGTTTATAAAAGTAAGTCTGGACTGATTGACTGCTGTAATTCCGCACATATAGCCTTTTTAGATTGCTTGCCATAGCTTCGAGAGCCTATCCCAATCTTATATTGACCCAACCAATTTAGAAAATAGAGTAGAAAGAAGGTCACTCATCAGCGCGGTATGAAGCACACCAAACTTTCTCAAGTATTCAGTTCTGATCTTATGTAAAACAACTTGTCAAATAAGCATCCATTTAACTATGTTCAGAGAAAAAAAGACTCATCTCTACCTTCAAGCACAACTCCTAGACCAAGATACCCTCAAACTCACCAAACTCACCAAACTGAACAAACCCACATACAACTGCTCGCCAAGTCAGAACCTCACCAATCAAACATATCTACAGGAAACCCCCGACGACCCAGACAGCGAACAGTCCGTCAGAACCGTGCTCCCCTGTTTAATATCAAGAATCTCCGCACCCGTCACGCCCACCGTCGTCCCGCTCTTCACCGCCGACGCACCCGTGAAAGCCACCGTGCCAAAGTTTGCAAACGCCACCTGCGACCCCCCAGAGTCAAAGTCCTCGACGATCCACTCGGCGTTGTACTCGCAGAGCGAACCCAAGCTGGCCTCGTTGCTGAACGTGTGCGTGACGCTCTTGCCAGTGGTGTTGTTGGTGATCTTGGCCGTGCCGCCGGTTTTGCTACTCGCGGTCACGGTCACGGTGATGGAGTTCCCGGCCGCGAGGCTGATGCCGCTGAAGTCGTGCGCGTAGTCCGGGTACCATTCGTACCATGCGTCGTAAGTGACCGAGGAGCCGGATCGGGTCCAGTCGATGCCGGTTTGGAGGATTGCGGTGCCGCAGGTGTCGCCGTCGATTCCGACCCAGGCCTGAATTTACGTTAGCAAGTTTTCATTTTTCTCGAAATAGAAAAGAGCTTCTTACAGAGCCAGATCCAGCGGTGGATGGGGTGGGTACCGTGAAGGTACCCGTGACGCTGGTGTACCCAGTTCCGACGAGAACAGCACCTGCCCAGTTACTGCTGTAGCTGACATCGGTCTTGTTGGTGAGTTCAGCGGTCTCAAGTGCTTCTAAAGTGCCGACTCTTTGAAGAGTCTTGCTTTGACGCTGGAGAGTTCGTCTTGCAAGAGCACGTTCTCGACGCATAGATGTACCTGGGGCAGCAAGGGAGCTACCCGCGAGTAATAGGGTGCTGGCAATGGCGGCGAACTTCATCTTGACTGGTCTCTTGGAGTTGTACAGGAGAGGCGGTGGTGGAATTTGTACGAGAAGCTTGAAGTTAACCAGGTGGGAAAATCATGGGATTATATAGTATTTTCACAGTCCTAGCACACTTCTATCAGTGTCTCTGTTACTAAATGGTCGACGATAGACTCAACCTGTGTTGCAATTTCCTGCAAGCCTTGAGAAAATTGGAGGATGTCTTTGAACAAGAAATGATACACGAAGCGGAGGAACTACGCATATCGGGAAGGAGACGGCTTCAACCGTCGTGAGTCTGGCCATATTTAGCACTGTTGTTTCATTGCTAGATCTAGGGTGATTGGATGACCCGAGCCAGTCTCTCGCTGAGGCGCCGAGTTTAGATCTCTGGTAGGCCACTTTCTAGCTGTGACTAGATCAGTAGGTGGCCTTTCCGCAGTGTTGACTAAGATTCCCCTGAAAGGAAGTTGGTAGACCTGATGGTGGGAGCTCGTGTGTGGGAGTTAGCGAAATCCCGCACAATCGATTGTGGGGATTGGTGAGCATCAATGATAACCACTGCCGTAGTGCCGAATCAGAGTAACGTACGGATAAAACATGATCAATAAGATGGTATAGAAATAGGTAAGGTGGGCTGTAAGCACCTTACTACGACGCTGTGCTGATTGTTATCAACGAATATGCATCAAGAACGGCATGCGGCATAGGTTGCTAACAATAATCTAAGATATAATACTGTAGGATCAATCTGTGGAAATAATATGGGGAAACCTTACGCTCCCGTCCTGGGCAAAAAGCTTGTGCAAGCTTGTTTTGACATGGCGGAAGCTTATCTGAATCCTCAGCCACACCCCCCTGGGAAACCTTAAACCTCGACATGCTACTATTGGTTACGTCTCGCCGGACTGAGACGAGGTAGGAAGGTCTTCAGTGTTGGATGTCATGGGAGATGATATTGCATATGGCGCAAGACGAGATTCGGCTTACGACGCCAGCTTTGCCGGTCCAGAAATGTATTGTTTCTGAAATGATACATGGGAACCGTCTACCATGTTAATGCCATCAAGTCTTCCACCACCTTCCCGATAAAGTGCACTTTGGACCCTCCCATTTCCCTGGCTTTTGATCTTACTAGTCTATGTTGGACCACTACGGTGTCTGGCTGTTAGGTGAAACGAATCATTTATGATTATGTATATGAGATACCACAAAAGGTGGAGGGGTCAGATAGGTAGAGGTGCTGCAGCAAGTGAGAAGTCAATTCACCTTCATCTCACTCCTTCGGTTCCTTTATTAGCTTCTAGTTTATTATGCGCTCCGATTGTATAAGAGGAACCAGGTATCACTGTACACAATTCGATGAAAGCTGTGTCGTGGTAGGTATATATAAATTAACGTTCTAGATTGAGATTGCGTTTTGTTGGCAGAGATTGAATCAGTTACCGTTCAGTCTTCTTCATTAATGTACATCTCTCACATATCTCTTCTATAAATCTAAGGTTCTGCATTGATCAGATACGTCCAGAGAGCATATACATCTCTCGGGCATCAGTCGCAACACATGAATCAAACATTCACACAAATCTGTTGATCGCAGCCATAATATGTAATCTTTCTTCTACTATCTATCCACGTAAGGCTTTGGCTATATTTTGAACTATTATTACGCAAACAATATACAGCCAATGTAAATCAAAAGCAAGCAGTCAAAAGCTATCGCAGTTCCAAGCCCTCTCGTGAATCACGACGGTGATGCTAGATTGTGGCACAGTCCTGTACTGATCATGCCCCTCATCTCTCCCTCTGTATCTGAAGTTAACCTCATAAAACATATTGGCAATCGACAACGACTTCCTTGGCTTGAACAATAGCAAACTTCATAAAAAAATAGTTAAGATTTTTACTCAAGTGCAATGTCCGACTATCCGACCCGTCATCCACAGACACCGCAGGCGATTCCTCATCGGCAGCCAGAATAAGCCTGACCCCTCATCTGAGGAAAGAATCAAGCCATCAAAATTGGTAATCCTCCTCATGGCGCCAATCTCTGTGGCAGGCAAGGTAGAAGTTGCCAAATCCGTTTCTAACGCCTTATCATGCCACCTTTTCCAGGGTGAAAGCTTCCACGAAACAGCCGCGAAAGCAGCCAGCGTAGGCACTTCACGACGAGCTCCTGAAGTAGATGACAACGAGCAAGCCGTCTCATCTGACCCAAATGAAGCGCAATACCAGCGCACGTGGCTTCTGAAGATGACGCGAACTAGCTATCTCTTTCCCGACGAGTCTC
>Ga0247807_10001834_pt1 | contig 12136 bp, 7 predicted proteins | sample UWRJL074202C1_FD_179931 | JGI IMG/M metagenome (GOLD analysis project Ga0247807, IMG submission 179931) | Plant litter microbial communities from Arlington Agricultural Research Station in Wisconsin, United States - UWRJ-L074-202C-1 | ecosystem: Environmental > Terrestrial > Plant litter >...
AGCCTGCCGGCACTGGTCTTGCGACCCTTTTGCCAGGAACTCCTTATCCGGCCACGCACCTTGAAGGTGCGATTGATTTCCAGACCTTTCTCAACATTTTTTTCGACGAGATATTTCCCGGTATGGCCGGCTTGCCTCTTCATATAGCTGGGGAGTCTTTCGGTGGCCATTATGTTCCAGCATATACACATCACATTCTTGAGTCACGTCGCGGAAAACACACTGATAGCTTTCAGGGTAATATCTCATCCATAATATTAGTTAACGCGGTTATTGATGGAACGGCGGCTCACTTGGGAGAATATGAGCTCCTATGCAAAGGAAAGACCGGTCCAATTTTCAACGCTAGTACCTGCGCAACGATGCTGAGTCTGCTTCCTGAGTGCGAGCAGCTCAATTCAGCGTGCCTAGACACATATGACAAGGGTGTGTGCCTAGAGGCAACTACGACTTGTGGAGAAGGTATTGGGAGATTCTACACGATAGAACAAGAAGCTGGATTGCGAAGCCCATTCAACAGTAGGTCACTTGTTGGAACTGCAGCTGCGATCTACATAGAAAGTCACTCATCGGTAATATAGTTCACAAGCCATGTACGAACCATCCATTCTGCTGGGATGATGAAGTTGGAAATCACACCATTTATATTAGGCAACCACATGTGCTTCAAGGGCTAGGATTTCCAGCAGACTTCTACTATCAGACGGTAAATTTGGAGCTGAATACAGAATGGACCAAGACTGGCGACGTATTCCTTCCCACCACACGAGAACTCTCCTCTATCCTCGACGACGCTGAGTTGAAGGTTCTCGTGGTGAATGGGAACGATGATTATATTGTCAATACCCCTGGGCAAAAGATTGCATATGATAGGCTTCCTTGGAGCGGTCGATCAGAGTTTCGCAACAAACCGTGGGCAAGATGGAGCTTTTTGAGTGAGGGCTTGACTGAGCAGTCACATCAGAGGAAGGGGGGTGAGGTGAAGGAGCATGGGAACTTGAGATTTGTCACTGTCGACGGCGCAGGGCACGCCAGCCCTGGCGATCAACCTGATGCAATTTGGGATATCGTGAATCACTGGATCGAGCACTGAGACTAGGACTCTCCTGGATTGCGATTCGTTGACTTGTCTATGCAAAGAATACATGCCAAGATGGGGAAATGAAGCGGAAGATGCGACGGGAGCAAATGTGGAGATCAGTTCTGCAATTTTGGAAGATTCCAAGAGGGAACTATAACTAGGAGCCTAGATCATGTTACCAAGCAAGGCAAGGCTGAGAGCCGCCCCGGCTCTTCAGGGCATGCTCCTTGAGGCGAAGGTAAACGAGTGTTTCGCACTGTAGAACCCTGTAGGGCTTATGTTTAGAGTGAGGGGATCCGACTTCCCCTATGTTTAAGGTTTGAAGAGTGAGGGGTCAAAGCGGTCAGTTGAGTCTAGTTCCTTGATGTGAAGGATGTGTATATCTATATTTAATTATGCCCGCTAGTCATACATCGGAATGTGTGTAGTACGTATGTACTGTACATACGTAAATAAATGGCAGTCAAGCGTAGATCATATGGGAAGTGTCCAGCGATACCAACCAATATATTACATACAGGGCTGATCACGGTTTAGGGGATTTGACCCGCTTCCGCACTCTTATTGATTTAAGCAATATTCTCTCCACTTGTGGAGAGATCTAATCTTTGCCCCTTGTTGTTATTGGTTCATCCCGCATCAAATTGTCCGGAAAGAAACTCTGATAAGGCTAACTAAAGTTCGCCATGTTTGCTGATCAGCATGCAACATGTTTACGACTTTCCTACTCTCTTCTCCCTCACTCAACGCCGTCATCCTCCACTGCAGTTAGAATCCTTCATCGGAGCCAATCTTCAGGTCCCTCAAGTCCATCAGGAGTCCTCCAGGACTCCTCCAGAAGAATGTGAAGAGTGACCTATGACGATATGCGGAAGCAAGATGTACGCACCATGTCATCCCCGCCCAAAAAAAACCAATATCACACGCAATAGAACTGGCTGTCAGTCTTGTCGTAAGCGACGTAAACGTGTGAGTGAAAGTCGCCCATAGAGGCACAAGATAGCACTGACATTGCCACCAGTGCGACGAAGGTAAACCGGAGTGCGAGAAGTGCCTGCGTCTTGGAATTAAGTGCGAGGGATACGAAACTAAACTGAAGTTTTTCACCCATGTGTTATCAACGACTCAAAATACGACTCAAAATACACCCGGAGCTAGTGGTCCAAAAGTACTAGAGTGGAGTAAGGACGAGACTCAAGATACATTAGAAAAAGCGAATCTTTACGATGCGGTTTCTACAGCACAAAGGAAGAACCTTGAGCTCTACGCGCCAAGCAATACACCAAGTGGTGCAGCCTACATTGACAACGGAAACGATATGTCAATGGCGGTGGAGCAAGATGGTATGGAGATGGTCAGTGTGAATTGGACCGACGAAGCACAACAAGAAAGCACACAAATCCAGCCTAGTTCAAATCTACTCATTGGACACGGCGGCGCTTGGGATAAATTTTGGAAGAGAGCCTATAGTTTTGATGCTTCCCTCTCCGATCTGCCATTATTTCCGGTCGTCGAGGCTGGAATATTTTCGCCGGAAGTGCTAGACAGTTCATCTTTGAGTAATTTGGCCTCAACACCTCCCCAATCCATGTCTTCGATCTATACTTCCAGTCCTACCAACGATCATACTTCTGGAAGCCCGGGCCATCTGAAAAGAATTAACAGTAAACAAACCGGAGGAAAGGTTGCTGAAAACTGGCCTGGAAAAACATCTGGAACGCCTGACCCACGAACTTCAATTCCAGGTAATCATGTACCGCCACTACAAGAGGCATTATACCTGCGCCACTGGCATAACAGTGTCCAGTGCCTACTTCCAGACATATTCAGGTCGTTGTGTAAAAGAATGGATGAGTCTTTAGCCATCAGGTTTGCAGTGCTGGCTCTCTCGGCGTCTAACTTCGCACATTCGCAACCCGAACTTGCATCGATAGCCGTTCGAAAACAACAGCGACAGTATTACGCTCCTGGGCATCAGCATCAGCACTATGGTCGCTTATATTACAACTTGGCGATCCGAGAATTTCCAAAAATAGACGACCCTAATAGGAATGTGTTAGATATCCTTACAATCTTGCTGCTGTTCATTTATATTGAAACCGATATTGGCTCTTTCAGAGGGCTTGCTTTTCATCATCATGGTATAGAGATCCTTTTAGGTGATGAATATAATGTTTGCTACAGCTCTGCCGAAGGACGAGGCCTGATCTGTGCCTGGTTAGGACTTCGCGCTACGAGTTGGAGGAATCGTATTCCATTCACCGTGTTCGGTTCTCAGCATAGACTCGATGAGATGGGCATTGATGCTATGCGTGTACTTAAACTACAGAATTGTAGGGATGAAGAAGTGGTCACAATTATGTTGGAATCAATGCGTCTCTCCAACATGGCTTTATTTGAGAAACTGGTTGGCCGAGGAGACTTGGAAAGCATTAGTTCTCGGTGCATTCGAGGCTACCTCAAGCAGGTTGGGAAGCCCTCAAAAGTTGAGCCATGGAGACCAAAGGTGGCAATACCGGATGAGGACTATTTGTTTCTGCTGCAACAGCAACAGATTTTTCTTGATGAATGGCACGCCTCTTTGCCCCCTACAGACCTCCCATATGAGTCTTTTGAACGACAGAGGATGTACGCCAGCATCGCGGAAAATGATCACCAGCAGACCCCTGCGCCTTTGAAATTTCATAGTCATAATGCAGCTATGAACTATGTTTACTACGTTTTCGCACGCATCGTTCAGTCCCAGGATGCCTTGAATATATATCTTGGAAGTCCAGCACCTGACGGACCGGAGAACATAGGATCGGCTTCTCTTAATCCGATCAATCCGTGGCTTCTTGTACTTCTTCGTATAACAGTGGGGCTTAATGCAGCTGAGTGTATTCATCGTAATGCGTATGTGATTGGTATCTTTGAAATTCTCTACTGGTCCATCTTTCGCCTCCCTATGTTCGCCCCCATTATACGAGTCCATATTTGCAACCTCACCAAAAAGTTCATTGACCTAGGTTCCAGTCAGGAGGGTATGACCTCCCTCTGTTCCTTCGACACCCTTCTCGATGATCTCGAAGAGGAAAGACAAAAGGGCAGAGACGTGTTTTTTATTATTCCAGGAGCCAGCGCGGATTCAGAGTTTAATAATCAAGACGATTATTGTAGGCAGGGCTTCAGTGTCTATTATGGCAAGGATCAAATAAACAACAAAATGTTCTGCAGTCGACGAAAGCTGCACTGAAACAGCTCCATAGTGGTTCGAAATTTGAGCTCATCGAATTAATATATAGACGTAACTTATTATTATTCATTGAAACAGCTGAGAATGTCAAGCAATCGGGTCTTTCTTGATTTATTACACAGGGGCTTTTCCTTCTCGAAACATTCGTCACTATCGTAATTAATAAACGCTTCTCTACCTCCAGCCTTGGGTAATTCACTCAGCGCATTCATGAGACGATTTAAGGCGACATTTAAGGTAGCTTCTTGTGTACTAGAGTACACTAAACGGAATTTCCCTGAATCAGGACTTGAGAATGCCTAGGACCAAATTAATATGAATATGAATAATGCAATCGTCTTGGGGGTCATTACCTCTCCGGGCTCCAGATATACTCCTTTGCCAATGAGATAATGTGTGAGTTGTATTTCCTGGCTTTGGTTATCGTTTTTAGTGAAGTATACGAGCCATCTTTCAAGGTCAATCCAGAGATATACCCCCGAATTGACAGTATCATATGTGATATCATTATGGGATAGAAACTGTGTAGCTTGCGAATGCGCCTTCTTAAGTCGTGCTTGGTACAGTACGAAAAACTTCGCGAGATGAACAGTATCTGCGAGAAACTCGGCGAAAAACTTATCCGCAAAGCTATTTACCCATGTAAAGGCCCTTGAATACGATTCAGCGCGAATATTTTTATTTCAAAAGGGAGAAACTTACCCCAGCTTCCTCACTGATTGAAATAGCAGCGTGTTTCTGGTGATAAGATATCCCAGCCGCAAACCACCCATGCCAAAGTCTTTCGAAGCTCCGGATACACAGTGAATGTTGTCAAAGATAACACCTTCACTCTTCTTCAAACTTAGAACCGAAGTGAGTCCATCTAGCCCTTCATCAGATCTTCCTATGCATGACATGGCATATATCTCGTCCGAGATAAAATGTAGATTTTCTTCTGCACAAAATCTAGCAATCGCAATCAATGTTTTCCGTGAATAGCATCGCCCCAAGGGGTTGCAGGGATTCGATATAAGCAATGCTCGGACCTTGATTCCTTTCTTCTCGGAATCGACGAGTGCCATTCGGAGTTGATTTACGACTTGCTCAGCGGTATCTCCCGAAAATCGATCATCAATGTCAGTCATCTTCACTTCAACAATCTCCAATCCGTTTTGTGCGGCTATATCAATCGAAAACATTCCATACTCGGGTACGGGATACATAACTCCCTCTCCGGGGTCACAAATATTATAGGCCAGGATATTTAGCAATGCAGATACCCCGTTCGTGGCCATGATTTCGGAGGGCAAGATCTCTACACTAGGTCGAAAATATGAGTTGACGTATCCAGCAATCCCGGCGAGAAGTCTCGGCGAGCCAGCAGTGGAACCATATTGTAAAGCTGTCGAGATTTAACGTTTGATATATACGAGGAGAACAGGAATCGGCTTACATTGCTCTGCCGAAGGCTTTAGATATCTTTTGCTGTAAGACAGGGTTTCTGGCTGCATTAAAACATTTATTGAGCTGGCGATATCAATAAGACCATTTCGATTAGTCGTTGGATGGTATGGCGGGATTTTCTCAATTACTCGTTGAAGATCAAACATCAGCGTCGGTCGAAGATTCCGAAGTCCGCGATGGGAAGGTTCAAAAGGTGAGTTTGGATGCATTTTTGCGCTGTTCTCTCGTTATTTGGATCGTAATGTTCGCGATTGTATTTGTACTTTAAGTTGACAAGAAGGGTCTGTATGGAGTTCAACCATGCAACCAAAAATAAAGTTTGTTCATCGAGGGACCTGTTGGTATACGGAAACACCTGACTTATTCGATTTTGGGTTTACGGTCCGCGTACGAAATGAAATAACAAGCATCCGTGATGCAAGCTTCCGAATAGTTTCAATCCCATTTTTGTAAATCGTATTAGTTGCATCATGAGTTATCTGCTCTTGCGATCTTGCTATTTCATTCGCTGGCGCTTTGGTGTTCCGCTTTGGGATAAGTTTTCGGCTCGTGACCCTCGGCGAAACAATAATCAAAGGGAATTTCGACACTTTGAATCTGCACGTGACGAACTAACGACTTCCCAAGCAAAGAACGATTTAGACCAGCAAGCATGGCGGCGGGGCTGTTATCGAACCAGTCTGGCGCCGCGAGGTCGTCTGCGTTGCTTCATGGTCTTGTGTATTTCTTGTTAGGATAGCATCTATGCTATCCAGTTACTATGGCACCAAAATATCCTGACTATGTATGGGGGAATTTTGACGATGAACTCGTACATAATTACTCCGAAGATAAGATTCGAGCTCTGTTGTTCGAGATTTTCAGAACCTCTCAGTAGGTCACCTTATTTTGAGTTGAATCTCGCTAATTGCTTCCCAGATTCATTATCATTGCTACAGTGTCTCTTTTCTTGGCTGTGTCATTGGTCGACCTCATTGCAATTCATACCAAACCTATTCGAATACCAATGTTCACACGGCATCTTTTGACGTATCTAGTAGGATTATTCACAATTCCCCGTTCTGTTAACAGTGGCAATGACTGACTGAACTCCAATTCAGACATTACAGATAATTACGGCTACTATCATTAGCTATGAGACGTTCTTATTCTTCAGCAACAAACTCACCTGGCCAATAGAGAGAGAGATCTTAAATTCGACTGCCTGTGTCGCCTCACTTGCTGGATGTTTTGTCAGCATAGCAAGTATTCTATTGTCGCGACCCCAGACACCTCGTCTTTTGTATACTTTATGTGCATTGGTTTGTAACACCTCAGTTGCACTGATTACAAGTCAATGGTGGCCAATTGGACTTATGGCAGTCCTCTGCTTCTTACTGTTGTGGTCAGATCTCAGTATTCCACCATGCTTACGACTAGCTGATAAATCCGCCATTGAGGAATCCCCGTTGTTTGGGAAGCTGAACTTTGCGTGGTTGGCTCCGCTGTTTTCTGTGCATCATCCCCTAAGCTGGGAAGATGCACATATGCTGTCGATTCCTGCCGATATTCTTCAAAATGACTTATCTCAAAAGCTTGAATCTGCTCGTGTCGGAGAGAGGATGCAGCTACCAAGTTTCAACGTCTTCTTGTGGAAGATTTGCCCCAAAGAGATTGTTATGAGCTTCTTTTTCGAAGTTGCGGATATTGTTATCAAGTTTGCACTGCCTTGGATTTTAAAGCTATTTCTTGAAAACCAGCAACCTTATCTTATAGTGCTAATGTTCGCTGCTAACATCATAAACTCAATCGTAAAGTCACAAGCATCATACAATGTCAAGGTAGCTGGAGCAAAGCTCAGAACTGGCATTGCCAATGCAATATTTGAAAAAACGTTACGCCTCTCGCTACAACACAAAAGCCTCATTTCTGTCCCAAACTTGATTGAGGTTGACATTCAACGACTGCTGGACTTTGTGATCTACACTCACGCAATATGGTCGGCACCCTTGCAAGTGATTCTCTGTCTTAGTAGTATTGCGTTTATTTTGGGCTGGGAGAGTGCGGCTGCCGGAATTATCGCTATCGTTAGCATTCCCTCCCACGCTGAAAACTCGGATAATGCTAATAATTGTTTTAGATGATAATGATGCCATTTTTCTCCTTTTGTTCAGTCCAAATGGCATATTGGCAGGGCTTAACAATGGCGAGCCGAGATGTACGGCTTTCTATGACGTCGGAGATACTCTATAGAATCAAGAATGTGAAGATCTATGGGAAGCAAGCTCTGTGGTCACGAAAACTTGATGAGTGCCGCAGTGAAGAACTGAAGACCTTGGGACCTATTGCATGGCTCACGGCAGCAATGAACGTCCTCATGCGATCCACTCCCATGCTGATATCCATTGCAGCTTTTGGCGCGCTGGTGCTACGATCCAAAAGCCTTACCAGTAATAACGCTTTCCCAGCACTGTTGATGTTTGGCCTGCTGGTCCAGCCGCTATCGCTAATTCCTACTGTTACTTCGGCGTGGACCAATTGTATGGTTTCGTACAGCAGATTGCGGGAATTTTTCCACGCACCCGAACTTCACAAAGGTTCTCCGCGTGAATCTCCCGTAATGGATATGCATGAAACTAGTGTGAGCATGAAAAGCGTGACATTTCGCTGGCCAGGTACGGCTTCGAGCTTCATCTCTAATACTTCAATCTCATTTCCGGCCGGAAAACTCATCGCGATCACTGGACCTCTTGGATCTGGGAAGTCCACATTGCTACAACTCATGATGGGACTACTAGAGCCTAAGAATGGCGAAGTCAAGACGAGTGGAAAGTTTGCGTATGTTCCACAAAACGCATGGTTACTGTCAGGCACAATGAGGGAGAACATCATTCTAGAGAACAGCTTTAATCAAAAACTGTATGACAAAGCAGTTATGGCATGCGCTCTTGATGTGGATTTTAAAACACTACCAAATGGAGATTTCACTGTTGTTGGGAGCTTAGGGGCTGCTTGTTCTGGCGGCCAAAAAGCTCGAATCAGTCTTGCTCGAGCAGTTTATTCCCAAGCCCAAATCATCTTTCTAGATGACCCACTTGCTGCGGTAGACGCCAAAGTGAAGAATCACCTAATTAGCGAGGTGCTAGGTCCAAATGGGATATGGAAAGACAGTCTGCGGATTGTGACTGGAAACTCTTCGGAAGTAAGCAGAATTGCCGACGAGTTATATGATCTAAGTGGCGGCGTGCTGAAGAAGGCAATATCTGGAAGTTCACCGGATGACAATCTCATTGATCTCGAGCTGCTAGCTACACCTGTGTGTATGAACCAAACATCGACTATTGGTAGCACTGTGGTTTTGAATTTCCCATCGGATCCGGAAGCTCTTACAGAGGACACATTTAAAATAATGATCACAAAGACGACTTCAGCTACAACTACCTTAGCTGAGGTAGATTTAGAAACAGCTGATCTTAAGTCATTGATCCCTGCCACAAATAACCAAACTTCATCACGAGGTGTTGTTCATGAGCTTTATTGGAGGTGGTTAAATCTAGCGGGCATTTGGAGCTGGTTCTTGGTGCTTGTTGGAATAGCTCTTGCAAATGGCTCTAATGTTGCGTCGGTCTATGTGCTTAAGCTAATGACCGACCCTGACTCACTTCAGACCCCTCTGTATATTGGACTGTATTGCATATGTGGTCTACTTCAAGGTTTGTTGATCTGCGGGTGGTTGATGGTAGCCTGGTATCTGTGTTCTCTTCCGACATCCTACAAGGCCCATTCCCAACTTAGCATTGGAATATTCCGAAGCCCTATGTATTTCTTTGACGCTACTCCCATCGGTCACATCCTCAATCACTTCACGAATGATTTATCACGAATGGACTCAGCACTTTACGGTGCATGGCTCGGCGTGATGAACTCTGCAGTACGGATTCTCGCTGCTGTACTTGTCCTTATTTATTCATGTCCTGTCTCGCTCTGCTACATTTTGCCTCTGTTGTTCGCCTGTTGGGTGTTACAACGTCAGTATATCCGTATATGTCTTCAGCTCAAACATCTGGAGACAAATTCACGTAGCCCGCTTCTTAACAATCTCCAAGAGATTCAGAGTGGCGCTGCAACAATTAGAATATACGGATGCGACAAGATATTCAGACAGAAAAACGTGGTTGCTATTAAGCAAAATATCGAGGCTTACTTTTGTTTATTTTGTCTTGAACTCTGGTTGACAATGCGACTTGAGTTCTTCTCATCGTAGGTGGTTAATTTCTTGTCTTTTTTACATCTGCTGACTGGTCATCATCTAGAGTCATTCAACTCCTCGCGGCCACCACTTTGGTGTATCAAAAGGTCGATCCTGGCACCTTAGGTCTCATAATGAGTTATCTTCTTCAAGTAAGCAGTTATTTGACCAGTACTGTCCTTCTCCAGACTCAAGTAGAATCGGAGATGGTTTCCGTGCAGCGAATTTTTAAACTCAGTGATATGAAACCAGAAAGCACCGGCTTTGATGTTACTCATAGTTTGAGATCACTTTCGAAATGGCCTTCTCATGGTAAAGTATCATTCAAGAATTACAGTGCAAGTTACAAGCCAGATTTTCCGTCTTCCTTATTGGACATTACAATTGAAATTCGTGAGAGGGAGAAAGTTGCTGTGGTAGGTAGGACTGGGGCAGGGAAGTCATCATTTGCTCTTGCAATACTCCGAATTCTTGAAAAGACTCAAGGAAAAATCGAGATTGATGATATCGACATATCGAAAGTAGACCTTGAGTTTCTAAGATCTAAGATCGCCGTCATTCCGCAAGACTGCCAGGCTTTTTCAGGTACTGTGCGTGATAATTTAGACCCAGAGGGTTTGTACGATGACGCAAGATTAATTCGCGTCATCGAGGATAGTTGCTTCAGCCACGGATTTGCAGACTCATCCGAGGCACTTCACTGGATATTGGTTGACGGAGGGTAGGTTAAGTAGCCCCCATAGATGGCGACATTGCTAACACGCTTGAAGCTCAAATATTTCCAATGGTCAGAAGCAGCTACTTATTCTTGCTCAAGCTATGCTCGTCGAGTCAAAGATTTTGATATTGGATGAAGGTATGTCTCGTTGACCCTCCCGGGAACGCTTGAACTAATTTGAATCACTCGGTAGCCACCGCATCGGTAGATCCCGAAACTGAGAAGCTCGTTCACCAAACAATCTCTAAACACTTCCATGATAAAACTATCATAACTATAGCACATCGATTGGAAACTATTGTGAGCTACCTGAAGAACTCGCAATCATGTTGTAATATTTACTAATCTGATGGCATAGCTTGAAAGTGATCGAGTGATTGTTCTAGACCAGGGCACAATCGTAGAGATGGGATCTCCTGAGGAACTGACCACAAGTGGGGGCTATTTTGCGGAATTACTCGAAGGTGCTGGATTATAACATAAATTACAGAAAATGTAATCAGGCTGCGCAGCTTAGTGGCCATGGAATTATAATGGATTTCATTTTCATATGACTATAGACCTACTACTATGAACTAAATTTCAAACAATTTAACAGATTTTCAAGCTTTTCATATAGTGGTACTTCAGAAACGTTTGTCAAGATGTGATGCCTTGAAAGATTGTGACAATGATATGGCATAGAACGAAGATGGTTACAAAGCTAACCTCTCTGTAAAGTTCCACTAATCCAGCTATTCAACATCATCGAAGACTCCTCTGCTTTGTCCATTGGAACCATGTGGCCTGAGTCATATACTGTTACAAATGATAGATTTTTAAAAGTCTTTTTGCTACCAGCCACTACACCATTGACATTCCATGCAACATCTTGCTGAAGACGAAACTCGCTTTGGCCCTCCCATGCCAATTCATTGACAACCGAGATCATGCCCGCGGCATTACAGTACCAATCCTGGTCACCCACGTAAATCAATACCCTCAACTCTTGATCGAGCAGTTGGCCAACAATCCCATCACTAGGCCGATTAACGTCTCCAATAGCTTCAAAATCTTTCACAATCTCAGAGTTACATTGTGCAAACTCAAATTTGGAGTCTACACCCAGCCCCTCTTTCACCCATGGTTGGTTGAGATACAAAGCCGCCGTGTCAATGACATCGTAGCATGTTCCTGTGTATCCGCCCTCGCATTGTCTCCTAATATCGTACGGGTTTCGTCCAGTATCAAAAATGGCAAAGACGCTGTGTTCACGACAATATTGTAAGACTTCTCTACAAATTATCGGATCATGATCAGCTGCTCTGCAAGATTCAAGAAGGCTTTGGCAACGTGGTTGTGCTATTGCCATTGTTTTGCAAACAGATGCATTTAATAACGGAGTTTCGCCAAGACAACCTGTAGGGAAGAAACCTTTCCATTGATGCG
>Ga0247807_10001835_pt1 | contig 12135 bp, 11 predicted proteins | sample UWRJL074202C1_FD_179931 | JGI IMG/M metagenome (GOLD analysis project Ga0247807, IMG submission 179931) | Plant litter microbial communities from Arlington Agricultural Research Station in Wisconsin, United States - UWRJ-L074-202C-1 | ecosystem: Environmental > Terrestrial > Plant litter >...
CTAAAACATCGAATGGTGTGTGAACTAAAGCGACGACACGGCCAACACATACCAGCACAACTAACACAGCTAAGACGATAGATAAATTCTTCATGCGAGTTTCGAACCAGACCGCTGCGGCGATGGCTGTCACAAATAAGGCATGGTCGGATGGGAAGCCTGGGTTATCGAGGTATGATGCTCCCGGATTAACGCCAAGTAGCTCGAACGGACGCAGGTCGGATGGTTGGTAGATAGTTGCTAAGAACTTGGCGAGTAAGTAAGCGGTAAGCCCGGCCATAAGAATGCGAGAGTAGGCTTTGAAACGTTGGCCTTTTGGAACTTTGAAGAGAATTGCCCAGGCGCCAATAAGAACAATTGCGAAGACTAGGTAATCGGCGATGAGGTGGACTAGGAAATTATCTGCCATATGTATGTATTATAGACCCCCTACGAGGCATAGCGCTAGGGCTTAACAAAACTAAGATAAAGTTAATAGCTTTTTAATAATCTAGGCGTAAAGTGGAATATATAAACATAAGCGGATGAGCAATATGTATGAAGGTACTCGTTATTGAAGACAACCCTAGGCTTGCTGAAAGAATAAAAAACCATCTCCAAAGACATTACTTAATTGAGCTTGCAGCATCCGGAGACGATGCCATATCAATTGCCGCGACTCAAACAATTGATATTATCCTTCTTGATTTAGGGTTACCGGATATGAATGGTCTTGAGGTGTGTCAGAAAATCCGCGAATTAAACATCTCCGCTCCAATACTGATTCTCACAGGAACGGATGATGTGTTAACAAAAGTTGAACTGTTGAATGCTGGTGCCGATGACTACATGACAAAGCCGTTCGATACAGCTGAACTTAAGGCTCGAATCAATGCCTTAGAACGACGCCGAGACCGCTCGCCCGTTGAAGATAATTTAAAAGCCCAGGATTTAATATTAAATCCTGCAAAACGAACAGTCACAAGAAATGGTAAGGAGGTTATTCTTCGACGAAAAGAATTTGATATACTTGAGTATCTTTTAAAAAACAAAGGAAGGGTACTTTCAAGGCAAATGATAATTAATCATGCGTGGATTTCCACAAGCGCTGCCTGGACTGGTTCTGTGGATGTACATATTAAACAACTCCGCGATAAAATCGATCGTCCATTCCCAGTTCCAATTATCAAAACGACTTACGGTGTTGGCTATTCAATTAATACACCAGGCGATAATAACTATGAATCAAAGCATTAATACAGTTTTGCTCAGTTCAAAAGCAAAAATTAACCATCTAAAAATTAACCGCGCAACAAACAACTGGAATACAATCTTATTCCCGAGCTTTATAAATGCACCTTATGGAAACAAACGAATGACTGCGATAGTCCTTCGAGGCACATTACTACTCACCCTAGCGCTTGCTATACTCTTAATAATTAATGGATTGATTGTAGGAGAAATTCAATACGCAAGACTTACTATCAGTGCCCTCATTGCAGTGTATTTAATATTAGCGGAAATATTTATTCTTCATAGAAAATTTCTTACAGCCGCGTGGATGCTTGTTCTACTCTACAGCAGTGTCGCTACACTCGTTTTGCTTGTCTGGAGTTTGAACGCCTCTATAGGTATTCTAACTATCGGCTTTACGATTTTTCTTGCAGGTGTACTCTTAGGAACAAAATATATTTCCGTCGTGACAGTTGGTACTATATTAATTTTATGTACTATACAATCTATTCATTCTTTAAATCTAGTCGCACCCGACCTGAGCGCTCTATCGAAACAATCCCACTTTATTGATGTAGTAGCTTATTCAACAATGGTTGGAATTTTTGCACTTATTTCCTGGTTAGCCGGTAAACAAACGGAACATTCAATTCAAAGAGCTATGAGAGCAGAGAAAAAGATTAAAGCAGAAAAGATAAACCTTATTCGCAAACTCAAAGAACAATCTATCGCTTTAAGACAGGCTCAGCTGCAGGAGATGTCAAATCTATATAAGTTTGCTTCAATCGGACAGTCTACTGTCGCTACCTTACATGAGCTTTCCAATCAGTTGAGTGTTTTGAGCCTAGATATAGATGATTTACAGCTTCGACATAGTCAGTCCAAAGCAATTCAAAACGCAAAAGAGGGAATAGAAAACATTAATTTGCTCATTCGACAAACCAGAAAACAGCTTCACGATAATGAAGAACTAGTTTATTTTAACGCTATGCCTATTATCGATAGGGCACTTACAGAAATCCGACCAAAATTAATTTCAAAAAATGTAACAATACATAAAGAAGTTCCGAAACGAAAATCATTCATAGTTTTAGGCGATCCACTGAATTTATCCCACGTAATTACAATCCTACTTAATAACGCATCTGATGCATGTATGTCCAAGAATAAGTCGATTATAAAATTTGTCGTAAAAGAATCAGCCAATAATCTTTATGTATCAGTCATAGATAATGGTCGTGGACTTAGTGAAAATAAACATAATTTATTCCAACCGCATAAAAGTACTAAGCCTAATGGTCTTGGAATTGGGCTTTATATAACTAAACAGATTATTGAAAATCAATTCAAAGGTAAAATTCGTGTTAAAAAGCTACCAGTTGGAACTGAATTTATCCTCTCATTACCTAGACATATAGTATAAACTTTGACTCAACACTAGTAATATCATGCAACTTGTGCTATAATAGATACATTGCATCCGAATGGATACCTCACTATTGTCTCAAGCCGCTCAGTCGCGAGCCCAAACGGCAAACAAATAGATGGAAAGGTTTTCGCTGTTCGTCTGCAGCGACAACATACCAATTCATAACCCCTGAAAGGGATTACTATTTATGGCATATCGCCCTAGCAACAACTCATCAACTCAACCCCGTGGCGCTCGTCCTGGACACCGTTCATTCGGCGGCCAGTCTTCAGGCGGCGGAAACCGACGTCCATCAGGCGGCGGTGGCGGAAACCGTCGTGGTGCCTACATTCACCCAAGCAAGTTCATCAACAAAGCCGTTGCAGCTGTTGACGAAGTTGCCTACGAACACAAGCACAACTTCGCAGACTTCCCTTTTAACGCAGCCCTTCACGCTAACGTTGCAAAACGTGGCTACACTGCGCCAAGCCCAATCCAAGACCAAGCGATTCCCCTCATTATTGAAGGCCGCGACGTTATTGGGTTAGCAAACACGGGTACTGGTAAAACAGCAGCCTTCTTGCTTCCTATCATTAACTCACTTACAACCCACAGCCCACGTGCTTCAGTGCTTATCATGGCGCCAACTCGTGAACTTGCTGTTCAAATTGAAGAAGAGTTCCGTGCCTTTTCACAAGGTATGCAACTGTACGACGCAATTTGTGTTGGTGGTACCAGCATTGACCGTCAAATCCGCGACCTTCGTCGTGGTGCACACGTTATCATCGGTACACCAGGTCGTCTTAAGGACCTCATTAACCGTCGTGAACTTAACCTAAGCAACGTGACGACTCTTGTTCTTGACGAAGCTGACCGTATGCTCGACATGGGATTCATCAACGACATCCGTTCGATCGTTTCTCAAACTCCTGAAAACCGTCAAACACTCTTCTTTAGTGCGACTATCACGCCAACAATTAAAACTCTCGTTGACACTTTCCTTAATGACCCAGCTGAAGTACAAGTACGTACAGCTGACACAAGCGAACGTGTAGACCAGAACATTATTGAAGCTGATACTAAAGAAGCTCGTCTAGACATCCTTACTAACATGTTAAACGAATCTGAATTTGAAAAGGTTCTTGTATTCGGTGAAACTAAGTTTGGTGTCCAACGTCTTTCAGACCACCTCGAACGAAGTGGCCACTCATCTGTTGCCATTCACGGTAACAAGTCACAATCTCAACGCCAACGTGCTTTGAAGACTTTCAAAGATGGTAAAGCTCGTATTCTGGTTGCAACTGACGTTGCTGCTCGTGGCCTCGACATTCCTAACGTAAGCCACGTTATTAACTACGACCAACCTGCGACCTACGAAGACTACGTTCACCGTATCGGCCGTACTGGTCGTGGTGGCGCAAGCGGTAAGGCACTTACCTTCGTTCCAACACAAAACCGTCGTTAGTTTACGACAGCGCTAATTTCATTAGCTACAAATTTAACGTACCGGCCCACAACTTCGTGGCCGGTCGTTATTTTTTTCTCCACAATATTTTCATTTTGTTTCGCGAGCAACCGGATATTCGAACCAATCACCACCGGGTCGAGTACACCGTACAATATAGTTATCGGCAATTTTAATTTAGCCGCATCTTCCAATGAGGTTTGGTTTACAATACTCGATTCTAAGGCAGCCACATACGAGCGCACATTCCCAGCATTAATATCTAAAGCTTTACTGGCGAGGTTTAACTTCACAATTAACGGCGACAACGATTCCAACGTTTGCGGATACTTTTGCATTCGGCGATATAAATCTTTTAGTATGGCATCGCGTTGTAATAGCTGGCGTTTTTCTTCGGTTGGCTTATAAAATGGCGGGCTACATAAAATTAATTTCTTAATGCGAAACCTATAGCGCTTGGCAATTTCAACGGCAACTAATGCACCTAACGAATGCCCCACAATTATTGGCGGCTGAATAATACCCAGTTTTAATAACGTCGCACTCACCGACCGCGCCTGCGTACGGGCATTATACTTCGCCCAAATAGGCCGTGGTGATTTTCCAAAACCAAGTAAATCAATACCAATCACTCGCACATTCTTAGGAAGTAACGGAATTAACCCCTCCCAAGCTTTTGCTGAGTTACCAATGCCGTGAAGTAAAATAAACGTAGCTTTCGGTTTTTTAGGTGATATAAATTCAGTAACGTGCAATGTGTACGGAATTTTCAGCCATTTGTGAAGTGCGGTGTCCATGTATCTATAATAACAAAGAATATTTCTGATATAGTTAATGGTAATGTCACGCGAAAATATAGAATTCCAAAAACATATTCAAAAGAAGAAAAAAATAACCGTCTTCGATACGGTCGTTATTATTGCCTCTTTTTTATACCCACTCAGTAGCATTCCCCAAGCCATCCAAATTTTTCACGGTTCTACCGAAGGTGTTTCGCTCTATTCCTGGGTTAGCTTCGCTATCTTTGCGTCAATCTTCTTAACCTACGGCCTCAAGCACCGCATCACCCCAATGATTATAACCAACAGTCTTTGGATAATTATGGATACTATTGTTATCGTCGGCTATTTACTTAATAACTAATCTTCAATCAGCGCTAACACATTACCAGCTGGGTCTTTAAACCAAGCAATATCCGGCCCTTCGTGAGCAGCCTTACCGCGCAGCACCCCGCGCTCGTCTTGTGGCGCTGGGAGGTTTTCGTACCGTTCAAACCGAATACCGTGGTTATTCACCATATGGTCGATTGTGTCGTTAATATTTTCAACCACGAAATTTAATACCGTAAATTCAGCCGGTACATGGTTTGGTTTTTCATATATAAATAACTGGCCGCCACCCGGCAGTTCCAGCAGCAACCCCATACTGTCGTCTTTTAACGGCAATGCAAGTGTATCAACATAAAAGGTTCGGGCTTCTAGTAGGCTCGATACAGATATTCCACTAAATGATGAAACTGCTGTAAGCATACGCTCATTATACTCTCGTTTTATTCCTGTGTGTATATCCAGGCACGCAAATACGTACGTGAGTTCCCGTCATCAATAAACTGATCAGTTTGACGGTCAAGCGCTTGCACGGCAGCATTTTTATCACTCAAAGCTAAGTACATAAGTAAATAATCACCTAAAGCTACGTTGTAGTTATTTGGCTTATCTTGCTTTGCAAGTTTGTCTTTAATGCCAGCCCCATCACTTTTGAATGTTTGCATTACGGGGCTCATAGGCAGTAACTGAATTGCTAACTTAGTATTCGATTCATCACTAAAGAATGTTGAATACGTTCGCTTACCACCAAAACTCAGTGAAGCCACCGGGCTGGTGTATTTCTTTAAATAGCGAGCCGATGTATCCACACTTCGCCAAGCAGTATTAGCGGTTGCCGTTTCGTTTGATAGCATCCAGACGCCACTTTTCTGCAACGTTTTATTGCCAATCACCTGTGCCCACAGCGCCACGCCGTTATAGGCATTTAAAGCTTCGGAACTTGATTCTTGATTGTTACCATCTTGAAATGGCGACAGCCCAGCGGCCCACGAGTGTGCTGAATACGGGTCGTAGGTTCGTTCAATAGGAAACTCCGGATAGGTTTCATATGAAGCAATGTCGGCGACCAACAAGTTCACTCGATCTTTATATTCTTTCACAAATGAGTCATCGTATTTACCTAAAATACTGGCTGCGTAAATAAAGTAGCCGTAATGGAAATGATGGTCATTAAAATCTTCTGAACCAAACGCTGCCGTCGCAGCTGCTACCCCTTTTAGGTCAGTGTCGTAATAAAAGTATGCCTTTCCAAGCCGAGCGGTAAATTCTCGCTTTAAGACAGTCTGCAGTTGCGAGGCGATATCCGTTTGGTCGAGTTGTTTTGCAATATCATACAAGGTCGCAATGCGCGCCAAACTCTTTCCAGCGTAATAACTATCCTGGGCTTCAATAGCCACGTCTTGGCTATCAGCTTGCAAGTCACTAATCACCAATCGCTTCTCTTCCTCACTCAGCGTATCTAATGACAATTGGTTAGAGGGCGCAACAAGTGGCACTGACGTTATAAACTCATTTCCTCGGCGTGATTGCATATCGCCATAGACACTTTGGTATGCCAGGTTGAGCTTCCCGCCGCCCGCTGCACTTTGATACGGCATAGTACTCACAACCGTCGGCTTTTGGTTGGCAGTTACATAACGAAACTTCGTTAACGATTTTCCGTCTTTTTCATCGTGGCTTACTTCAACTGACGTAATTTCATTACCTGAATTTTCAGCTAAACTATCGCTCGAACCTTCAGGCAAGGCATAAAACGTTGCTAAGCCGTCTTTGGGAACACTAATAGTAACTTGTGCGCCTTCTACTGAAAGTTTGGCATTACTATGGGTTGCGATTGCATACGTCTTATCACCGCGCTTAAAGGTAAACTCACCATTCATCATCTTGCCACCCTGCGTATTTGCAATCCGAAGCTGCGTGTCGCTTAAGGCTCGATAAAATACATACGGCGAACCTTGAGCAATTGTTACGGTACCTAAACTCTCGTTGCCTTTTAAATACGTCAAGGCAGCTGATGTCTTATCGAAACGACTTAACTGAAATGTCGTCGCTCCTTCAAGCATTGCCTCTACACCCGCTACGTGTCCACCGGTAATTGTTTTAGCGTCACTGACAACCGTAGGCAGGCCAATTTGAAAGCCAGTATCGAGGGCCTGGAAACTAAGTGGCATTGGGAACACAGCCAACGGCTTCTCTTGCAGTGCTAAACCGCTAATCCAGGAATTAGTTGGGGGAGTGATATCTTTAGCTAAACGGTCAAGGTGTGCACTGGAAGCTGTTTTTGTAGGCAGGTCTTTGAGCGCATCTTTGTTTAAAATAGATGCATCACTTGAGAATATCCCGCCTTCATGTGTAGCGTTTTTATTCATTAATGCAGCCACTCCTACGCCGACCAATACGGCGGCTACGAGTACACCCGCAAGCATGTAAATTGTTCGGCGTTTCATATATTACCCCTTCTTAGGTGTAAACAGATCCTGTACGACCTTTACAATATTTTGATACCAAGTATCTTGGCGCAAATGCAGTTTGGCATCAACCGGCGTTCCTACCGAGAAACGGAAGTCACTCATATTAGCATCAGTAATTTTAGCCTTCACAACTGTTTCGACTTTTTCTTCATCTTTACTACTTTCCAATGTTACTGAAGTAATAGTTCCCTCTTTTTTCGTATTATCCGGGAATAATAATTCAAGTGAACTATCGTCCTCAATACGCGCATAGTCTGGTGGCGCAAGCTGGAAGTGTGCCGTAACGAATAGTGAATCAAGAACATATACCGTTGTAATTACACCGCTCGCTGGAACATACGAACCTTCACGGAAGAAAATTTCATCAATCACTCCAGCGCTTGTTGAACGTACTTCAATGTTTTTCGTGTCTGGGTTGAGCTTGAAGGGCAAGCTTGCTTCAGTTACCGCACCCGATGCTAAGCTCGTCTTGAGTTGTTGGCTTTCAATTTCAAAAAGCACTTCGTTTTCTGAAACCTTTTGGCCTTCTTCGACATTCTGCTTTACAACCAAGCCCGGATAATCGGTACCGATAGTTCGTGACTGTGCATCTAAGGTTGCCTCGACTGAACTTGATGTCGACATACTAATGTTAAGAAATACTGTTAATATTCCGACCAGTACAACGACGGCGATGATTCCAAAAAAGAATTTAATTTTACCACTTAATTTCATGCTGCTTCTCCTTCGGGTGTAATTTGTTCAGTTGGGAATTGTTTAATTACTATTTTCTTTGGCGTCCGTTCAGCTCGTTTCAAAGCTCGCCCTTCAGCGGTTGCAACATATACGAAGTATCCGAATACGATAGTGTTGAAGAGGTTCCATACAAGCGAAATTGATAGTTCGTAGGTATAAAACGCTTTCCACACACCTACCAGACTTGTCAGGAACAAGAAGACAAAAATGTACACTTGCGCCCGTACATAATTAAACGGTGAGTCGTAGTTACCAATTGCATTTGTCGCTTTCCAAGCCTGGTCGCGACGGAACAATGCATTAAAGAATGCCTTAATGTAAATTGGGAATGAAACGTTCGCCAAAATGAGTGTCTTAATTTTCAACCCACCCATGGTATAAAACGCCAGTACTAATTGGGTTACGTAGAAACCGCTGTACATTAACGCCCATTGCCAAACAGGAATGTCAGTAGAAATTGGTGACAGGTTAAAGAAAATTTGCAACGGTGGCAACAATAGAAGTAGTAGTACCGAGAAACCAACAAAGTAGTATGAAGATGTTGTTAAGTATTGCAATCGTTGGTCGACACTTAGCTTCTTAATAAACAACGGGTTCTTACGGATGAATACTTCAAAGCTTCCTGTCGCCCATCGCAATTGCTGTTTCGAGTAGGCCATAAGGTTTTCCGGAGTCTTTCCTACCGCAAGCAAAGTTGGAATATAAATTGATTTCCAGCCTTTTTCGTGCAGATACAGTGACGTCCAAATATCTTCCGATTTTGACTTCTGATATACTCCGCCAATGTCCTCAATCGCACTTCGTCGGAAGACAACATTTGTCCCCACACAAAATGATGCATTAAACTTGTTTTTACCTGCTTGGATAAGCGAATAAAATACGTGCTGCATAAAGCTCGCACCACTTGAAACAAAGTTTGTTTGATTGCTGTAGTATTGGGGCGTTTGCACAAAGGCAAGTTCTGGGTCTTCAAAGAATGGAAGTGTCTCATACAAAATATTCGGCTCAGCCACAAAGTCGGCATCAAGAATTAAAAAGAATGAGCCGTTCGTTTGGCTAAGCGCAAAGTTAATATTACCCGCCTTAGCATGTTGGTTAGTTGGCCGACGAATATAGCCTATCTTGAGTTCTTTAGCGAGTGCCTGCACTGCATCAGATTTTCCATCATCAAGAATGAAAGTTTTATGAAGCCCATACGCATCACGGGCAGCAACTGCAGTTTCACGAATGTCTTGGATAGGTTCGCCGTATACCGGAATAAAAACATCAATCGATACTGGTTTTTTATTAAGCTCCATTGGAATCCGCCGAGCAATTCGCGCCGTGTCGGTTGTAATTGTTTTTACCGCCGATTTCCCGCCAGTCTGCCCAGCAAACAAACGGTCTTGAGCATGGTGATATTCGTAGCCGCGTGGGTTAAAACGTCCACTTAAAATAGTCCAAAAAGCCATTAACCCTTGGAAAATAATAAATATTTCAGCAGTAAGTGCCAGAGTATACGGCAGCGGATCACCTCTAAACTCTGGCTTAATAAGATACCCTAAATAAATAAGCGCTCCAACACTTGCTAAAAACAAGATGAGCGTTACAGATGGAGACTTGATTTGACGTTCGATACGGTTCGCAGCTTGTTGCAAATCTTCTTTTTGTGACACGGAGCCTCCTATGTTAAATTTTACACTTCACAGTTCATAACCCACTATGGCATAGGTAAATTTAAGGCGCAACGCCGAATAGTGCATTACTGTGAAATACATTACACTTTCGACACATATTCATTACCAGTTAGGTAAAAGCGCCATAAAACATCTTTTGCTTGGCTAATACCCACTCGCTTTGTTTGCGTAATTAAATCACTGTCAACCGGGTCTTGAAGTACTAAACGCAATGGACCATCCGACAAATCGTGTCCGTTTAAACGCTTATCAATCTCAAGCGCCTGACATAATTTAGCCGGTCCGTTACTCAGCTGCACGCCACTTACTGGCCGAATATCCTGCATATACTGCTCGCCTTCAATGGGCTCGACTGCTCTAATTAAAACCGCTGCGCCGGTTCCCTTTTTGCCAGTCACCACATTACAGCAATAATGCATACCGTACGTAAAATACACATACAAATACCCCGGGTCGCCAAACATAATTTCAGTTCGTGGCGTTTTCCCTTTGTAGCTATGGCTGGCGGCATCGGTTTCATCGTATGCTTCAGTTTCGACAATACGCACTCGAATTGTTTTTCCATTAATTTCGCGTTCTAGAATACACCCTAGCAATAAAGGTGCTACAACATTTGCGGGTTTTTGTAAGAAATCAGACAGATTCTTGTTCATGCATTTATTATACTAGCCACACATACTATGTTTACATTATTCAGAAATGGAGGCTTATGGCCGATACATCTACCGAACTAAAAGCACTGACATTAATTTGCACCCTTACCCCTTCACCCGGTGACTCATCGTCAGATAAACTTGCCCACGATGTCGATGCGGAACTTCAAAAGTACAACGTGAAAAATGAATTCATTCGAGTTGTTGATTACAATGTAAAGCCAGGCGTTGAAACCGATATGGGTGATGGCGATGAATGGCCTATCATTCGTCAGAAAATGCTCGATGCTGATATCTTTATCATCGCTACACCAACTTGGGTTGGCCAAATGTCGAGCGTAGCCCTTCGCGTCATTGAGCGCCTCGATGCCGAGTTAAGCGAAACTGACGATAAGAGTCGACCGTTAACCTTTGGTAAAGTAGCTGCCGTTGCTATTGTTGGTAACGAAGATGGTGCGCATAAAATTACCGCTGACGTTTTCCAAGGCTTAAACGACTTCGGCTTTACTATTCCTGCCCAAGCTGCAACCTACTGGAACGGCGAAGCGATGCAACAAGTTGATTACAAAGACCTGCCATCTATTCCTGAAAAAGTTGCCAGTGCTAACGCGACTCTTGCACAGAATGTGGCTCACTTGGCCCGACTGCTTAAATCAAATGAATATCCGGCAGTTGAGTAACTGTAAAAATACCCGCCAATAACGACGGGTATTTTTTATGAGTGTAATGCATTAAGGAAGGTGGTTGCCACCTGTTACGCCAATTACCTCAGCAGTAATATAACTTGATTCTTGACTGGCTAAAAATACATAGGTTGGCGCAAGCTCAGCGGGTTGGCCTGGACGTCCCAATGGAGTATCCGAACCAAATTCAACCAGCTTCTCTTGTGGCTGGCCATGGCTCGGTTGTAGTGGCGTCCAAATTGGGCCAGGAGCTACTGCATTCACGCGAATACCCTTATCGGCTAGCATCTTCGCTAAGCTCTTTGTAAAGGCCGTAATAGCCCCCTTCGATGAGGCATAATCCAGAAGCCCCGGTGAAGGTTGATATGACTGAATTGAGGTTGTATTAATAATACTTGCGCCCTCTGGCATATGCGGTGTAGCCGCTTGGGTAATCCAAAACATCGCAAATACATTGGTTTTAAAAGTCTGCTCAAATTGTTCGCTGGTTAAATCTTCAAGCTTCTCAACGTACACTTGCTTACCAGCATTGTTCACAAGAATATCAATACCACCGAGTTCTTTTACAGCAGATTCAACTAAATCTTTTGCATTGGTTTCATCGGAAATATCTTTAGCAATACCTACCCCTTTTTGGCCAGCATTTTTAATTTCAAGCAGTGTTGCCTCGGCGTCTTCTTGCTCTTCGGGTAGGTAGTTAATTACCACATCGGCGCCTTCACGAGC
>Ga0247807_10001840_pt1 | contig 12126 bp, 8 predicted proteins | sample UWRJL074202C1_FD_179931 | JGI IMG/M metagenome (GOLD analysis project Ga0247807, IMG submission 179931) | Plant litter microbial communities from Arlington Agricultural Research Station in Wisconsin, United States - UWRJ-L074-202C-1 | ecosystem: Environmental > Terrestrial > Plant litter >...
AGTTCATAATTTTCAGTGGTTCGTGGTGCAGAATCATAATAATAGTTTCCCAATTTAAAGGCCGCAGGCCTATAGCCCGCTTCAAAAGCCTGAATATACCAATAGTACATCTGCACCTCATCCAATGGAATTCCCATTCCTGTCGAATAGCAAATACCGGTATTGTACATGGCTACAGCAGAACCTGCATTTGCAGCTTTCAGAAATAATTGAAAAGATGCTTCCTCATTTTTATACTCAGGATTAAGGTTATCTGCATCTTCATAAATAATAGCCAGACTATTCATTGAAGAGATATGATCTAAAGCAACGGCCTCCTGAAAGAGTTTTACAGCTGCAGCGGTATCAGCTTTTTTTCCTGTTTCCAACAAGGCTTCTGCCTGGTAATAAAGTGAATCTCCAGGTGGAAGATCCTGATCTAAAGTAGCCTGAAGCTGACTGGTTTGATCAGCATTGAAATAGTAATACTCATAATTTCTATTTGAATTGATATAATCCTGCAATTTTTGCGGGTCAGCATCAGTGATGGTATGCGCGTTAATGAAATAGACTTTATTATCTTTATAAGCATAAGAGGAGTCTTCGTAATCCCTACTGCTGATGATAAAATCATACATAACAGTTGATAGTGGCTTTCCGGATGCGTTAATCACACCCCATACACCATTTTGCTGAACAGCAACAGTAGTCCGGTTTAAGTAAGTAATTTTATCATAGAGAAGTGCAGTGATCTGCCTGTTAAAATTACCAGCTGAAAGATAAATCCCGCATTTCTTATTCTTCCTGATTTTGAAAAACGTACAGTATTCATCGCTTGTTTCCTCTGGTATTTCTGGATACAAAAGCCTGATTGATTCATCTAAGACCAGTTCAAGCTTCTCAATTTTATCATATTCAAAATCAAGGATCTGTTCACCTTTATAATTAATCAAGCCTTCTTTTTTCTGCTTTCTGAGTACAATAGTGGTATACAGGTTTTCCTTTATCTTTTCATAACCACTGATGATCAGCTGTGCCTGATCATTATATAACAAATTCTCTGTGATTTTTTCATTCCTGACAAGTTCATAGAGAAAAGATTCATGAGGGATACCTATAATGTTTACAAAAACGGGCTCACATTGAGCCAGGAATATAAAACGGTTAGTATAGATTAATTTTTCTGTTTGATCAGGAACAGGAATAACAAAGGTCGATCCGTAATCATCAGAACTTATACATTCTTCATGTTCAAAAGGAATAAGTATGGTGTTTTTAACATCAATTACTCCCCATTTATTATTTAATTTTGCCGTGAAATATCTGCCATCTGAAAGAATATCTGTCAGATCCTCATATTGAAAATCAATCACAACTGATCCTTTCCTATCAATAAGACCATAATTGCCGGCTCTGACCACTGAAGCGTAATCGCCTTCAAAATCAAAGGCGTCATCAAACTGAGGTTTTATAATCTCCTGACCACTTTTATCCAGATAGCCAAACTGACCACTGGCAGTGACTACGGCAATATCATCATAATTAAAATCATAAATGTTATCATAAACCGGGGCGGCTAAAATTTTTCCATCACTATCTTTTAATCCCAGCAGTCCGTTTTCTTCAAAAATCTTAGTATCTTTTGCTTCATATTGATCAATCATCGCCCATCCATAATCGTAACCCTCGTAATTGAGCAATGATTTAAAGTCATTGAAACCCTGTCCGGTAAACTCGGTAAACAAAGAAAGCTTTAACTGCGAGGCATCATCAGTATCCATCGCATTGCTGATAATTGCATTGTTATACCTGATACTTTCCAGCCATTCCTGTGCCTGATCATCATGCGTTTCATCAGACATATTGAATACATCCGAAGCATTGAGCAGGAAGTAAGGCTGGTCTAGCTCATCCAGATATTTAAAGAGACGTTCTTTAGCCAGTTGAAATTGCTCAGGGTTATCAATTAATTCATCCTGATGCTTTTCGATGAAATTATAAAATCTTTTAAAATTTCCGATACCTGGCGCAGCATGATAAAACAGAACCGGGCTGTCTTCTGGTTCATCAGGGTTAAAGCTGATATGGACATCAAAAGTGCTGTCTTTAATCAGGCTACCGTTACTGAGCAGTAAAGGATGAAGAAGAATAGAAAGTTCATATTTCCATTCCATCATCATTACACTTTCATCGTTAAATGCAACGGGCTCATTGGTATTATACAAGTATACTCTGTGTGACATAGGCTAATCTTTTAGCTGATATAATCTCTGTCTTCATCACTCAAAGCATCTTTGCTGACTGGCGGAGAATGAACCGGAATACTATCATCTTCATTTCTGTCATAAGTGCTGATTACAGTTCTTGGCCTGCCTGCCCAGTAACCAAGCAGAAAACCCGCAAAAGTGCATATTCCTACAACCAGCAATTTAGAAATGTCCTTTTTAATGAATATAAAATCAAATTGAACTGCGTCTGTATTCATCATTAAAAAAATGGTGATTATTACGGTAATAATGATGATCAGGATAGTTTTGGTACGCATGAGCTTAAAAAGTATAGTTAACAATTAATTCAAAAACAGGAGGATGATGATATTCTTTATTGACGAACACAAATCTTGTACCTAAATCAACATTTGGCTGATAACGAAGCAGGTTCATATTGCCGTGTAATTCAAAACCATAAGTTTTAGGCTGAGATAAATTACTGTCTGACCCCAGGTTTTCATAATGACAGAATACACCGCCTCTGACATTTCTGATATAAGCCAGCGGGCCGATTTCTGCGTCAGGATAAAAAAGCGGGAAGCGGTAATTAAAGAGGAGTGTATTTCTAAGCCTGCCTTTGGCCATGATATTGTTATAACCGTATACCGTATTGATTTCATTATTATAGGCGCGGATTCCATTGGCTTCCTGAAAATTGAAATTGGCCAGGAAACTATGATTTCTTGCCAGGCCCGGGAAATAAAAGAACCCGGCTGCTGCAAATAAGTCACCACTTAACTGTTTATCGAATGGCTGGCTAAAATAATTAAACCTTAAAACCTGGGCCCATCTCGGGGCAATATCTCTTTCAGCAGAACGGACAGTATGCGTAAAAGTGAATCCTGTTTCTAAAGGGAATCTGATGGAAGTCACAAAGCTGGAAGGCATATTTTCTGCACGGTACCTTTGGGTATAACTTGTCCCGGCATTAATGGAGAAATTATAATTATGATGCTGAGCACTCAGATTGAGAGGTACTATCGCCTGTAGTTTTACATAGTTTTCTCTCCAGTCCCCTTGTTTTGTGCCCATTGCAGCAGCATAAAAAGTTCTCCGTGGCCTGTTTGTGAAACTCACATTGAAAATAGGATAAAGGCTTTTGAAACTTGCACCGGCATTGTATTCAAATTTTCCAAGGTCACGCTGATAATTTACTCCTGCATAAGCATCAAAAGTATTCAGCAGATTATTTGATCTTAATTGTAAACCTCCTTTGTATTCATCAGCAATCACCGGAATTATGCTGTGTATATTAATCAGGTGGCCGAGTTTAGGATAGGGAGCAGAAGTAAAACTACTGTCAGGGATGTGATCAAATACATTTCCTGTATTTTCCTGCTTTTCGGCGGCACTTCCAAAGAAAACGAAATTGTCTTTTCCCGTTTTTTGCCCGGTAATTTTTGTTTTGGTGACTTCATAACCAAACAGGTTATAACTGTTAAATAAAATGCTGTCTGTTCCGTTAATTACCGACGGATTGAAGGCTCCGTATTTTGAAGCGCTCAGGGCAGTTATCTTTTTAGACACTACGTCAACATTGTAAATGTTGTTAATGCCATTGTAATGTGCATTGAATGCAATGCCCCGGCCAATGAATACGGGCCTGCTTAACTGCTGCTGTGTTTCACTGATAATTTTTTCTGTTTTGCCATCATTATCAACGATCCAGAGTGCTTTTCCTTTTTCAGTAACGCTGATATAAGTAATCACAGATCCGGTGCTGTTAAATGCTGGTGTCTGTAATAAAAGGTTTTCAGGGTTGGGATAGGTCCGGATGATTTTTCCGCTGGCAGCATCCATCACAATTAATTGTACCTTATTGCTCAGGTCAATTTGTACAGCAGCGATCTTAGATCCGTCAGCAGAAAGGCTGGGGGAGAAGATTCTGGATCTGGTACTCAGCTGCTTAATTTTTTTTGTCTGCAGGTTATAGCTGCAAATTACACTGTAACTCCTTTGCTGGAATCTGGGGTCATACCTGATTTCGTCCCATACAACCACATCCTTTGCATAACTGAACCAGGGCTGTTCCTGCTGTCCGATTCCTTGTATCCTATGTTCCTTTTTATCATGGTCTATCAGCGTAAAGGCTGGCGTTAAGGCTTTACTTTGTTTAAGTACCAGAATTTTCCCGTCAGACAGCTGAACCGGAAGGGAATAATCTGTCGCATATTCCGCTGCCTGATTTAGTACAGGATAGTCTGTGGAAGGGTTGAGTTTAGCTTGTTTTTCCCAGTCTTCCCTGATCTTTTGGGAGGTATAGGTATACCATTGTTTTCCTGTTTTGCCACTAAATTTTTTTAAGCTTCCCGCGAATGGATAAATGCGCAGCGGGCGGTTTTTTATATCTGTCAGCACACTATCGAAAACAAACTTGCCGGAATTTGCACGGATATGTGAAGCCAGCAGATAACCAAGCTGGTAATAACCGGGCGTAACATCTTTTTGAGAACCGAAATTTGCTTTGCTGTAGGATAGCTCTTTACCTTGTAACAGGGTTGTCCTGTAAGGCATAATCCAGCTGGGCTGACGGCCGCGGCCTGCATGTGTAAGCGAAGTTTCGTTAGATACTGCGTCTCCTTCAAAAAACCATAAGGGGATACTCACGCCCATCCATGCAAAATAAACTTCTTCGGGAAAAGGATAGGGCCTGCCATTAGTCAGTTTATCAAACTGGGCTACATGACGGAGTTCGTGAACAGCAAGGTTATTGAGCCAGTCCTGACTGTCAAAAGACTGGGGAGGTGTAGTATTGAATTCAGATTTTTTAGGGCCAAGCTGGACAAAACCATTTGCAATTACGCCCCTGTTTTGAAAAATAATAGGAATAGTCGTTTTTTTGACGTTCAGGCTGCGCCCTACTTTAGGGAAAATATAACGGATATTATTAGCCATCCGCTGTGCTTCAGATTCCAGTTCTACCGGGTAAATGATTTTAAAACCTGAAGTATTGATTTGTCTCCAGTTTACACTGAACGGGTTCTGTTCTCCCCCAAAAATCTGTGCGTACGATTTACTGGATATGGAACTTATTAATATTAAAATGCTGATTATAAATTTATTGTTTATTTTTTGATGCATTCTTCAGTAGGAAAAATAATTGGTTTTTCAGGTGATTTTAATCTTGATTCATCTATTCTTTCGACGATGTGATGAAGATACACTTATTCCTTTCAAAATAAATTGCTCTTAGCAATAAATTATGAATAGCTCAGTTAGCTTTTGCTCCGGCGCTTTTTATAAACAGGATATAAAAACACTGCACCTAAAATCAGGGCAGATCCCATATAAAATCCAGCAGACATGGTTTCTTTGTGGCCAAAGAAAAGAAATGCCAGGATGATACCATAAACTGGTTCAAGATTACTGATCAGTGCTACCCGGAAAGCAGAAAGTGTGCGCATCACTGATACACCGGCAATGTAAGCAAGTGCAGTACAGACAGTACCCAGTATCATCAGGTAAATCCAGTCAGAAACACTCAGGTTAAAGCTCTCATTGAGCAGGCTGTGGTCAAATAAACGATAAATGGTAATCCAGAAAAAAGCACCTGAAAGTTCATAAAAACTAATCACTTTAGCCTCACTTTTCTGAGCAAAACTGGAATTGATAATAGAGAATAAACTAGAGGCTAAGGCTGCCGAAAGACCGAAAATAATCCCTTGTGTATAATTGGATTCAAAATGAAAGATGAGATAAATCCCAAATATGATAACTATTCCTATAAAAATATCACTGATTTGTATAGCTGTCTTTTTAATGACCGGTTCAAGGATGGCAGTGAATAAAGTAAAAGAGGACAGACAAACCAGTGTAACAGAAACTGTAGATACTTTAATTGCCTGGAAAAATAGAATCCAGTGAAGAGCTACAATACTGCCAGTGAAAAAGAACTGAAGAAATTCTTTGCGGGTTACTTTGATACTGAATTTGGTGGCTTTAAAATAAATAAGCAGTGTAATGCTTGCGATCATCACCCTGTACCATACCATTTCTACCGGTCCTACTGAAATTAAAGCTCCCAGGATACCTGTAAACCCCCAGATGAAAACTGTAAAATGTAGAATAAGCAGGTTTCTGCTGATTGCAGAAGGAGAGAGCTTTGTCATTATTTCGGTGCTTTTTTTAACAGATAAAGGCCAAGCAAGCCGAAAAATATAGTAGGAATCATCACGGCCAGAAGAGGTGGGATACCACCTTTAAGTGAAAACATTTTAGCGAACTGATTCATGACTATATACAGGAAACTCAGGATAATGCCGATTCCCAGCGGAAGACCAACCCCACCTCTTACTTTACGCGAAGACAGGGCAACCCCAATAAGGGTAAGTACAAAAGCGGATAAAGGTTGCAGCCAGCGTTTATACTGCTCAAAAAGCAGGTCATTTTCAATTCCTGTCCCTCTTATCTTTTCCTTTTTAATTTTATCAGAAAGCTCCTTGTTAGGTAAGATCTCATATATATTATCATAAGCAGAAAAATCATCAGGGCGCATGTCCAGTATGGTGTCCTTAGGCTTATCTATACTTTTAAACATAGTTTCTTTCAGTCCGTTGACGGTTCTGATAGAATAGTTGATTAATTTCCAGCTGCGTTTTAAAGAATCCCATTTGATCTGGTCCGCAATTATTTTTTTGACCAATACATCACCTTTAAAGTTGTCCAGCATAAAACGATATCCCGACTTGGTCTTATTCTCAAAACTCTCCATGTAGATATAAGTATTTTTATCAAGCTTCATATGAATATTAGGCTTGCTGGTCGGATCGTTCTTCTTTACATAGGTGTTTTCAAAGGTGTTTTTAAGCTGGTTAGTATAGGGGAGTATATATAAATTAGAACCCAGATTAAAAGAAAATATAATAAATGCAGAGATGAAATAAGGCTGCAGAAAGCGGTTGAAACTTACACCTCCGCTTAAAATAGGAACAATTTCTGTCTGATCGGCCATCTTGGCTGTAAAGAAAATTACAGCAATAAAGTTAATCAGCGGAGAAAGCATATTCACATAAAAGGGAATAGAGCCTGCATAGTACTGACAGATGACCTGCCACATAGATAACTTGCTTCTTAAGAAGTCATCCATCTTCTCTGATAAATCAAAAATAACAATAATGACCACAAAAACACTCAGGGTATAAATAAATGTACCCAGGTATTTGCCTATAATAAAGCGGTCAATAATCTTAAATCTGCCCTTGAGGATGTTCATTTACAATTTATTCCCTAATATAGTCACCATTTTATTCTTCCATGCGTAAAACTCACCGCTGATGATCTTTTCTCTGGCTTCTTTAACCAGCCACAGATAAAAGTGAAGATTATGCAAAGTTGCAATCTGTGCACCCAGCATCTCTTTAGAGTGCATCAGATGTCTCAGATATGCTTTTGAATAAACCTGATCAGCATATAAATCACTTTCTGCGTCAATAGGAGAGAAATCATCTGCCCATTTTTTATTACCAATATTAATGATTCCGTTTCTGGTGAAAAGCATTCCGTTTCTCGCATTTCTGGTCGGCATTACACAGTCGAACATATCTACACCTAACGCTATATTCTCTAAAATATTGATAGGTGTACCAACACCCATCAGGTAACGTGGTTTATCTGCAGGCAGGATATCACAGACTACTTCTGTCATCCCATACATTTCTTCTGCTGGTTCTCCTACTGAAAGTCCGCCGATAGCGTTTCCTTCGCGACCCATTGAAGCAATAAATTCTGCAGATTTCTTTCTCAGGTCTTTGTAAACAGATCCTTGTACAATAGGGAATAAGGTCTGGTCGAAACCATATTTAGGCTCAGTTGTGTCAAAACGTGTACAGCAGCGCTTTAACCAGCGGTGCGTCATATTGATCGAATTCGCTGCATATTTATAATCACATGGATAAGGCGTACACTCATCAAAAGCCATAATAATATCGGCCCCGATGGTACGTTGAATATCCATTGCATATTCAGGAGTGAAAAGATGTTTCGAACCGTCAATATGTGAACGGAAAGTTACCCCTTCTTCTTTAATCTTGTTTACTTTACTTAAGGAATAAACCTGGTAGCCACCGCTGTCTGTTAAAATCGGGCGGTCCCAGCCAATAAATTTATGTAAACCACCAGCACCTTCCAGGACATCAAGTCCTGGTCTTAAATATAAATGGTAGGTATTCCCTAAAATAATCCGGGCATCAATATCATTTTTAAGTTCTCGCTGATGAACGGCTTTTACCGTTCCTGCAGTGCCCACTGGCATGAAAATCGGTGTTTGGATATCGCCATGAGCAGTAGTAACTGTTCCTGCCCTTGCTTTTGACTGAGGGTCGTTTGCCTGTAAGGTAAATTTCATAAATGTGTGTACGCTTCAAAAAATCTCGGCAAAAGTATGAAAAAACACCCGGTTCTCGATTTTTTTATCAACATAGGCCACATTACAGATTAAAAATCAGAAATTTGGCGCTTGTCAAAAAAACCATCGTGGAATTAACCTTACTAGAAAACTGCCTTCTGGGTGCCCTAATTTTTTGTTTTGCCGTTCAGCTGTATTTTAGTTTATCTGTACATTTAAAACTGGCTCTTGTTCAAATAGAAGAATTGCCGGAAAAGGCATCTAAACCTTTGAGCGTAATCATATGCGCCCGTAATGAAGCAGAAAATTTAACGCAGTATCTGCCTGCTGTCTTGCAGCAAAAATATCCTGACTTTGAAGTTATCGTAGTAAATGACCGTTCATGGGACCAGACTAAAGAGGTTTTAAAAGGTTTTACTGCCCAGTATAAGCACCTGAAAGTAGTTACCGTTGCAGAAGGCGAAAAGTTTATTGCAGGTAAAAAATTCGCGGTGACAATGGGTATTAAAGCAGCAGCACATGAATGGCTGGTATTTACTGATGCAGACTGTGTACCCGCTTCAGAAAACTGGTTGTCTGGAATGCAGCAGCCGGATAATGAAGATACAGCGATCGTTCTGGGGTATTCTCCTTATATCCGCAGACGCGGATTGTTAAACAGCCTGATTCGTTTTGAAACCTTTTTTACCGCAGTTAACTATCTTGCTTTTGCGCTTAAAGGAATGCCTTATATGGGTGTCGGCCGGAATATGGCCTATAAAAAATCCTTGTTTTTTAAGAATAAGGGATTCGCAGCACATATGCATATCCCATCAGGCGATGATGATTTATTTATAAATGCACATGCGACCCGTCACAATACAGAGATTCGTTTAAACCGCAGTACACACGTATGGTCTGAACCGAATACCAGCTTCTCAGGTTATCTGAGACAAAAGAAAAGACATTTTGGAGCCGGCAAATTTTACAAGGCCAAACATAAATTTATTTTATCCTTACAGATCATATTTCAGTTTTTGTTTTATGCACTGTTCCTGGCATTATTGTTTTTTAAACCTGCTAATTATCTCGCTGCCGGTGTTTTTGCACTGAGTCTGATCATTAGAAGTTTCATTTACCCCCGTTTGCTTAAACGCTTGAATTACCCCGATCTGAGATGGTGGTTTCCTGTTTTGGATATTCTGCTTTTCATTTTCTTAGTGTTTAATGGCATTCTGTCTATATTTGTTAAAAAAGTAAAGTGGAAATAAGCTCAGCCCTCGTACAAAAGTATTTTAAAGATCTCAGTGAAGATCAGATCAGCAATTTTGATCAACTGTTTGATTTATATAGTTTCTGGAATGCGCAGATCAATGTGATTTCCAGAAAAGATATCGAAGAACTATATGAACGCCATATCCTTCACTCTCTGGGAATCGCTAAATTCTGTACCTTCAAGCCAGGAGAAAAAGTCCTTGATGTAGGAACCGGAGGTGGTTTTCCTGGTATTCCTCTAGCTATTCTGTTCCCGGAAACAGAATTTCACCTGGTGGATTCTATTGGTAAAAAAATTAAAGTAGTCACTGAAGTTGCTGCAGCACTTGGATTAAAAAATGTGAAAGCCTCTCATTTAAGAGCGGAGCAGGTGAGTGATAAATATGATTTCGTTGTTTCACGTGCGGTAACGCGCCTGATAGATTTTTATCCATGGATCAAAGATAAATTCAATAAAGATTCAAAAAATGCAATAGCCAATGGTATTTTGTATTTAAAAGGCGGGGAACTCGCTGAAGAGATTAAAGAATCAAGATTAAAAGCAGAATTATATCCTTTATCAGCATATTTTGAAGAAGAGTTCTTCGAGACTAAATTTGTCGTTTACATTCCGGTTTAAGGAGCTGTTTATTATTTTTTAAGCAATAATAAATTACCAGTATCAATGGGCTAAGTATTAATTTAGCCCATGAGTTTACTCCATCAGATTGCCATGACCCTCATTAAGAATGTGGGGTCTGTAACGGCTAAACATTTGCTAACCCATTTTGGAACCCCTGAAGCTGTCTTCACTGCAAGTGAAGCACAGTTAATGCAGGTTGACGGGCTTGGTCGTCTCAGAGCCAGCGAGATCTTCCGGACTAATGCCCTCACTCTTGCTGCGGAGCAACTGGAATTCCTGGATAAATATGAGATTAAAGTTCTTTTTTATACAGAGGACCATTATCCTCAGCGTTTGAAAGATTGCAGTGATGCGCCTGTACTATTATATTATAAAGGGAACGCTGATCTGAATCATCCAAGGATAGTTAGTATTGTTGGCTCCAGAATGGCCAGTCCTTATGGTCAGCTGCTTTGCCAGCAGCTTGTTACATTATTAAAAGATTATGATGTATTAATCATTAGCGGTCTTGCTCACGGAATCGATGTGACTGCACACCGGCAAAGTCTGTTGCATCATGTTCCTACTGTTGGTGTACTTGGACATGGACTTGACCGGATATACCCTGCTATTCATCGTCAGACGGCTGATGCAATGCTTAAAAATGGAGGTCTGCTTACTGAGTTTCCTTTAAATACGATCCCCGAAAAGACGAATTTTCCAAAGCGGAACCGGGTTATTGCCGGCCTGGCAGATGTTGTAGTGGTGGTAGAAGCTGCGATCAAAGGGGGGGCTTTAATCACAGCCGGTATTGCTGATTCCTATAACAGGGACGTGTTTGCTTTTCCCGGCCGGACAACTGACGAATATAGCCAGGGATGTAATTTTCTGATCAAAACGAACCGGGCAGGAATGATTAGCCAGGCTAAAGACCTGGTTTATTATATGGGATGGGAGCCCGTTGAAGCACTGACTTCTTTAACAACACAGCCGGTAACTGTTAATCTTTCGGGTATTGAAAATATACTGGTTGGACTTCTGAAACAGACTCCTTTAGGTATTGATGAGTTAGGGTTAAAAGCTGGTATTCAGCAAAGTAAGCTTGCCTTGCATTTGCTCAGTCTGGAGATGAAAGGCGTCTTAATTTCACTTCCGGGAAAGATTTATCAGCTGATTTAGCGCTTATGTAACGTTGTTTTGCCATATAATATAGAGGTGAAGGCTCGCCAGGCTTTAGGCATTCGGAATATAATTTTATTATATCTGAATATTTAAAATTTAATTACGAATAATTAATAGCAATAAAATTCTAGGAATCAAGTCGTACTTTTGTAACATGTGGTATAATAATATATTAGAAACTATAGGCAATACACCATTGGTGCGATTGAATAACGTTACGAAAGAAATTAAGGCGACTGTACTGGCAAAAGTGGAGACCACTAATCCAGGTAACTCTATTAAAGACCGTATGGCTTTAAAGATGATAGAAGACGCAGAAAAAAGTGGTAAGCTTAAACCAGGAGGGACCATTATTGAAGGTACTTCGGGTAATACAGGCATGGGCCTGGCTATGGCTGCCATAATCAAAGGATATAAATGTATTTTCACTACAACAGATAAACAATCAAAGGAAAAAGTGGATGCCCTGCGTGCTTTTGGTGCAGAGGTAATCGTAT
>Ga0247807_10001842_pt1 | contig 12110 bp, 10 predicted proteins | sample UWRJL074202C1_FD_179931 | JGI IMG/M metagenome (GOLD analysis project Ga0247807, IMG submission 179931) | Plant litter microbial communities from Arlington Agricultural Research Station in Wisconsin, United States - UWRJ-L074-202C-1 | ecosystem: Environmental > Terrestrial > Plant litter >...
CTGCGGGCCAAAAACACCGACCTGGTAGGCAAAGTAAGCACCCAGGCCAACGGGGGCGAGTTTCATGATAATGATAAATACATTTTTGAAAACTTCATTTCCTGCATGGAGGAAACTGGAAAAAGCTGCTCCGTATTCGCCTGAACGCAATGTCGCAAAACCTGTAAGTACAGAAAATATAATCATGGCCAGCATACTTTTTCTGGAAAGGAGCTCGAAAAATTCGCTGGTGGTTAATAATTGTGTAATCTGATCTCCAAAAGGCTTTTTAACTATGGTTTCTGTTAACGGTGTTTGCGTTATATGCTCGTGAACCGGAAATATTTTAACGGCCAGAATAGTCAGTGAGGCAGAGATTAATACGGTGGAAAGGAATACGAGCACCATAACGGCCATCATTTTACTCAGCTTGCTGGTTTCTTTTAAACCCCCGATTGCGGAAGAAATAGAGAAAAAAACGAGGGGAATTACGGCTGTGAACAACAGGTTAAGGAAAATTTCGCCAATGGGCTTAAGTATTTTAACACGCTCGCCAAATATTAAACCTGCTATGCTGCCTGCTATGATACCAGCTATCAGCCAGATGATCCCTTTATAATTGTTGTAGAAGCTGTTCATTTGGCGAATATAGTTTTTATTGAGATAAAAGAACTATTAAATTACTAGACATTATTGCAGTGAATCACAATATAAATGTAAACAGAGACATAAATCTAAAAAAAATATATAATATTGGGTTCTTTTAACAATAGGGGCATTTGTTTGTTGATTGAACAGATGCTGAGTTAAACTGATAGATATATTAAATGAGAAGAAGATCTTTTGTGCAGAAGGCCGGGCTTTTAACGGCTGCAATGATGTCGGGCAGGTTTTTGTCATTCGCTGCTGAACCTGAATTTCCGGTGGTAAGAAAACCAATAGGGTTGCGCCGCTTTACAAGTAAAGCTGTCGAAAATGCAATTGCTGAGTTTACCGATAAGGTAAAAAATAAAGAACTGTCTTGGTTATTTAATAATTGTTTCCCTAATGCACTGGATAACCTGGTTAGCTACTCCGAATTCAATGGAAAACCGGATACCTTTTTGAGTAACGGAGATGTAGATGCCATGTGGCTGAGGGACAGCAGTGTACATGTATGGGGGTATCTGCCGTTTTTAAGGAGAGATAAAGGACTGAGAAATCTGGTTGGCGGGGTCATCAGCAGACAGGCGGCTTATATCCTTAAAGATCCTTATGCAAGCTCATTTTACAATGATCCGGCTAAAGTAGGGGCGATGAAAGATGATTTTACAACTATGCTGCCTGGGGTCCATGAACGCAAATGGGAACTTGATTCACTTTGCTATCCGATTCGTTTGTCCTACAGATACTGGCAGCAGACTAAAGATACCAGTTTTTTTGATGCGAAATGGCAGGAAGCTGTAAAGACAATTTTAAAGACTTTTAAAGAACAGCAGCGTAAAGAAAATAATGGCCCTTATCATTTTCAGCGTACTACTTTATGGGCAACAGACAGCTTGCCGATGGAAGGTTTCGGTTATCCTGTAAAACCGGTTGGTTTGATTTGTTCTGCTTTCAGACCTAGTGAGGATGCGACTGTTTTCTCTTTCCTGGTTCCGTCCAATTTTTTTGCTGTGGTAAGCCTGCGTCAGGCTGCTGAATTATTCAGGGTGATTAAGGCTGATGAAAAGATTGCAAAAGAAATGGAGGACCTGGCGCTCGAAGTCAGACTGGCACTGCAGAAATATGCGATTATAGACCATGCGGTTTATGGTAAGGTATATGCTTATGAAACTAATGGAATGGGAAGCTATAACCTGATGGATGATGCAAATGTACCGGGTTTACTGGCCCTGCCTTATCTGGGGGCTATATCTATGACTGATCAGATCTATCTGAATACAAGAAAGATGGTTCTTTCAGCAGATAATCCGTTCTTTTATAAGGGGGCGCTTGCCGAAGGGCTTGGAAGTCCGCGTATTACTAAACACATGATCTGGCCAATGAGCATTGTTGCAAGAGGGCTCACCAGTACGGATGAGGAGGAGATTAAACTTTGTCTTAAAATGCTGCAAAAATGTCACGGGGATACTGGATTTTTACATGAATCTTTTGATCCTGATAATCCAAAACAGTTTACTGGTTCGTCTTATGCAAAAGCAAATAGCCTGTTTGCGGAGTTTTTATGGAAAATATATCAGGAGCGGCCTCATTTGTTAGCCTAAATTATTGTCATGAGAATGAAATTATGAAGAATGCTTAACATTAACTTAACATTAGGTTGGCATATTTGTAAATGTTCTTACCGATACTTGCTGCCACGTTTTACTTATTCACCATTATAGCTGCTTTTAAAATGGAAACCCCGGTGAAAGGGTTGTTATTTGTTCTTGCTGTTGCAGGAATTAGTGCTATACTTTATCTTTTTATCTTATTTCCTGGTATATCAGGTGTAGCTGTAGCATTAATGCTTGGCGCATTTATTTTACGTCAGGGCAGCAGATAAAAAAAAACCACCTGACTGTTAAAAAAGCTCAGATGGTTTAAATTATTGAATAAGTATTTTTAATACTAGAATTTGTGTATGCTTGATTTGATGCTGATCTTTTTTGCATCAACTGTTGAGCTTAGCAGACCTTTAGCATAGATTGTATAGAAATTTCCGGCTGTAACTTCTACGTCAGCAAGTGTAGCAGCAACTGCTTTAGTTGTGGTATTAACCAGTGACATTTTATATTTAGCTGGTTTTAAGTTCTTAAACTCTGTAAATTGTTTAAAAGCTCTGTTTTTGAATGCGGTAGTATCACCTTCCACTACCAGGTCATAAGCCGGAGAATCTGAAGAAAGATTTACAAAACGAATTTTACCCTGTCCTGCAGCAGGGGCAGTAAAGTTGTCTTTTAAAAGAAGGAAAGAAGTAGAATCACCTCTGTTTACGATATAAAGTGACTGAAACAGACCATTCATTAAAGTGATATCTGCACTATAGAATGTTTTTTGAACACCTGGTTTTGCTACGCCTATGTTTATTGTTCCCGGATTAAATCCTAAGTAATTATAAGTAATTCCGTACAGTAAAGGCGCGCCATTCAATTTTTGACCATTAGCTATAAAATCAACAGAATCCCGCAATGGAGAAGCATTGGTAATGGACAGGGCTGAAGCATCTCTTTGAACCGGCTCATCTTTTTTGCAGGAAGTGAATGAAAGTGTGGTACCAATCAATGCGATAAGCGCTAGAGAGCTCTTGATGTTTCTGGAGAATAAAGTAGGATTTAATTTCATGTCTGAATTGTTTAATTAAAATTATTCGTTGTTTTTGAAGGTAAAACGTACCGGAATACGATAACGCTACAACGTTTTTAGATAAATTTGATATTTCAGGAAAAATCTGATATTTATGGATTTAAATGAATAGTACTGTAGCGTTATACCGGTGAGCAGCGTTTATGCTGTTAATCCGGTTCTGTTAGCTGATAGATAAGGTTGTAATCTGCGCTTAAGCAGGGTGATAAAATTAGATATATTGACTTACAAGATAGGTTTAGCGAAGCGTGGATAATAAAAATACAATGTTCCGGGAGATCATTGCGGGCCTTGCTGCGCGTGATGAGCGCATACAAGAACGTATTTATATCCACTACTGGGGTTATCTGATGGGGATATCAACACGTTATTTTAAAGACAGGAATGCTGCAAAGGAAGTGGTAAATGATAGTTTTATGAAGGCATTTAAAACAATGTACGACTTCAGGCATGATCATGATCTGATTGATTTTCAGAAAACATTTAAAGCGTGGCTCGCTAAAATTACGGTCCGTACTTCACTGGATAAAATAAGAGCTAACAAATCTGTACTGACTTATATAGATGAATATGAAGAAGGAACAGTAGGTTATGTAGAGGTAGAGGAAAAGCTGTTTGCTGAAGATATATTAAAACTGTTGCATGGTATCCCTGATTTGCACCGTACGGTGTTCAATCTGTATGAGATTGAAGGATTCAGCCATGATGAAATCGCTTCACTATTAACTATACCGGTTAGCTCAAGCCGGACTTATCTGACCAGGGCAAAGCAAAAGCTAAGAGAACTGTATAAAAAAAGTATTGAAATTACTGATGAAACATTCTAAGAAAGAATTGATTAAGGAGATTGCTGATCTTTTCGAAGATTATCAGGAAACCTATGTGCCGGGAGAATGGGAATCATTTTCAAAAACAAAAAAGAAAAAATATCCTTTTGCAATGAAATGGATCAGCATTGCAGCTATTTTTCTATTAATGGCATCTGTATTACCTGTGCTGTTTAACAAATGGTCTGCAGATAAAAAGAAGGATGCGCTGGCTATCTTAAAACCAGTGGTGAAAAATCCGGCTGCTGATTCAGGCAGGAATAAAGTAAAGGGTTCAGATACAGCTGCAGGGGAGGTCGCTGAAATTGAAAGCCATCCTGCCTCCGGACTCAAATCAGTTCCGGTAATTTCTGCTCCTGGTCTGAAAAACAGTCCGGACAGCATAGCTTCTTTAAATACAGCACAGTCAATCCTTGCTGAACAGAAAAGTGCACAGGAAGAATATGCAAAAGTATCAGTTAAGCCTGCTGTAAAAGCAGAGGTTTTAAGTGCCGGAGCAAAAACGATCAATAAAGATACACTTACAAGTGGTAAACGCGGACAGCTCAGTACTACTGAATTCCTGATGGCTGAATCAAGAAATTCTGGTCAGGTTTTGAAAAAGAAGGAGTCCGGCTCCAGGTGGGATTTTGGTTTAGAAGTAATGCCTGCAGCAACCAGTGCCAATGTGAATATTGGAGCAGGACTGACAACAGCTTACCGGCTTTCTGATAAGTTTTCATTAAGTGCAGGCATATCCTATACGCAAATGGAAGCTGGTGGAATTGTTCCGCAGCAGGGGGGGGGCAACACAGCTGGAGTAAGAGCTTTTTCTGAGAAGAAGATACTGTCTGTTGATGCGAATCTTAAAGCTATAGATATTCCTATTGCCTTGGTTTACAAGCTGAACAAACATTTTTATACCAGTGCCGGGGTTTCGTATTTCAATGTGGTCAGTGAAAAGCGCAGTAATACGCTGGAGCAGAATTCTTCTGTAGATACAAAAAGTTTTGATCCTGAAACCGGATCTCTTTCTACTTTTAAAACGATATCTGTTGAACAGGTTGATGAACCGGTTACAGAAAAACGTTTAAAAGGAAATAGCTATATCGGATTCTTTAATTTCTCCATAGGCCGTCAGCAAAGTCTTTTTAATAAATACAAAATCCGTATTGAACCATTTGTTAAAATCCCGGTTGGAAAACTTTCGTCTGAAGACTTGAAATTGACCAACAGCGGTATAAAATTTCAACTGTCATTTTAATAATATTGCTATGCGCGCCTTTTATGGCTTGATGTTTGTTCATCATAAGATGTTACATCTGCCTGTCAGGTGTTTTTTGTTTGTTATAATTTGCTTTCTTTCTGGAATTCAGTGCTTTTATTAATCTTCAAAAAAACAACACCTTTTTTCTGTCAGATGTATTTTTTTATCATTATCTGTAAATCGCTATAATGGTTTAGCTAAAAATATCACTTACTGATGTAAAATTTATGTTAAATAATTTCTAATTTTATTGCTAAACAAACTCACTAATTAAAAAAAAACACAATGAAAACACTGGGACAGAAATTCAAAATTCTCCGTCAAAAGAAAGGCCTTAACCAAAAAACTATGGCCGAATTGTTAAAAGTATCTATTCCTGCATACTCAAAATTGGAAACAGGAATTACTGATCCGAATTTCAGCAGAATTCATCAGATTGCAGATGTGCATGGTTTAGATATCAGGCAATTGCTAAATACAGGAGAAGATGATAAAAGTGAAATCGGGGAAGAAAATGAACGCTTAAAACAAAAAGTACTTGAACTGGAATCAAGTGTGATCCGTCTGCAGGGAAAATTAATTGACCTTTATGATAAAGAGGATCTGAGAAATAAGCCGGGACAATCAAAATAATGCCTTTATTCAGATAGCTTTTCTTGTTTTTAATTTAATATAAGTATCATTTCAATGTCTGATTTGATATCAGGAAATTGCGGAATGAAATATTTATAATACTTTTGGACCATAATTGAATTTCGGTCTAATTATTTATTTTGGTTTTAAATGGAAAAGGATGAGATTGTAATAGGGGAGATATTATCAGGAGCAAAAAAGCTGTTCGGTAAACATGGTTTAAAAAAAACAACCATGGAAGAGATAGCAACTGCTGCCGGTAAAGGGAAAAGCACGCTTTATTATTATTTTCCAAGCAAAATTGAGATTTTCGAGGCGGTTGTTGAAGATGAAATGAGAAATGTAGTTAAAAGTATACGTGAAGCTGTAAATATTTCATTGACCGCTAAGGATAAGTTAAAAGCTTATTTGCAGGCACAAATCACCTCCATTATAGGTTTTCATAGCTTTAGGGAGGTGCTATTTGATGATGTGGTAGATAGCATGAGAATGCTGATTTGTATTAAATCCAGATATGAGCAGATTCAGATAGATATGATTACTGAAATCCTGCTTGGCGGAAGCCAGTCAGGTGAATTTAAAGAAATGACATTAGAAAGGATGAATAAAATAGCCTTTGTAATGGTAACAGTTTTTCGCGGACTTCATTTCCCTTTATCTATTGAACTTTCAGAAGAGCAGACACATGAATATTTTGATGAAATGATTGATATGCTGATCACTGGCATAGGTAAAGACGCTGCAAAAAAGAAAATTGACTAAAAGGTAATCTAAGCTGTATTTAGTTTTTAAAACGGAATATAAGGAAGATGCTAACAATAAAATAAGATAAAAAAGGTTGAATTATTTATTTGACAATAATATTATAGACTAAAATACGGTTATGGTCTAAGAATAATTTACTTTTGTCTATCTTAAAATTAACATATTTTTAATATATTAGATCATGTTTCATTGCGGTATTTTCAGTATTAAGCTGTTTATGAATAAAATAAATTATGAATCTATCTGAAGTAAACATTATACAATTCAGGCATGCGTAAAAAATTGGGCGATAGAATTGCAGCATTTAAAGATGCAAATGCAATTAAGGAAAAAGGATTATATCCTTATTTCAGATCGATAGAGTCGGCACAAGACACTGAGGTCATCATTGAAGGGAAAAAAGTTTTGATGTTTGGGTCAAATTCTTATCTGGGGTTAACTAATCATCCGAAGATTAAAGAAGCTGCAAAACTGGCTGTTGATAAATACGGAACAGGTTGTGCCGGATCCAGATTTCTGAACGGAACACTTGATATCCATTTAGAACTGGAAAGAAGACTTGCAGCTTATGTAGGTAAAGAGTCTGCAGTATTATTCAGTACAGGATTCCAGGTTAACCTGGGTGTTATTTCCTGCCTGCTGGACAGAAACGATTATCTGATTCTTGATGAATATGATCATGCTTCAATCATTGATGGCAGCCGTCTTTCATTTTCACGTACGATAAAATATGCACACAACGATATGGAGGATCTGCGTAAGAAATTAAGCAGACTACCAGAAGATTCAGCAAAACTGATCGTTGCAGATGGTATTTTCAGTATGGAGGGAGATATTGTTAAACTTCCGGAGATTGTACAGCTTGCTGAAGAATTCGGAGCAAACATCATGATGGATGATGCGCACAGTTTAGGCGTTATCGGATTTAACGGTTCGGGAGTTGCTTCTCACTTTAACCTGACAAATGATGTAGATCTGATCATGGGTACTTTCAGTAAATCATTTGCTTCGTTAGGCGGATTTATTGCAGGAACAGAAGAGACAATAGAATACATTAAACACAGGGCACGTTCACTGATGTTTAGTGCAAGCATGACTCCTTCGGCTGTAGCGAGTGTAATTGCGGCATTGGATATTATCGAATCAGAGCCGGAACGTATTGATAAACTTTGGGATAACACGAACTATGCAAAAAAACTACTTTTAGATGCGGGATTTGATATAGGACATACAGATAGTCCGATCATTCCTGTTTATATCAGAGATAACGATAAAACATTCCTGATTACTAATATCTTACACAGGAACGGGATATTTGTTAACCCTGTTGTTTCACCGGCTGTACCATCAGATTCTTCTTTAATCAGATTCTCTTTAATGGCTACACATACATTCGCTCAGATTGAGGAAGCGGTGGACAAACTTTATGCTGCTTTTAAAGAAGTTCAGCTGACGCCTGTTAAGGTTAGTATCTAATATATGAAATACGTTGTTGCCGCCCATGGCAAAAAGGATTTTAATTATGTTCCTGATTTATTGATAACTCAGGAACATATGCTTAGCTCTGGCAGGCACCTTTTCCATGCGCGTTTTACCCTGCAGTTAGTTGAAGAAGCGATATGAAGAAGCGTGTATTGATAACCGGGGCAAGTGGTTTCGTTGGATACCATTTGATTGCGGCAGCTATATCCTCTGATTTAGAAGTTTTTGCTGCAGTGAGACCCAGCAGTAACATTAAACATCTGGAGGAATTTGATATACAATATACCAATCCTGATTTCAGCAATATTGATTTACTGAAAAAGGAGCTGGAAGAAAAGCAGTATAATTATATCATACATGCTGCTGGTATTACCAAAGCCAGGGCTCAGGAAGAATACAATAAGATTAATGCCGTTTATACTAAAAATCTTGCATTAGCGGCTGTACAGGCAAAGATCAGCCTGGAGAAATTCATTTTTGTAAGCAGTCTTGCAGCTCTTGGTCCTTTAAAGGACTTATCTGGTTTGATTGAGGATAATTCTCCGGCTTATCCTGTAACGAGTTATGGGGCAAGTAAGTTACTGGCAGAACAATACCTGGCAGAGATTAAGGGTTTACCACTTATTGTGATACGTCCTACTGCGGTATACGGACCCAGAGAAAAGGATATTTTTATTCTGCTGCAAACTATAAATAAAGGACTGGAGCCGCATATTGGCAGCTTTAAACAGCAGATCAGTTTCATTTACGTGAAAGACCTCGCTAAGATTATTGTGGATGCGCTGTTTTCTAATGTAACAAACAAACAATATAATGTATCTGATGGTGGTATCTATGACAGGTATGCATTGGCAGAAGGCGTAAAAAAAGCATTGCACAAACGGACATGGAAATTCCATTTACCTGTAGCAGCAGTTGCAGCAGTTGCAGCACTGATGGAGAGGATTTATAAAAATGCTGTAGCAGCACCTGCACTCAATAAAGAAAAAATGAATGAACTGACTGCCATTAACTGGGCATGCAGCATTGAAAAACTAAAAGCAGATCTTGGCTTTAAACCTGCTTATAATCTGGAAGACGGTTTATTGGAAACAGTTAACTGGTACAAGAATAATAAATGGCTCTAATAGCAGAATTAATAAATATAAAGGAAAATGTTAGTTCATAAAATCACATCAACAAGCCTGGGTATCGGGTACATCGGCAAAGGGGCAGGAACTGCTGCTGCTGCGGTGACCTGCCTGGTATGGTATTTTGTGCATCCTGATGGATTTAATTTTATTCCTGCTTTATTGGTTACTATCCTGCTTACTGCGCTGGGGATCTGGTCTGGTAATATCGTTGAGACTATATGGGGCAAAGATCATAACCGGGTAGTCATTGATGAAGTGGTGGGCATGTGTATCACACTTTTATGGATTCCGGTTACGCCGGTAAATATTTTAACCGGATTAATCCTTTTTCGCTTTTTTGACATTGTAAAACCACTTTTTATCAGACGCCTGGAGAATTTGCCAGGGGGTTGGGGAGTGATGTTTGATGATATCCTTGCGGGTATCTATGCAAACATCCTGTTGCAGGTTATTGTAAGACTTATTATACGTTAAATATGGCAACTTTTGTAAAAGCTCAGGTTGCTTCATTGTCGGCCTCAATTATTGACTTTCTTACCACATTAGTCTGTACGCAGGTGTTTCATGTGTGGTATGTGCTTGGAAGTGTGATAGGTACAACGGCAGGTGGAATAGTGAATTTTATGATGGGGCGCAACTGGGTGTTCGGTGCGAAGGAAAGAAATATTAATCTTCAGATCTTTAAATATATTATAGTATGGGTGGGTAATCTGCTGCTAACGACGGCGGGTGTCTACCTGGTTACCCATTACCTGCACGTTAATTACATTTTATCAAAAATCATCGTCTCTTGTACAGTTGGGACTGGTTATAACTTTCTGATGCAAAAGAAGTTTGTATTTATATAATTTTTATGAGAACTCGCATTCAAACAATCATACTCATCTGTGCTTTAGCACTGCCTTTTTTTGCAGTTAAAGTTTCAGCTCAGCAACGCACTGTAATTACTGGTGTAGTTACAGATGCCGCAGACAAAGATCCTATCCCTTATGTAACTGTTCTTTTTAAAGGGACAAATATTATTACCAAGACTGATGCAGATGGGAAATACAGTATTTCAACGAGTGAAGTACATGACCAGCTGCAGTTTAGTTATGTAGGATATAAAAGTAACTTTACAACTGTTAAACCAGGAGAAACGCAGGTAATCAATATACGTCTGCAGTCTGAATCACAGAACCTGACAGAGGTAGTGATCAGCTCTAATAAAAGACCTGCTTATCGAAATAAGAATAATCCTGCGGTTGAACTGATCAGAAGGGTTATTGAGAATAAGAATAAAAATCAGAGTAAAAGCTATGATCATGTTGAATATAAACAATATGAACAACTGGTCTTCTCTTTGAGTAATTTATCAGACAAATTTAAGAATAAACGGATATTCAGAAATTATCAGTTTCTTTTTGAGCAGCAGGATTCTACTAAAATAGGGGGTAAGCTATTGTTACCTGTATTTATGGAGGAAAAAGTTACACAAAACTATCTGCAAAAAAATCCGGGTAAAAAGAAGACGATTGTAGTTGGTGACAAGCATGTTAATTATGATAGTAAATTTATAGATACTGAAGGACTGAGCAAGTACTTTGAAAGAATGTATACGGATATCAATATCTATGACAGCAATATCTCTTTGATGAGTAACCAGTTTTTGAGTCCTATTGCGGATGCGTCGCCTACATTCTATAAGTTCTTTATTACCGATACAATCAAGACCCACACGCCAAATCTGATAGAGCTTTCTTTTATCCCGAGAAATAATACAGACCTTTTATTTGAAGGTAAAATGTACATTACTATGGATGGTAATTTTGCTGTTCAGGATGCGTTTCTGACGGTAAATAAAAATATAAACCTGAATTTTGTCAGAGCTCTGGAAGCTAAACTTGATTTTGCTAAAAATGAAGATGGCAGATACCATTTGTCAAAAACAAACCTGATTGTTGATTTTGGGATCAATAAAAATAAGGGGGGTGGTTTTACTGGTCAGCGTACAGTGGTGATTAATGATTATAAAATCAATAAACCACAGGCGGATACGATCTATGCCGGACCGGCTTTAGTGATGTCTCCACAGGCCGCTTTACGTACAGATCAGTTCTGGAATGACCAGAGACAGGATACAACGGTACGTTCAAAACTCAGGATTTATAAAAACATTGATACTTTGCAAACTATTCCTTCTTTCAAAAGGACTATGGATCTGGTTACCCTGTTGTTTGCAGGATATAAAGATTTCGGGCCATTTGAGGTTGGACCGGTCAATACATTTTACAGTTTTAACAATGTAGAGGGATTCCGTCTTCGTTTAGGCGGACGTACCACACCAGCGCTCAGCAAAAGATATTATTTTGAAACTTATGCGGCCTATGGGTTTAAGGATGAAAAATGGAAGTATTTCTTAAGCGGAACTTATTCACTGAATAATAAATCTATCTATGCTTTTCCTCAGAATTATATCAGGGGAAGTTTCCAGAGAGATACTAAGATTCCGGGACAAGAGCTTCAGTTTGTTCAGGAGGATAACTTTCTGTTGTCTTTCAAACGCGGACAGAATGATATGCTTTTATATAATGATTTTTATAAAATTGATTATGTAAAAGAGTTCGAAAATCACTTCTCTTACGCCGTATCCTTCCGTAAATGGACTCAGCGTCCGGGTGGCACATTAGCTTTTAATAACACAGAGAACAATACTGTAAATCCGGTCGGTCTGATCAA
>Ga0247807_10001846_pt1 | contig 12088 bp, 7 predicted proteins | sample UWRJL074202C1_FD_179931 | JGI IMG/M metagenome (GOLD analysis project Ga0247807, IMG submission 179931) | Plant litter microbial communities from Arlington Agricultural Research Station in Wisconsin, United States - UWRJ-L074-202C-1 | ecosystem: Environmental > Terrestrial > Plant litter >...
CTCCACCCAACTATGGCATCCTTCATTCCCCGCACTAGCTTCCCAAGCCAGCTTTCCCTTCCACGCTCCTACTTCCTAGGCCATCATGCCGCGGGTCTCTCAAAAATGAAGACAATGCTCTCTTCTATCGACCTTATCGTGGAGTGTAGAGACTATCGCGTACCACTCACATCGCGGAACCCACTTTTTGAATCTGTTCTTGCGGGCCGAGAGCGATTGGTTGTATACACAAAACGAGATCTGGGAAGCAAATTCCGTGGAGCGGATCGGACGGTAATACTCTTCTCCCGCAGATATCTGAATCTTTGCTGATTGGGCACAGAGGGAGGAAATCATAGAGCGATGGCATAAGCCCAGTCCGGTGTTGTTCAGCTACGATAAATCGACGAGGGATGTAAAGGCTGTGCTTGGTGTTATCAAAGATTATGCATCACGATCAACTTCACTTATCGGCTCGAGAATATTGGTCGTAGGAATGCCGAATGTGGGAAAATCATCGTTGTTGAATGCGTTGCGATACTCGGGGACAAAGAGACCGAAAGCTGCATCTACTGGTGCGCAACCAGGTGTAACAAGAAAAATTGCCAGCGGCGTTAAGATTGTAGACAAGGACGCCGAAAAGGGGACCGAAGGGGTGTATTTAGTTGATACGCCTGGAGTATTTGTACCCTTTGTGCCAGATGCGGAAGCTATGTTAAAGCTCGCGCTCGTTGGGTGCGTCAAAGATACAATTATCGCACCTGTCACTTTAGCGGATTACCTGTTGTACCATATCAATAAGAGTCAACACAGATGGGAGATATATGCCGACTATTCTCCACCTACAAATGATATTGCGGAGATGCTGGAGGGAATGTGTAGGAAAACAGGTCGTTTAGGCAAGGGAGGCGTGCCGGATATTGATGCAGCTGCATTATGGTTCATCCAGAAGTGGAGGAACGGAGAGATGGGCACTTTCGTGCTGGACGATGTGACCGAGGATGGATTGTATAATAAAATGTACGAAGATATAGGGACAAGTCTGACTCAGGCAAAAGCAAGGCAGAAGAGTGATCGAGTTGCGAAAACGAAACTCAGAACTCCTACCTAATACAATATATGTAATATAAATTCCAAAGGAAAACCACATAAAGAAGCGGAATGTGAGCTGGTTTGAATGTGGTGTTAACCCAGACCAGCTAAGGTCCGTTGCTCTAGTACTTGTGGAATACTCTATCCCTAGCAAAATATTTTGGTGCCGCCGCAGAGCAATCTGTTCAACAATATAAGATAGCTTGAAGAGAAATTTAGACTTTCTACTCTTCATCTGAGTTTGGTCTATTTTACTTGTATTTGAAAGCCGCTGGTACACAGTAGCAGGATAAAGCTAACAACAATATATTCCAAGTTGTGGGATCTGAGAGGCAATTCTCAATCCAGGATGGCTTGCTGGAGCAAATATTGCTTATGGTCTATCATTCTGGAAGTCATTATATATCTAGTAACAATTGACGATATTGAAGTGGATGATGATAGGTCGATGCTACTAAAAGAAATTTGTGAATTATAACACTTTCTCAAGGTGCCTCACATAATTGGATCCAAAATTCGAAAACATCCTTTAACACCACAATGGCTTTTACTAATTTTCTTTAATAACCATCAAATATGGCACCATACTGCCATATCCTAAGAAAACACATCAAAGACATGATGGATGTGGAATTTAATGCGTCATTGTATTTATTTTACACCCGTCCTCAAGCCCCGATCTTTCCAAACTCCGGGAATTTATCGTTACACAAGCTGTATCACGTATTCGACGCATCGAGACTCCTCTATTGTGATCCACGTATAGTACACGTTCTAGTTCTCCGCCATTTCATATGGGCATGAGATACTTTCTCTTACAAAAGCTTCTTGACAGCATCGACCGCGAATGGGGCTGAACCATCTATTAGCGTCTACCACAGACTGAAAAGGTGGAAGGTAGTTTACATAAATACAAAAGTACAGCTCCCACGATTACCTGCTGAACGGTAACAATTGCCTCGTCCTCTTGAGCTCGGAGCTCAGCGGCGGAAAGCTGTGGTGGTGCTGCGCGAGTCTGTCAGCATGCAGTTGAGGATCGAAGGTTAGGAGAATCTTACGTCCTCCAAACATATCTGTAGTGTTACGGGAAAGAAGTGGGTGGGCTTTGTATGTTGATGGTTTCTGTTGATGATGATTTCTTACCACCGCGACATTCCAGGTCAAGGACAACCAATTAATTTTGATACACCGCTCTCGTCATATGGCAGAACAGGGCAGGATGCTTATGTAAACATATCCGCCGTGTATAGCCGGCCTGACATGTGAGCTGAGCCTAAAGCAGAAGATACGATTAGATGATCCCTGCAAAACGGCGTATCTGAAGCTTGAACTTATCGGTGGGGAAACTTTATTTCGCCTCTCACAATTAAAAGCTCTTTCAGAACTTCACTCCTGAAGAGCATTTCATATAAAAAGAGAAGCAAAAGTTTTGTTCACTTGTCTCTTGTCCTGTGCATTTCTTCAGCTTACTTTCACCTCACTCTTTTACAGAATGATAAGCAATTAAACCTCTGTTCCTGAAAGTTCCGAACCCCGCCAACAGCGAGCTCTCCCCCGACCTCCCCCAACTGTTACAGCCAACTTTCACCGACTTTTTAGGAAGTGCGACAGTGAGCTAGATTTTGTACAATGGCCAGTTCCAGTATGGCATTGCGAAGTCATATTGGTCGCCTGGCAGTAAAGAGTCGATCTACTAGATCTCCTCTGACCTCTCTGCGGTCAAGACCATGGGCTTGCTGCCAATGCACGCGAGCTGCGGTGAACCCGCAGTCAAGGAGAACCTTCTACAACAGCTCTGCCAATGATGACCTGATGAAGGCGAAGGCTGGCGACAAGCGTGGCACATATCTTCCTCTTGATACCTTCGCGCGAAGACACATCGGGCCAGATGCACACTCCACCGAGGAGATGCTGAAGGCGCTGGATCCGCCAGTGAAGACGTTGGACGAATTCGTGAAGCAGGTTCTCCCAAGTGATATTTTATCCTCGAAAGATCTCGAGATAGATGCTGGGCTGCTGGGAGGTGAGGAGGGTTTCACAGAGTCGGAGTTGTTGGCTCGGCTTAGGACTATTGCCTCCCAAAACACCATAATGCGTAGTTATATCGGTACAGGATATGCAGGTACGCGGGTCCCGGAGGTGATCAAGAGAAATGTGTTAGAAGGCCCTGGGTGGTACACGAGTTATACCCCATATCAGCCAGAAATAAGTCAGGGCCGACTGGAGTCACTGCTGAACTATCAGACTTTGGTCTGCGATATGACTGGACTAGCAATCTCCAATGCTTCCTTGCTAGATGAGTCTACCGCTGCTGCGGAAGCTATGACGCTTGCAATGAGTGCATTGCCTGCATCCCGACAAAAGAGCAAGGACAAAACGTTTTTTGTCAGCCACCTGGTTCATCCACAAACTTTGGCGGTTCTCCAGAGTCGAGCCGACGGCTTCGATATCAAGATAAAAGTTGGAGATGTCCTTGCAGATGGCGGGAAAGCTGTCAAGGATGTCGGCAAGAACCTCATGGGAGTTCTGGTCCAATACCCAGATACTGAGGGAGGCGTGGAAGACTTCAAAGAGCTAGCAGATGTGATCCATTCGCAAGGTGCAACATTTAGTGTTGCTACGGATCTCCTAGCTCTAACTGTTCTCACTCCTCCTGGTGAGTTTGGAGCGGACATAGCTTTTGGAAACGCGCAGAGGTTTGGAGTTCCTTTTGGATACGGTGGACCACACGCCGCTTTCTTTGCCGTCAGCGACAAATACAAGCGAAAGATTCCAGGTCGTCTAATTGGTGTTTCTAAGGACCGTTTAGGTAATCCAGCCATGAGATTAGCTTTGCAGACTAGAGAGCAGCACATTCGACGAGAGAAGGCTACCAGCAATGTCTGCACTGCGCAAGCTTTATTAGCTAACATGAGTGCATTCTATGCGATTTACCATGGTCCACAAGGGCTCAAGGCCATCGCAGAGAGGACTGTTACCGGGGCTAGAATTATAGAGCAGGGTTTGAAAAATCTTGGACTTGAAACTGGCTCAAGGGGTAAAAGCGACGATGGCAGAGTACTCTTTGATACTGTCGTGGTTAATGTCGGCCAAGGAAAATCTCAAGAGGTTTTAACACATGCTGTTAATGGATACAAGATAAACCTGAGGAAATTTGATGACAGTCGACTTGGCATTACTATCGATGAGACCGTCGATACCAAGGACCTTTTCGATATCCTGTCCGTTTTCAAAGATTTTGCCAAATCCTCGAAACAGATTGACATCGATGAAATAATACAATCATTACCTGGAGATGGCAAGCTCCCCATACCAGCCACCTTTAAGCGAACATCTGAATATCTTACCCATCCTGTTTTCAACACTCACCATTCAGAGACGGAAATCCTTCGATACATTCATCACTTGCAATCGAAGGATCTTTCTCTCACCCACTCTATGATACCACTTGGCTCATGCACCATGAAGCTGAACGCTACAACCGAAATGGCTCCTGTTACATGGCCAGAGTTCTCGTCTATCCATCCTTTTGCACCAGTTGATCAAGCGGCCGGTTACAAGACGATGATTGATGAGCTAGAGACTGATCTCGCAACCATCACTGGGTTTGATGCGGTGTCATTGCAGCCGAATTCGGGTGCACAGGGTGAATTCACTGGTCTTCGAGTCATCCGAAAATTTCAAGAGCAACAACCTGGCAAGAAGCGTGACATTTGCTTGATTCCAGTCTCTGCTCATGGCACCAATCCTGCATCGGCTGCCATGGCTGGTATGCGTGTTGTTACCATCAAGTGCGACACCAAGACTGGCAATCTCGACATGGAAGACCTGAAGTTAAAGTGCGAAAAATATAGCGAAGAGCTTGGGGCCATCATGATTACCTACCCCAGTACATTTGGAGTGTTTGAGCCAGAAGTCAAAGCTGCATGTGAAATTGTGCATCAGCATGGTGGGCAGGTTTATATGGATGGAGCAAACATGAACGCCCAGATCGGACTATGTTCCCCAGGAGAGATTGGTGCCGACGTCTGTCATCTCAACCTTCACAAGACCTTTTGCATTCCTCACGGAGGTGGAGGGCCCGGTGTAGGTCCCATCGGTGTCAAGTCTCATCTTGCACCGTTCTTGCCCGGCCATCCATTGATTGCAACAGGTGGTGAAAATGCCATTGCTCCAGTTAGTGGAGCCCCATGGGGAAGTGCCAGCATTCTCCCAATCAGTTGGGCGTATGTCAAAATGATGGGAGGCCGTGGATTAACTCATGCCACGAAGATCACCCTTCTGAATGCAAATTACATCATGTCCCGACTTCGTCCTCATTATTCTATCCTTTACACCAATGCTAACTCCCGCTGTGCTCACGAATTCATCCTTGATGTTCGCGGTTTCAAGGAGACCGCTGGTGTGGAGGCTATCGACATTGCGAAACGCCTACAAGACTACGGCTTCCATGCCCCAACAATGAGCTGGCCAGTTGCCAATACGCTCATGATTGAGCCCACAGAATCGGAGAGTAAGGAAGAGCTAGATCGGTTCATTGATTCCTTGATCTCTATCCGCGGAGAAATCAAGGCTGTTGAAGATCAGAAAGTGCCTAGAGAAGGGAACGTGTTGAAGATGTCGCCACATTCGCAGCAAGATCTTTTGACAGACAAATGGGAGAGACCGTATACTCGTGAGCAAGCCGCATATCCTCTGTCTTGGCTGCGAGAGAAAAAGTTCTGGCCTAGTGTCACGAGACTTGATGATAGTAAGTTTACCACCCACCCTGGAATAAGTCAACACCTCTGACTAACTCGTTCCAGCCTACGGTGACACCAATCTTTTCTGTACCTGCAGCCCCGTTGAGTCCATCGATGAGTAAATAACTCATCATTGTACACTTTCATATATAAAGACGTCCGAAATTTCAACATTTAGAAGCATGGCGTTGGATGGAAATGTTTTGATCTCGAAATATAGAGATGCATGGCATATGCAATGGGCGTTTTATAGAATGGCTTCAACTGCCACATCGAATGTTATAGAATGACATCGTTAGCTTGGAATAACATCTGAGTTCATCTAATTCCTCAATATCTACTTCTATGCGGACTCCTTTCATGTGACACTTTGATGAATTCCCCTCCCTTTCCAACAACTTACTAGCCAGCTAACATTTTGTAATAAGTGTAGTGTCATGTCATTCAACTTTGACGTTCTAAGTAGTTATGACAAGTCTTTTCTTGTTATATGTTCACTATATCCCAAGATCCGATCTTATATTAGGCAGGTCAAACGCACGGGATCAGTGCAAGCTAACTAGGTAAAATATTTTCTTCAATCTTTCCGTGGATTTGTGGAATCGAAGGATGTATGAAGCCAGACTACTGATTTTATGTCGTCATAAATCTGCTTCCAATACTGGGCATGCGCAGTTACTCGAGCCTCTTATTTCATGAATAGTTTTTCCACTTCGTTCACCCAACCAAGGACTTCTGAGATGAGCGGTTGCTCGTTACCGGCTGTAGCTCTTATCTCCTCGATATATGCATTGAAAAGTTGTAGAGCCTGGTGAGATTGCCGAGCATGAGCATAGGAGTCTCCAAGATTGTGGCATGCTGTCTTGGTCCTGAAATTTAAAATTCCAAACATGGAATGCCAGGCATGGAATGTCTTGTATAGATATGGCAGAGCTTCGTGGTGTTGTTGTGCTCCCCTCAAAGCTTTTCCGAGGCCCTCGTAGCGGTCTATATGTCCCATCATTGATTCGTCGACTTCCTGGAGGCTAAGCACCTTACGAAATGTGTCGATGCTTTCATCATATCGGCCTTGCTGTTCATAGAGATGCCCGGCATATTCTAGATATTCGATGGTTGTTGGATGGCTCTCTCCTAATATTCTTTTGAACCGTTTCGCTCCGGTTTCCGCCACATTCACTGCCTTCTCCAGGTAACCCAGCTCAGCAAATAGAGCCATGTGGTGGATTCCAATTCTTTGACCTTGAGAAGTAGTATACGGCACTCCACTCCTGGCAAATAACTGGACGGCAGCTCCCATAAGGTGCTCGCTACTTTTGGCTTCCTTAGCTCTGCTGAAGGCGTCAATTCCCCTTCTACTTGGGTGTCTATTTAGCTTTTTCGAAATCACTAAGCTTAGTGAAGACATTGTCTGAATTGTTTCGGTATCTCCTGGTCCTAGCTGCGTTAATTTAACTTGCAAGATTTGCCGGTAAATTTCTTCACTCTTTCTGAAATTCTCCTTTCGGCTGAAAGCGCGTGCTTTGTACACCAGAAAACCTATGGCTACTGGGTGCTCCCAAGGCAAATTATGGCTGATCAAGCTGTCTAGCCGTCTTTCGAGCGCCGCTACTTCGTTGAGTACCCCATCGCCTTGTTCTTGCAAACTGTATATAAGACGGTACATCGCGTTCAGACAGTCCAGTGACCCAGCGCCTTGAGCTGATTCTCTAGTAGCGACGATACGTTTCCACCAGATACTTGAATCGAAGTGATTTCCCATCTCGGAGAAGATATCAGCAAGATCTTCCATCGATTTTAGTATCATGGGATGATTTGGAGGAAATAAATTGGCAAGGCTGGCTATATATGCCTGGAGCCTGTAGGCGCGACTCTTCATTGACGAAATACTGACTTCCGATATACTACCCGCGTCTTGCATTTGTTGTTTCGGATATGAAGGTGACGGGAAGGGGTAAAGTTCGTTCCACGGACTAGGAGGAACCCAAGCACCAGTTGGGGGTAGAATATCGGAGCCATTGTATAGGAACCTTGGAAGATTCGAAGATGGAGACTGAGATTTGATGAGAATCTGTCCCAAAGGATGGTATTTAGGGCTGACGTCAAGGGGTCGGTGGGGATGTATAGCGTCGGGATGTAAGGTAGACATTGTAATACCATTGTTAGATGGTTCATCTATGTTACCGCAATGCTTCGATAGAGATAGTTCCTCTATTACAGATATTGGCTCGATAATATTTGCAGTATCGGTGTTCTGAATATTTAAAGCACTGAAAAGTCGTGAGAGCTGAGGTGAACCGGGGATGTCTACTGATACCCATGGCCATGAATCAGGTTGCGCAACCTCACCAACAAATCCATTATCTATACCTGTATTGTTCGGTACAGAATGACTGTAGTTGAACTCAATTCCTGTTCCCTGTACTTCTAGCTTGGGAGGCCCGCGTATCGAGGGATGGGAGGCTTCTTCTAAGCAGCTTTGATTAGCGTGCTGTGCGAACATATTAGTAAAACTGACTTACTTTCTGTAGCTCTATGATGGGACTCAGGTTTTGATGTGCTATCATGCACGCAAGTATCATTCAAGCTGTTATCTGATTTGTGCTCCGTCCCCACCGTGAGCCCGACCCCATCTCTGCGTGTAGTTCCATATTTTCTGAACCCCCATGCCGTTAATCTTTTCTTAAACTGGCCCAGAGTCGGAGAAAACCCATAAGTTTCAGCAAATATTTCCTGGATTTTATTGAAGGTTTTCCCTTCCCGGATATACAATTGATATATAATTGGCTTTAATTCGTCCCATTGGTCTTTTGCCAATACCTGTCGAGTACCACGTTTGTGAGATGTTGAGGGAAATGGATGGCTGGCCATTACATATTAACACAGAGTAGGATATATGGGACTGAAACAATTTCAGTAATGTAGCTTCTAGGGAGTTAGAAATTGTTGCAAATCATCATAAAAGATGATCTCTCCAGTGTGTCGTGGCGAAGCAGCTCAAGTCTGGCAGCAAGGGTAGTGCAAGTGGATCCATGAGACCCGGCAATCTCCCAATCATAGCTGACATGCGTTGATAAACGTTCTCAGCCTTTCAGCCCCACTTCTACCGTTCGTATTGTTCGAGGAGACCACGTGTGTTAAGGGCAAGTAAAGCTTCGCAATTGATGCATAGCAAGAATTGGGTTTCCATGGTAGGAAGACAGAGAAAATGTGGTGTGTGTTGGATAATTGTGGATATGATAACTACCATGATATATGATCAAGCTCTGGAGAGATTTCCTATCTCTCGACCACCCACCACTCGGAACCTATATTTCCATCGTTTGCTGGCTTACTACGAATAGTTTAAGAATAAATCGAGTCACCCGAGCTGAAATCCCTGGATATTGTTGGTGAGCAACGATGCATGAAGCTGACTTAATGGGGAGGTTGGTCAGCCTTTGCAGTGGTTCATGGGGCTTGTGGATCCCACAGAAAATCTTGAACAATTGAGCGACTTAAAGTGATCCTAGACCAGGAGCACGAGAGGGTATATTCACTCCTAAAAATTAGTGTTAGTGCCAGTAGTTGGCTATCTTTCGCAGAGTTCTTCTAACCTGAAATCTGAAAGGGTGATAGGTAATGCGTGATGCGTTGAGGCTGCCCCTTTCTATAAACGACAGTTTATTCAACAGCATAGCACGGCCAAATCTAGCTTGAGCGTAGCCTGTTCCCAGGAGACGTACTCAAAAAATGCAGGATGTTATATTATTGCCGATTGAGTCTCAAATGCTGCAGCTGAAGGTACCATGTTCAGTTTTTCTGAAAATCAACCAAGCCATGGAGTGAGTCCAGTAGTAGTCGTCATCGATGACTGGCCTATTACTGATCTATTTGATGAGATTAGCTCTGATTTTTTTGACAACTGATGTAATGTAAATATGTTTGCACACTCTATAATGATACCGGACAATTTATGAAGCGAATACCTATGTTGATGCTCGACAGGAAAGAGAACTCAAGACTAAATTTGGGAACGTGAATGTCGTGTGGAAAGTCAATCTTAACTGAGCAGGAACCAGGTTGGAAGCCATGGTTTTATAGATCTGGATGATCATGGGGAAAGGTTGTTTGCAACATGCTGCTCAGGGTTACATCTTTTAATTGAAGGCCTGGCTATGCAAGAGAAATGTAAGGAGCACCTGATGGACTAGGGTATGGGGGAATAAAAGTGGGGGGTACTCGTTCCTTACATTTGGTTTGGGGGATATATAAATACTGCCAAGACTCGCTACCCCTTTACCCCACCCAAGGGGTTGGTGCCTTCTAGAGTAAAATGCAAAGCAGCTGTATACTGTGTAGTCAGACGTCTTTGCAAAGAAATCCCAAGAATCAGTATATCTTTGTAGCACTGTACCAAGGAATAGAAGACGTACAATGACAATTTCGTATGTGCCTTTACCTCATGTGTTCGGTTTATGGTACAGAATTAGGATTGTTTCTGCTCAATGCCCCCTTAGCACTTCATTGAATTGAATTTTTACTTCTTAAAAAAGGTATAGAGACGAGTTACAGCTATTAATCAAAATGACATCCTTTTCTTAGACTATGGAATGATAGCAATGTAGCTTCGGCAGTACTCATCCTAAACATCAGACCATCTAAAATTCTGATGAAGAGGTTGCGAGAATTAATTATCGATGGACATGCGCAGGTCAGTAAAGATGTAAAAATAGAAATTACACAAAAGAAATGAAGTTCCATTGCAGCCCGGGGATTCTCCAAAGCTCACCGTCCATTGACCCTTGGATATAACACGCCCCTATGATTTCCCACCGATTGTTTCGTGGCCTTAGAATAATTGGTATTCGCATCCCTTGGAAAACACAAAGACAGTCACCGACTTCCGTTCTGAGTGGCACCCATCCGAGCCTACCTTCCTTGGAAACGAAGAACCGTCTCGCATTACTCACTCTGCTCTCAGCTTCTTCAAATGGCTTTGCCAGCGTTTTCAAGATATTGCTATATCGAGCATTCTCTTTAAAGTCTTGTTTCCACACCTTCTTCATCTGAAGTTTCTTCCACAAGTACCAGTACCCGAAGCTGTTCCCAAGCCATGATTCTGGTTCCCCATTAGGAGACTTGTAATTGAACTGCGACCCTCGATTATAGACGAGAGATCGCCAGAACGCATCGAACGATGCCTGAGATCCAGACATAATGCTTTCAGGGACGCGCAAGCTTGGATCTGTCAGAGTCCTGATTTCTGAAAGCCAGTAGACCATATCGCTTTCATACCGAGAAACGGCTTCCATTGCCTCCCAAATATCAATACTATCTCTACAACTAGGCTGAGGATATGGTGGTCTTTCGCTGGCCAGAACTCTTACACAGTCAAATACAGCCCCCATTATTTCAATCTCCTACAACAATTCAGTCCTACATCTCAACTTTAGACACTAAATATATGCTTACATCAGGTACAGGTATGAAAGGTAGAGGCAACGTGGATCCGGACCAGTCGCCGCCCTTGTATCTCAGTCGTACCTCTGGCGACGGAATTCCTATGATACTCTGCATATACATGGTGTTGTAAAATCCAGACATTAAGAGTCCAGGGCTATGTGGTGATATCAAATCAGGAATCCAGGACGGTAATCCTAGAAGGTGGTTTTGAGGATTAGCGTGGAAGGCCAACCACTCAACGAGGAATCGATGAGTTTCTGGCTGTTCTGTAAAGAACAGTATTTCAGTACCTCCTAAACCAACAGTATATCCCGACAAACCAAGCAGAGTCATCTTGCCAACAAGGCAGGCGATGTCACGAAATGATTTTTCATAATTTATGAACTTAGTATCAATGCGCGATACACCAGCGAGTGCGAAGTACCGGTCTCGAGGATCCGAGGCGCCCATGCCATTATATCGGGAAAGTGTATCATAGATGGAACGGGGTCCTGCATTTCTAAATTCGATGTACCCTGTGGCAATGTTACGGGCCATGAGGGCCGAAATTGGCGGACTACCCATGAAAATGTCAAAGCTCTCATAGAGGTTTTGGTGTCGAGCAATCAGCATCGCGCTCCAGACCATTATGTTGGTATTGAGATCCAGAGCCCCTCGCCATATGGTAGAGCTTCGGGCCACTAACAGTTCCTGGACAACCCAGATTCGACCAAACCACTGATGGCTGAGTATGGCAAACAGCGCATTCCAATCTTCACTACCAAAAGGTTTGGGAACTCCTTTTGATCTATAATCGAAAATGCCAAAATCGTAGGTAGTTTCGGCAATGTTAT
>Ga0247807_10001847_pt1 | contig 12086 bp, 17 predicted proteins | sample UWRJL074202C1_FD_179931 | JGI IMG/M metagenome (GOLD analysis project Ga0247807, IMG submission 179931) | Plant litter microbial communities from Arlington Agricultural Research Station in Wisconsin, United States - UWRJ-L074-202C-1 | ecosystem: Environmental > Terrestrial > Plant litter >...
TCTCGAGATCATTTCGACGTTTTGTGACTTTGGCAAAGAAATTGTAACCAATAGGTGGAAACTACTCCAGAAGCTAATTGAAGAGGCACCTGATCATGAAATTTCTATAAGGGCAGGAAAGGACGTACAATACCTATGTTTAACTTTGCGGGATTGGCACAGTGGTGATTCGGAAGGATCTTTTGGTGAGCTTGGAGCTGGGCTGAAAATCGATTAAAGGAACTAGGCGTTACTTCAAGCTAGTAGAGTAGAGAAGAGTAGCCGTTACTGTATTGGTACCTAGGACCAAAAGAAATCCTAGACTTTAACTTATTAGGAGCGGGCTCTCTATGGTATAAGCAGTACCTAGTCAATATTTGATCAGAGATTTGATTTCTAGCCGAATTCATAATAGAAATATAGGGAGATCCATTAACGGCAATAAAGTTCATTCCTCACCTTACGAAAAGATCATTCATCTTCTTGAAAGTGATCTGGTGAATGTCAAAGCCATAGACGTAGTAATTGATTTGTCAAATCCGCAGCTTAAATCCGAACCCGAGAGACTCCAACCTACATAAACCCACTCTCACCACAGACAAGCAATTCCACATCCTACCAAACCACCAACGACAAATAAAACGAATAGCCAAGCAAAAATGACTGAATCTACAAAGATGCCGTCTGTTCTTGGCCACAGCGGCGCATGCTGTAATATCCCACCTGTGATTTCCAAAGGCTACTCCGAGAAAGGGAAATTCGAGACTATCAATGGCCTGAAAACATGTGACCCCAATCCCCATCCCCTCCTGCCTCAGCCATGCTTATGAAATCATAGATGTCGTCGGTTCACCTACCGCCAAAAAGGCCATTTTTTGGGTGTATGATATCTTCGGCTACTTCCCACAAACTCTCCAAGGCGCGGATATCCTGGCCACCTCCCCAGAAGAATACCAAGTCTTCATACCCGACTTCTTTGAGGGCTCTCCAGCAGATATATCTTGGTACCCACCTGAGACCGAAGAGCAGAAGAAAGCACTGTATGGGTGGTTTGCATCCCGCACGCCGCCCACGGGGGCGGAGAAGATTCCGGCAATCGTGAAGGGAATTGAGGAGAAGTACGGCAAGAAAACTTGGGGTGCGGTGGGGTTTTGTTGGGGTGGGAAGGTATGTAGTATCACAAGTGGTGAAGGGACCCCATTTAAGGCTGTTGCTCAGACGAGCCCTGCAAGTAAGTCCTTTTCTCGTTTGAACCTTGTCACAGGATTATGTTGTCTGAACCCGAGTCAACAGAATTATGCATTTTGTGTTTAGCGCGACTTGCTGACAGCAACTCAGTGATGGACCCGGAAGATGCAGCGAAAATCACGATACCAGCATGTGTCCTTGCAAGCCAGGAGGAGGGACCAGATATGGTTGACTCATGGGCTGCTAAGCTCAAAGTTGAGAACTATATTGAGCAATTTGCTGACCAAAAGCATGGATGGATGAGCGCGCGAGCTGATTTGGAGGATGAGAAGGTTAAAGGCGAGTATGAGAGAGGGTATCGAATCTTCTTGGAATTTTTCGCGAAGTATTTGTAATCTGGTCTAGCTTCAGTATGGCTTCGGCATTTCAACAACGCTGACAGTCTCTTTCTGTGTCCTTCAGTCAAATGAATCAAATTGACTTCTGGATTGAGGATAAACATGATCAGTCATTTGTACGGATCATGTGTAATTCGCATGCAGTCTCTAGACATTTCCTTTGCGAGGATGGAAAAGAGCAACAAGATGGGTGGTAAATCGGTTCGGAACATTCATTCAACAATTTCGTTATTTCTTAAATATTGCAATGCCAAATCAAATCAGTATCACAAGTTCCCTAAGCGATGAGTTTGGTAAAGTCTCTCCATCCCTCACTGTATTGTGATGGTCAGTGAACCCGTACCCATAAAGTTGACTGGCGGCATCATTAATTTACTTACTCCTTCAACAACCCCTCATACTCTACACCTGACAAAGCTGCAATGAGGTCTATATCTCCATCTCGCGTGGCAGGTATCAAGCATAGCACCTTATACTCGTGATTAGCATCCAGAGCCTCCAGAGCAAAGTGTATTTGTCCATGTTTGGCATTTGTCCCATCGGGCCAAGGTTCAGCAATATTTTCATGGCGGAGCAGTGGATAGAGAACTTCAATGCACATTCAATTAAATATTCAGAAAGCAGTGTTCAAAAATCCACCCTTGAAGGAAAGGCGCAAGGCACTACGAAAGTATCTGATGCCAGTCAGCTGACGGTTGACAGATTAAGCATGCCGTAAGTGTGCTCTCCGTTTGGTATCTCCGAGTATTTATTGGCCAATATCTAGCCTTTGCCAGATAAAATTGGCTACCAGGACCTGGTTAAGTACATAAGACTCTACTCTAGCCTCCACGAGAAACTTGGTTCTTGATGTGAGTTTTGACCTGATCTGATCTATAATTCTCTTTAGAATTACGCGAGTAAAAGTCCTGCACACGCAAAGCCCAACGCTCCTAATGTTCCATACCCCAACTGAGTTGCTGCGGCTGGTACATCACCAATTGATTTAGACCCATCAGATACCGACTGTGCCCGCAAGCAACTTATACCAGACGAGGTGGTACCGCTGAAATTGGTGCGAGGTCCTTGCACTAACACAATTGGCCACACTTTCGTAGCTGCCGAATGGTAATCCGTTAAATTCGAAGCAGCATGCGGTTTGCTTGCTTCGTAAATCCAAGGGCTACTATGAGTCAAATTTGCGGTGAGTTCTGTTCTAGAATTAGACTTATCATCCCCAAGAAGCTTCAATTGAGATCCTACTTTGATGGAAAGCCCCTGAGCCTAGCACATCTTTGCACGTATCTGGTAATAACGGCATGCTTAAATCTTCACACACTCCTGTCCTGTTATTTATAGGACCCTCTCTTCGTGGTAGTGCCATTAAGATCGCCTTTGTCAGATCCTGAGCGCATTCTTCGCCAAGAGTTGCATAACAATCGCCATCATCTTTCTGTCCTTTCACCGTGGCCGCTCTCTTAACATCTGTGTAAACAAAAGCACATGTGTCCGTTTTCCATATGTCGTTAGAGAGGTCGGGAGTAGCTACAATCGAAAGTACTGAGTTTGTAATAATTTGGCCATCAAATGGTATTTCCTTCACATCGAGTGTAGCATTCCAATTCAGTTCAGAAGGCCAGCTGGACGCACGGCCATCTAAACTAACACTTCCAGTAGCGTTTGCATTTGTACGAGTCGTTTCGAGCAATGCCTGATCAAAAGAAAGTGGTCCAGCACCAACTCCCGTTTCAGCAAATACTGGGACAAAGCAAACAGACCATACGGCTGAAATGAAGAGATGTGTCCTCATTTTTAAGAATTTCTGTGGAGCTACAAATTTTCAGAGATACATACTGTAGATTGCAATCAATCGAGGGCACTGGGTTCATTTGTAGCAAATATTGGTGCAACGACCTAGAACTAACAAGTCTAGAAGACCCATTCTTTGTGTCAGTCAACTAGTCATGAAATTTCCCGTAGGCCACTCACTCCATTGTCACGTCGACGAGTGAACGTCTAATTCTGCGGCGGAACCAACAAAATGTCAATTAGTACAACCTCTTTTGGGCGTCGTGTCAATACTTCGGTACAACACACGGCACGGCATATCTTGGCGGACGAAGTTCGCGCCATCTAGCCAAAGCAACACTGTGGGTGGTGCCCCTAAGCCTAGGAAGGTAGCATGGAGCTACTTTGCTTTCCTAAATCAAAACAGCCTTAGAAACATAATATATATATAATATAATATGTTGTAATACATAATCAGCTTGGACAGCTTTTCCTCTGTGAAACCGAGGTCCGCTCAAGGGAGGCGGAGGCAGCTTATTCCGGCTAGTAGTTGTAGATTAGCGTGTATCACGTGATTAGCGTGATGAACTTTGGCGGGACGGCGCGACGGCTTGACGTCGCGCGTCCGCCTTCAGTTTATGACACTCATTTTAAGCCAATATCCATTTTCCTTTAACTTCAGTTCTTCGACAAATGCCTTTGACCATTGGGCAGATACTCAAGGGACGAAGTGCTTCTTATAAACTGCTTGAACCTTTAAAGAACAGCTCAGTGTTCAAGGCCGCGATCTTGTCAACAGCGCCCAACTCTCAGTCTAATGCATTAACAGAAAAGCTGTAGGTAACTCGCCATAGTAAATTCCATCTTTGCTGAAAAGTATCATAGAGTAGTTATTAAGGCCGAACCCTTCGAAAACCGTAAGAAGATTGTCTATAAACGCGAATATGATAATCATAACAACACCTTGATCAAAGCCTCCCCATATATTCGAGCATTAGAAGACTGCATTGGCCACGATAGTGAGAAAGTGGAACAACAATGCCTGGTACTTGAGTAGATAGATACGGACCTCTGGAAAGCCCGTATGAACCCAAGGAGCTATGATCCTCTGTTGCAAAAGAATGTGGCCAAGTCAGTCCTGAAAGCTCTAGCGGTCTTTGCAGATATCCAAGGAACCCATACTGACATCAATCCTAATAACATTCTGATCTCTGGTATCGAAAAATCAGATCCTATTGTTAAAGTTGGAGATCTTGGCAACCTTTGCGAAGAGGATATTGACTGGATCCGTCTCCAAAATCTTGCTATACGTGCACCTGAAGTATGGAGGGGCATTGGCGTTTGGCCGGCAAGTGATGTGTGGTCTTTGGGAGTCACTGTATATATAATTCTTTAAATGTCATATGCTGGTACTAATGGCTTTAGATGGCGCATTGGCTTGCTAAAAGACCTTTATTTGGTGCCTCGGACAAAGTCCTAGAAGGATTGACTGAAGCATGGTATATCGCAAAATTAAAGCAGTTAGTAGGACCAATTGACCCTCCTGTCAAACCTGAATATGCAGAAGACTTTGAAACAGCGGATTACCTTGAGTCTGAATGGTTCCAAACCCCTGAAATGACCGAACGAAGGAAGTTCATTACCGTCGGGACAATACGGCAGGAGCTAGGGCGACTTCCAGCAGATACTATCTCAAAAGAATGCATAGATTTCATTGAGTCGTTACTCATCATTGATCAGACAAAAAGGCCTTCCGCAAAGGACGCGCTCAAGCATCCATTCATTACAGGGATGGATTAAATCCTATTATAGATGGCAATGCCTACAGTATATTTAAATCATCTGGTAAGATACACGGGCAGTATAGTAAGTTGTATAGAATCGCAAATCGAGAACCCATCATCGAGCTCCAACTCCAGCCTAGGAGTTTGTCCGGTTTCCATAAGCAGAACCAACTATCTTACTCGCCTTTTTAGAACTCGTAAGACCTAATATTAGAAGTATCAGAAGCTCTGTGAATTCGTTGAATTCCCGTGTCTTCGCAGGGTAACCATTTGAAGAACTATCGGATGCGTTGTGACTACGAAAGTTGTGGTCAAAAGCATGGAGGTTACAAATCATGAATGAAGCCAAGTTTTGATGATAGGGTGCTTATTGTTCCCTATTTTAACCTTTTGCTTCCACAGATAAGAAACAAATAAGAAAACAAACAAACAAACAAACATAGCTAATACTATGCTAAAATCTTCCATTCGTTAGCGTATCTTAGGAGTCCTATTGAGTAGGTGGGAACCAACCACATTGACGTTGAAGCTAGAGTCTCGCCAGAATTGTATGGGGCGATTGACCTCGAGTTGACCACTTTTCGGGTGGAAACTCAACTCGCGCATTGCAGTTTCTACATCGTTCTCTTCAATATTTGACCTTAGTTTCACACCCGAAGATTTAAAAAAGAAAAAAGACAAGACATTGAGGTAAAGCTCTGCCAAGCCGGCAGAAGGAATTGAGCCAGAACCGATAGCAATTACCCGTCCAGATCTCCAAATGGCTACGTTGCAAAAAACCTATTTGTTATTGCATTATCGACTTTTCATAATCTTGTAGCAGGAAAATTGTTATTCATCTCCGGTTCTGAAAAGACATAAATGCCATACTTATCATACCAAATTTGGTGGCCGCCCTTGGAGTTCGAGAGTTAGACGATTTCTCAATTATTCTAGAACCTTTACCCATAGACAGACGTTATTTCGTTTCGGTATAGATATAGTGGAAGAATCGAGATGCTTGGAGGGTCTTTGTGGCACTTTAAATAGTCATGATCTCCATTGAGAGATTTATCATTTTTTATTTGGGCTGGATTGGATCCGTGTTTGCATCGAATGCTCAATTGGGACTACTTGGAGCCGCGCTGTCCCTTCAAGATGCGTTCGTCGACCTCCTCCCGCTTGATTCTCCTCATCCAGAGCCACCGAAGCCTGCCCCCCGTCTAGTCATGTATGTGCAAACTTTCACGGATACCGCAGGGCGACCACTGTCTTTGCTCCCGCTGCTCGAACCGGAATCTAAAGTTACCCATGTGATCCTCGGCTCTATACACTTGCACGAGCAGCCTGGTGTTATAATGTTAAATAACGATCCACTTGGTTCGGATTTGTATGATGATTTGTGGAAGGAAGTTCGAATCTTGCAAGAAAATGAGGTGAAAGTGCTTGCGCTATTAGGAGGTGCTGCGCCGGGAACTTACGCACGTCTATCAGGAAACGACACAGAGGTATAGCTTCTTCAGTCTACTCTCACGCTTGAAAGCTATTAATATTGATCAGTTTGAAACCTATTACCGACCTCTGCTTACTCTCATCAAAAATCACCGCCTTGATGGACTGGATGTAGATATTGAGGAGGAAGTCCCTCTCTCCACACCTCTTCGTCTCCTCAAGCGACTATCCACGGATCTTGGTCCTTCATTCATTCTTACCATGGCACCACTATCAACAGCCTTATCCGAGGAAGGCGGGACAAACCTGTCTGGATTCTCGTATTTTGCACTCGACCGGCTGGCTACCGCACAGGGTGCCAAGTCTAAGACTCCAACCACAGGAAACGACGAAATTGCCAATTCAACCAAGCTGGTAAACTGGTACAATGCACAATTTTATGGTGGATATGCGAGGTCAACATATATGTATGACTCTATCGTTTCTGCTGGGTTTGACGCCTCTCGGTTAGTTCTTGGTGTCACAACAAGTTCAGCGGGTTATCCTAATGGATTTACGCCCTTGAAGAAACTTCTAGGGACCGTAAGAGACTTGAAAGAGAAGCACGGAGAGAACTTTGGTGGGGTGTCAGGTTGGGAATATTGGGATGCAGGAACTGGTGACAAAGATATGGGCATGCAGATGGGAGGAGAGCCCTGGCGATGGGTACAAAGGGTCAGTACATTAATAACCACTTGGGTCCAGACGCACGGAATGTGATGATTTCAACTACTTTAATAGAGCTAATAAAAATGAAATTTAGGTGGCAAAAGCCGTCTTTGGTTCGAACGAAGAGCGGCGAGGTCGAGGACGGAAATCAACATCGCTAAAGGAAGAGTGCTTGAGGAGGTGCATGCGCAGTAAACCAGTTTAAAACATCCACAGCTAGCTCCATCATGTCTTTTATGTGCAGTGTTTTCTTGTCTATTGTTAAATTTTCCTTCTCATCACAGAATTTTTCCTTCCAACTTCCTAAATAGTGTGGATCCAATGCCAAGTACTCTCTGTTGTATATTGTTGGTACCTTATAACTCCCTTTTACTCTAATCTATCCTTCAACTGGCTTCTTTTACCCTGATAATACTTATAAGATCTCTTACTAATTTGAGGTTTATAATTATAAATCATAACAAAGTAAAGTTTTCAACCATCTCAAATGAATAAAGCTTTTCGTGAAGCTCGATTAACTGACATCTATCAATAGAACTAATCCTCCCCTGGGAGTGCCCCCACAATATTGATTGCTAAATTTCTCGGGCCGAAGAAAATATCCTAAGTTGGTATTGTAAAGATCCATCTGGTATATTGGTGTTGGTGATGGTGTTGGTGTTGGTGTTGGTGTTTGTTGGTGTTGCAACTAAAAATACTTCTAGTTATTCATTACTTCGCCTCGGGCGCTGGCGATCTGGGCTTCTCGGATCCACATAGGAATATCATAAAACAATAAAGGAATGCGGCAGGCTAGAAAGGAGTGCAAAGCCTCAATCTTTGCACTGTAAATTGGCGCATCTTTGGATGTCGGAGCTTAGATACGATGTTGGTTAGAGACCTGCGCTCCTTCAGAATCTATATTCGGACCCTTGGAGCTTCAAAGTATCCTAGACAAGTTTTGGATGGATATAAGTAGAAGCCATTGTTTCCCCTTTTCATAAAATCAAATCACTATTAACAGATCACTCTCAACTCCAGCACCATCATCAATTCTCAGACTAGCGCTCAAAAACTTCTCCTCAACAGACTTGATTCTGGGGATTGCGAAGTTTTCTTCAACTTACTTTTCTCTCACCCGAATGAGAAGACTTATTTCCTTCACAACATGTTCTTCTCCACGAACATTTTGACTGCTCTGCTAGTCGCTTGTGCCTCCGCAGCCCCAGATGACTCCCCGATGCTAGAGAAGATGCTGATCGGCTATCGGACTGTTAGCGACGTATGTCAGAACGCTTTACTTATTTTCCATTCTTCTATCCTGGGTATTTTCAGAATTAACAAGCGTATACTAACTTTATTGCACTTCAAGAAAGAAGCACGAAGTATCACGGGCATCGGTTGGCTATATTGGGACGAAAAGAAAATGCCTGCAGGTAGCACAGTATCAGGCCAGTTTGGTGTTGGTAAATCATTAGCCGACAGAGCTGGAACATGGCCATCTTTACAGCCAGGTGCAATGTGGCGTGAGTGTTGCTCTTCGTCTTCTTGCGCGTTGGATGATGGACTGACTCCAAATACAGACTGCTACGTCACGGCCGACCCTGTTGCGTTCGCGGCCGCGAAAAAAGTCCATCTCCCCAACCCAAAAGGCGAATGGTCGGAGGAGAATACTGTTGAGGCCATCAAAGCAATTCCTTCCGCGGCATCGTGGGACGCGAACGAAGTCCTCCGTTCCGGCTTGTGCGACCCAGTCAATGAACTTCTTATTCCTAAGCATATGCTAGGACAGCCAACAAAGAAGGGAGGCCCCGGGCCACTGGGCCTGGCAACACATTGCTATAAAAGCGTAAAGGTTTTGAAAGAAATCATGAAAGGGGAAGGTTATGGCGAGGCGCCTGCGGTGGACTTTACGAAATTTAGTCTAACGGCGGCCAAACGGGGACTTGAATTGGAGGCGCGTGGTCGCAAGACCAAAGGTCTGTCAGCTACATTAAAGAAAGGTGGTCATTCTGTTAGATCTTGTTCCATGCGATGATTGTTGCTGTTGTTCGGTTATTGAGGTCTGATATACAAGGAGTTGGAGAGCTTTGGAGTTTTATATTTTATATTTTTTAGAAAGAATCTATAGATTTAAAAAGACCCCTTGGAAAGTGAAATTGCTTTGAGAAATTGACTTTACTTGCCTAGTTCTGTTTCACGTTCAATGTCTTCGGAAATTCACATCTGCGGTTTGTTCACTTACACATTAAGATTGGTACAAATATACGCGATATTGGTATTTTGAAGCCCAGATGTTAGTGATGTAATCGCTAATATTTAGAAACCGCACCTTGCATTTAGTGATCATGCACTAAAGTTATCAAATACAGCAACCTGATTCATGACATCGATATTTTAAGCTCCATTATGTGATCGGGTGGGAGAATAGATAGGGTTGACCCCTTACTCTTTTAGATAGAGCGGAGATTTTAGACAATTCAGATCTATTCCCGGGTATCTCAATATAGCTCAAGGGATGATACTTATATGACCAAAATAAATTTTCTTTAAATATTGAAGAGGAAGAAGAAGTAACGAGAATGAATAAGAGAGGAAGGAAAGAGAGTGCTCCTTAGCACAACTTTATATGCGGAGGTGTATGTATACCTATTAAAGCATGCGGGAGCAGGCGATAATTTCTCCATGCTAAAGCTATTTGGGGCTCAGTTGACCCAAACTTACTCTATGATATATGCTTCTGATTAGTAGATCAATATATACAATGCGGGATATCCCCCATAAGAGACTCGGAGACCAACATACAATTGCACGTGACCATACAATCCTCAGCACGACCGGATCTCATTTCAGCAGCTCTGTCATCACGAACATTAAACCTCTCACTATCAGCTCTAATTCTATCCACAAGGCCATGGCCACCGCAGAATTCAGCAAGCTGCCGAAAGAGCTTCGCGAAGAGATCTGGTCGCTTGCGCTGCTTCCTGAACCCGGCATATATCATTTTGACCCAGACTATTTCGACGCTCTGCCAGACATCGATGGCTGGGCAGACGAACGATGGATGATCTCCAAACGTAGATATCCAACAGCCATGCACCTCTGTCAGGAATCCCGTCACTATTCCTTCCACATCAAAGCCCAGGAGCAAAAGCAAGCGCAAGAGGATGGCACCGTGCCCTACTACTGCCTTGGGGAAAACTCCCGGCCATTCAATCCCGCCACGGATAACTTCTGGTTTAGCCAAGCATCCCTTTTGGGCCATCATTGGGTCCGTAATCTTACGAGCGTCATTGGCAATCGCCTCCATATTATACAGAACCTTGCGGTCTCAGCGCAATGCATCACCATTATCAATCCCGTGCCGGGAACCAATCGGCCATCGATGTGGAATAGTTTCAGACTGCATCGACTGCTTCGATTTAACAGTTTAAGACGCGTCAGTATTGTGTTCGCGGAGAGGTATGTTGACGAGGATAATGGTCAGAACACGAATGGCAGCTCTTCCAGCAACCTGGGGGAAGTGACTGAGCTTCGACTGGAGAAATGGACAGAGGATTCATCGACGGAGACAGCCGATGAGATAGAGACGCTGATAGAGAATGTGCAGATGAGCGTCCTTCAGGCCTTTCAAAATGAGTATGAGAAAATGCTAGTAGGTGACGCAGATGAGCTGCTCCCTGTCCCAGAGGGAACGCCGGATTTTCATGATGGATCTGGGATTACTTTTCACGCGGCACAGGTAATTAAGATGAAAATATTTTAGATATATGCCTATTGACAGGTAGTGTGGGAAGTTCCCACAGTCTACAAATATTGACTGTAGTGGGTTTCAAAACAGCAACAATGTACAGATCTAAAGTCAAGAAATGTGAAACGGGAAAGAGCTTGCTGAAAGTAGCGATCTGGCTGGTAGGGAGATGATGGAAGTCCTGAAGAAGTCCCAGGTCTTTGTGTTCTCCAGACTTAGAGGGGACTTACTCGATCGAGGAGGCGACGATACTTCTCACGAGTCTGACAGTCAGCGTCGTCTCGTGGCCTTCTACGAAATCATCTAAGGCTCCGGCAGGGCGCTGGATGACGAGCGGACGAGAGGGAGACAGTCGCGGGGTTGTGGAGGGTGATGGGCCAGCTGTTGTGAATTAGTCTAGCTAATTAGACTCCTCTCATAAAGAAGCTGCTCAAGGGCATTGTATATTGTTGCAATATCACGGGAATTGGGTGATTTCTCACTTTTATTTGGGAAGTTGCGGGACAACGCGCTCCTAAAAAAATTAAACTTTAACAAGCAGATTGCATTTGCTGATTGGTAGAGGCTAACAATTCGTCGAAATGGCGCGTCGGACCGCGACTGATCTCCCGATTATCTTTCTACGCTTCAAAGTGGGATTTGATTATTTGATGGACCACCACTCTAATCCATCTCTCGTAGCTTGACGATCGCTGACAGCGAAAGTGAATCGGATGGGTTCTAGGAAGTCCTCGATACCTTCTATGTAACAGCCCTTTGTGGTGCGAGGGCAATAATAGTATTGAATCTATCAGCCACGCGATATCTGTATTACTACACCCTTAACTTATGGCCTTAAGTGATGCTCAACTTCTTCCCATTGCTACATATAATTCCATAACATATCCCCAGGCAATGATTTAAAGGGCAGCAGCAAGCATCGTACTTCACCCAGGTAACCATCTCCGAGGTAAGCACTGAAGCTCTGGCTGCACACACACCCACCAGAGAGAGAGAGAGAGAGCCTGGCGGTGGAGAGTTTGGTAACACTACATGGTACAAGTGCTGGAAATCTACTTTCCACCGTGATGCCGAACACCTGCACATGCACATGCACATCCA
>Ga0247807_10001848_pt1 | contig 12085 bp, 18 predicted proteins | sample UWRJL074202C1_FD_179931 | JGI IMG/M metagenome (GOLD analysis project Ga0247807, IMG submission 179931) | Plant litter microbial communities from Arlington Agricultural Research Station in Wisconsin, United States - UWRJ-L074-202C-1 | ecosystem: Environmental > Terrestrial > Plant litter >...
AAAAGCATGTGGGTCAATTGAGCAGCTGGTCAGCGAGTCTGACGTGGTGTTTATATCCGTAAGTTTTCTATATATTTAAAAAAAAGAAAAGCCATCCCGAATAGCATCACGTTGCAACCCTGCCACACTCCAGCGCTTTTTCGGATTTTTGGATACTTGATTTTAACGCAGCCAGGCCAGTGATGACGCAGCCGTAGTTTTGATCACGGATCAGATGATTGCGAGCGGCGCGATGGCAGGCAAAATCGTGGTGGATACGACCACCGTACACCCAGACACAACGCGAGATGTCGCTGCCAGGTTCCACGGTGCTGGTGCGGAGTTTGCAGCGGCGCCGGTGTTTGGAGCTACTCCTGCAGCGGAGGCAGGACAGCTGCTGATCGCGTTTGCCGGTGCGGAGGTGGTGTATGATGCGATTGCACCTTTGCTCAAGGGCGTCATCGCGCGGGAGGTGTTGGTGGTTGGCAGCGAGCCGGAGAAGGCTGTCTTGCTGAAGACTACTGGGTACGTGATGCATTTATCGCTTTCAGAGGATAGGGCAAAAGCGTCAACCAAGGAATACCTAACCTGACGTTTGATATCTAGTAACTTCCTGATGGCGGGACTCATGGAGCTCATTGCCGAAGCTCATGTCTTTGCCGAGAAGACTGGTCTCCCAGCGTCCATGCTGGAAAAGCTGCTCGAGATGAATTTCGGGACCGTTGCTCATTCGGATTCCATTCGCATGACCACGGGCGTATACCGACCGGGGAAGAACGAGGCACCGTGGTCGGGCCTAGATCTGGCACTGAAAGATGTTGGACATGGCGTGGATTGTGCGGCGAAGAACGGCGTCGATTTGAAGGTTGGGAAACTGGCTTTGGATCATCTGAAGCTTGCTCAGACGTGGACGGGTCAGAATGGCGGGAGGGCGCTGGATTCATCAAGTTTGTATGGCGTTGTGAGGATGGAAAGCGGATTGGATTTCGAAACGGAACTTGTTAAAAGCAGAGATACCAGTGAAACAAATTAAATGAATGAAAATGAACGTACTTCCATCGTCCATTGTGTTGTCGAGGAAAGGGGTGGTATTTGATTTCAAACGGACTATGATTTTCCATTATGTTGTTGATGCAAGGGACAGTACTCGAAGGGATCACTTTATCACCTTATCGGTATAATTTTAGCACCTAGTCGATAAAAAAGGTCAACAATATCTCACGGGTCGAAACTCACAAAACCAGAAACGTGAAGATGAAAGTACAAGAACCGAACCGTGATTCTATTAAAAAGTTGAATGCTACTTGGCTTTTCAAAAGCTGTACAATGCAGTAAAGAAGAAACTCCCCACTCTAGAACTCCGCCCCCATGCAAACCCCCATCCCTTTATGCAGGTATTTTTAATGCTCCCTTAGAAACCCCTTTACATGGCATACATGGCGGCGCCGAAGACCATGGCCCCAATGACCGGAGCAGCAGTGCGCATGGGCCCAACACCTCCCGTCGACGTTTGCGTGCCGGGTATCGAGGCCGTGGCGACCTTGGATTGTATGGAAGCGGCTCCGGCAGCCACCTCGCTGGAGACGCTGCTCGCGGCGCTCTCGGCTTTGGACTTGGCCTCGCCGGTGGCGGTGGCAGCAACGCTGGACAAGCTGGCGAGCCTGCTGGAGCCGGCGCTTTCGATCGAGGCGAGGTCGGCGGAGAGCTTCGAGTGAACGGTGTCGAGAGCTCCGGCAGCAGCTGATGTGACGGTGCTGAAGACGCCGCCTGCAGCAGATGTAAATTTCGAGGCTTCGGCTCCACCAGCAGAGATACCTGTAGTGGATGATGGTTAGTCTTCTGATGCTGGTCTAGGAGTGACGGATGGGATGAGCTTTTGTCTTACCAGTGCTGATGGCTCCTCCGACCTGTTGGGTTATCGAGGTGTAGATAGCTCCGGCGTCTCCAGTAACAGCATTTCCGATGGCTGAGGTTGCAATCCCGACAACGTTTCCGAGCTCGGTTCCTCCGTTCTTCACAGCTGAATCAATGGCGTCGCCGACCTGAGCAGCAGCGGTGTAGGCCAAAATGGCGACGATCGAGGCAGTGGAGAAACGCATGTTGAAGAGTGAGTGAGTGATTGGAGGTGACGAAGCTGATGTGATTGTAAAGTGGAAGATGGTTTTAGTAATTAAATTGGTCTTTGATAGAGCAGTGATGATGAATGCAAAAGAGCGAAGCAAGGGAAACGGGCGGAAGCTGTGTTCTTATGTACAAGAGTGAGTGGAACCGGGTCTTGGGGTTTAAAGTTTGTTGATGTCGGGGATGAGACAAACCCAATCTTGCGGAGGACGGGACAGCACTGAGCCACAAGGGTTTCGCAACCCAGGCCAGACTGAGCCACAGTGTTACGGTAGCATGCCGCAGTTTTGGGTAATTAGCGGGGAGAAATAGATATAATAATAATCAATTGTACGTGGAATGACGACGGATCGCCGACTATTGCTGGTTAGCGTCAGGGGCGAATGTGGTGGTGATTGTCACAATACACGACCCTGAAAAAATAACAATCCATGCTTAAGGCATAAGCATGGTAAAACTGAGCCCCGTAAATCATGCTAAATTATACTGTAACATACTCTCTATTGCTGTATATTTTGTCTTCTCTTCGTAAGTGAAATGAGGCGAATGCCACGCAACGGGGCTGTACCAAACCAGTAACACTGGACTGGGCTGGGCACGAGTAGCATAACTTTACCTGCTTTATTACAGTCTAAGGCAAGTCTAGCTACCAACATGACGCAAGCGGAATACGCTTATACTGTAGTATAGTACAGTACACTCTCTACTGCGATTGCTATTTATATTGTACTCGACATCTAGGATTTGATTTGAGGCGAATAACACGACGCTTGGCAAGGCACAATACTGCATGTTCTGCCCCATAATTCATGGCTGCCATAAAACGAAGAGAAAAAGGCATATATGTATAAGGCATATTTCCTCCGATTTGGCTGGAAACTCACCATCAGCAGCTGAAAATGTGCGACTAGACCACAATTCAAACCCACGGACTTTCCGTGCTTCGCATACAATATCTTTTTTTCTTTTTCGAATCTGGCTTCATCCATGGCTGGCTTTGTGATTATGACAACGCATGTATGGAAAGGGATAGAGATTTACATGTAGCTGAGGGGCCTCACATGCTGCTTATTACTTGCTGTGTTGTGTTGTGTCAAAATATGTGTCAATGTACGTTAAAAAAGGATCTACCTATCAAACCAAAGCCGATCTATTGGCTGGTTATTTACGAAGCCTCCTTATTTATTTGACTTTGAAGTCCGGGGAGGAGGCTGACATGGTGGTAATGTCAGCTTAGTATAGCGAGTGAGTGCCGTCTATAATGTTCTTGATGCCCGTGCTGTAATTTGACGTTTCACAGTTCGGAATCGCGGCTGTCGGGGCTTTCAAAACGCCGGTGGGGTGGGTGTAAAGTCATGGTGTGAGACTTATGTCACGATGTTGCACGCTGTATTGCAGTGGTCATCTCAATGTGGTAGGGTTTCCTTTTAAAGACTATTTGTTGATATGAGGATGGCCCGAGGATGGGTATTCTTGTTGTAACGGGTCGCGTAAAATTTGATTACAAAATATCTCAAGACAGTCGAAATGATCTGCACTTCGCAGTCTCATGCCCTTTCACCCAGGGGTGCGCTGCTAAGCTAAGACGATACACGAGAGCGGTCGGAATAACAAGGGACTTCAATTCAATTCATCGGGTTATAGCTGTTACAGACTAAGAGTTGGGAAGTCTTAACGGTTTTGTATTCTTTTATTTCTTTTGCAGTTACGCAATACAGGAGAGATATCTCTATCCCTCGATCACTGTTTTCCCCCTTTTCACGGAACTACAGACAGGTCTTTTCAGACACAAAGGCCCAGTGACGTTCCAGCAAAGCCGAGCCCCAACTTATAGTCTCGATTGGCCCCATCCCACCTGTTTCATGTCGCCAGCGCAGCCATCTAGTTGAGGTATATATAAAAACGAGGCTTGGCTTGAGAGATGGCGTATTTTGTGGCTGAGTATGCGGAAGCTCGAAAGCACAATGGTGAGAAAGGTAGGCATGGCTACACCCTAAAGACTACCATTTCCTGCACTAAAACTTTTGGTCCATTACATGGTATTTTATTGGCGTGGTAGTGAATGGGTATTCGGATGATAGTTAACCTTCCATGGATCAAGCTTTGAGATTTCAAACTAGTTCCTTGTCTGGCAGTCGTCCCATATCTTTCTCGGGATCTTCGTTGAATGGTTCTTTCTCCTTCACCAAATCATGCTTATCGTCCTGTTCATTCAAGCTAGCCATGCTGGTCCCGGCACTGTGTCCCTGCGTACCAATCGTCAAGAATGGCACGACAAGACATCCTGCCGCTGCACTCGCTACACAGAACCAATAGATCATGGTGTAAGGCTTGATCTCGGTCTGTAAGGCGGCATCGCTGGTGGATCCAGCATTATAGATGGAGGCTGAGATACCTAGACCTACTGCTGTCCAGACTTTGGTCACCGTATTGAAGATGCCTCCACCTAGTGACTGTTGATGAGGTGGGAGCGATGACATTACGTACATCTACAGCAGTTAGTTTTAGACATGGAAAGAAAATAACAGAGGTACTTACATTCGCGACGTTGAAATGGAGATCAGCTCCCACCACGGCCAGCACGAGAGAAGGGAAGATGAATGCCCAATATGAACTATCTTCCTTCATCAAGGCAAGTAACAGTGAGGCCGCAACATAAGCAAGAGATCCGACACCAGCCAACAGTCTGTTATTCACTTTGTGAAGAATCAATGCCGCGACAACATTGACGAGAACCCCAGCAATACATTGCGGTAACAGATGAACTGCGACGCTAAGTGGCGAATACTTCAAAACATTCTGCATGTACAATGATAGCCAGAAGTTGGATGAAGTGAAGGGCATGAACCCAAGGAGAACGACGATGTTGACGAGAGAAAAGTTCTTATCTCGCCAGATTCTGAGTGGCATGAGTGGGAACTTGCAGTAGCCTTCCCAAGCAATAAATCCTCCGATCAGGATAACGCCCAAGATCAAAAGGACAATCACGTAAGGAGTCCTCCAACCGTCTTCCGCGTCACCAGCAAGACTAAAGGGTCAGCAATATGTTAGAATGCTGAGATCGGAACCACTTACGTCAATGCAGCACAGAACAAAGATATTCCGGCAATGCTCAGAAGCACACCAAATAGATCAAAGCTCTTCATTGCCTCAAATGAGAACTTCTCCTTCTCACCCTGTGTCTCCGGCACAGTCCATATCGCCGCCAGGAAGAAAACTCCATATATGATAGCCAACAAATAGAAGCTGGCCCGCCAATTGAAGATCTTAGCCGCAACTCCAGACAAGATGGATCCCGCAACAAAGCCAATGGGGTTTCCCGCACTGAAGCATGCGAAAGCTCTGTTCTTCCTCTGGGAAGGTCGTTCGTACGCTGCTCCCAGAATCCCAATCGCTGGTGGCACGGTTGCTGCCGCCCAGAGTCCCATCAACCCACAGAAGACATCCATATACATGGCATTTGTAGCGAAGCCTGCGATCAGGGCTGAAACCGCGAATGCTCCCATGGAGAATATCAAAAGACTACGGCGACCAAAGGTATCCGCTACCTTGGCGAAGAAGAGAAGGAAGGCCCCGGAAGTCAGTCTATATCATGGAATTAGCTATTCGAGATCAATTGCGCAGGTCTGGGCAACCTACGCAGCACTGGCTTGCACCCAGGTAATTTCGGCACTAGTCATGTTTAGTGTTGTAGCCATGGGAGCTGTGATTACACTACAGGCACCATTCAAAAGCGTTCCCATGGCCAGAGACATCGTCGCCGTCAAAACGAAAAGACATTCCTGTATCGTGGAAGTGAAGCATTTCGGGCGCTGATTCGGGTCCACCAGGAGTATATCCGCGTCATGTTCCTCCCGTGGATCCCGATTTCCGGGCTTGAGAGTTGCAATGTTATCGTCTACCGCTGACATCTTGAAGTTTCCCACTTGCGCGAAGGAAGTGAGGATGATTGAGGGAGGTGGAAGAGAAAATTCATTTTTTGAGTTCTTGCAGTTGTGGTAATCTAGTAGTGGATTGCGGACTAAGGATTTGTAAAAATCGCGAGATCAAGATTACCACTTTAAAGTGGATGCCCGATAGCGCCGGGACCGGCTACTTGGGTGGGAGCCGAAGGCGGCTCGGTAGCCATTGCGGCATCTAGGTTGTACTAGGAGATATCTGTGAAAACTTAACTTCATAGTCACTTGGGGGTGTTCTGAACTTTAATTCATACAGAGTGAACCTGTGTTGGTTTGTACTTCGTCTATGCTTGGAAACCGCTAGTGGGTAAATATTCCTCCGGCCACCTTAGACGACTCCCTTCTTTCGCTTACATATTAGCCGAGCCTTGTAGTCCAGTATGTCAACTAGCTATCGCTTAAAATTCGCCGTAGGATCAATTTGTATTAAGCTCCGCTTATATGTTGCTGAAAAAGTTACCTGACCGCAGTTGGCTCTGACTAATAATCTACATGACAAAGCTGGTTCACCAGTCGGAGAAACAACTGATGATTATCGCACGTCATTACTTTCGTTCATATTTAGAAAGGTGAGCAGAGCTGCTTCATCGACAGGTTCAGGTGAGTCAATAAGTCAAATTCCATTCTTTGTGTGTTTCACCCACCATCTTCAGACTATCAAACATCGTCGTAAACTACACTTCTCTGTCTTCTACATCGCGATTTGCCCACAAGCCTTGCTACTGTTGCTCTAAAGCCACGTAACTTAATTACCTTGACTGCGACTACTCACCTCAATAGAATGAGCAGGCCTTAGACCACGAATGGACATCTAAAATCCCCGCAAAAGCTCTACTTGTTGTGATGAAATTCGTATACAAGCTTCAATTTATAAATTCATCTCCAAATAGAAGTACACACAAGTACCCGAGCTTAATTTCAGTACAGAAACGAATGGATTTATATTGCATCGTGCTTTGTTACTACCAGGAAAAGTCAAGAATATAAAAGTGTATTGGTTTTACGCTATTCTTTGCGTACAAGACGGGCATCGTCAGCACCAATTTAAGCATGAATAGATTGAAGACGAAGCTAGCGCCAGCCAGCAATAAGTGGTTTGTAAGTCAAAATAATCCGACATAAATCTGACCTTGCGAACAATTGGGCGGCGTATGATATTTGGGTCATTTAAGGTACTTGATCTACTCCATTGGGATCCCACATGTGCTCAAGAGCTGGTCGGTATTTTTGGGATTGGTTGACAGATTCTTCTGCGGTCTTTTCGCCTTCATTATGATAATCTTCTTGGCTTCTTGCCCTTAATTCAATTACCTTTACGGCACCAAACTTATTTTGGATCATCTGCTTGTCCTTAGAGCAGTCGCACTTAATTATTGTGAGTACGGGGTTGTGTGTGCTGAAAGAAATCTGAAGCTTTCTGTTACACGGTTATTTGAGATAGTCCCCAGACTTTTGGCCCAATTTCTCACTACTTACCCAGTAATGATTTCCAATGACCTTCTGTTGCCTCTCTGCATCCCTGCGGCCGTGTGTCGTTGATTCTCACTTTCAGCGGCTCATTTTAGGACCCTGTCGATCTCAACCAATCTGGCAACAAGAATGGTTTTCGAGGTCTTGAGGATGGGCAGCGTCCGTCAAGGAATATAGTGCATGCTTGAGTTTGTTTCACTACACAGTGTCGTACAAATTCAATCATCGTCAGATTCGATAAAGGCGTAAATTTTGGTGCTCTTGCCGTATCCGCCAAGCCACGTCACTGCATCGTCCCATTCTTCATCGACCTCTTCTTCCAGAAGTTTAATTAGACAAGAGGGCTCGTTACCTTCCATGTGCGCTGAAAATCGAACTAGGTCATTTGGATTCAGTTCACGCGGGCCATTACGCTTCGCTATATGTTGTTTTATATGTTGGAAAAAGATTGCTCCCGGTGCAGATAGCTGTAGCTTAGTAGACCCCAGTTGCATTCTCCCCCAAATTATAATGACGCGAATGTCTCTATTCGGTGTAGGAGAATGAAGAATTGGTGTGGACATACGAGGCGAAGCCCGACCACCGCTAGACGCCGTTCTGACACTACCCGTGGATGTAACTGACTTTGGAATTCTCGACCCTGAGCTTGTAGATTGTTGGTGCTCCTTTGGTCGTCGATTAGCACTACTAATAATGGGCCTGGCTGTTGCTGATGTGGAATTTGCGGTGTGTGTTTTGTTACCCTGAGTTTGTTGGAGATGCAAGCCGTGCATCTGACTGTGAAGCCCTTGCGACCTACTACCGTGCGACGTAGGTATTGTATTGAACTCAGGTCGCGGACCTAATGTATGATTAGAATTTTGCTACTTCTAACTTTGCCATTCCAAATGATGGGACTTACCCCCAGGCTGATTCGCAGGATTGTCTTCATGCTCTACACCACAGAGAACGACCTGACTCTCTAACTCGTCAACTATATGAAATACATTTTTCTGAACCTTGTTTTCTTTAAGGTCGTGAAGACTCCGCGCCCACTCAATTTCAACGGTCCCGAGACACTGAAGAGTTCCCCCATTATAGCTAACTTCTCTTCCAGAATAAGGCTGATGCGATAGCTTCACATGGCGGCGCACAGTATCAGATGTGATCAAGCAGTCAGACTGCGGAAGGTAATTAACAGTCAGAGTTTTAGCAGCCATGGCTGGCTCTGGCCGCACCCATAATCTATCATGACCATTGCCACTACTCAAAGTACTCGGGTTGGTAGAAGAGGATGAGTCCAGTGCCGAAGGAGCGGTTATGGAGGCTCTGGAAGGTGGTCTATGAAGCGACGAGCTGGATCTTGTGTCGTCCTCAACGGGCCCATTTTTTGACATGACCTCGTAGTAGTTGTGACCTCTGATATTGCAAGTTGTTTGGAGCAGCTCTCTTGGATCATGTCCCTTTAAGCCAACCAAGAACTGAATAGCAGCTTCTGGATAATCTTTGACGACAATCCTTGCTGCCTTGATGACATCAGTATCTCCCATGTCTTGGAGCGTTTTCGCGACAGAGCACAAGCCAGCCGGAACGCAGCCTCGCAGCGGCCACGGCGTCAATTGCGCTGGGGCAGCGCTACGGGTTCTGGTCACGACGTCAAGTCAAGGGCTTTTTTTCCAACAACGGCGCTGCGGTACTGACAGGAATTGCACTGACGGCGGTTCCACACATTTTGTGGATCAACATGAAGCAGCGGCTCAGCATGAACGACGAACGAACAACGAAAAACGTGATTCCCAGGTTGTCGGAGGCTGAATGGGGCAGACAGTGAGTGGTGTATGATTGGATCATCTCACTAACCTCACAGCGCGCCCGAGTAGTATGAAGCATGGCCAACCTGGATCACCACGACCAATAACGGTAATGGAACCACTAGCGCGGTATTCCAGCAAGGGGGTCCAGTTGTGAAGCGTGAAGTAAGTGCATGTATTAAGCCTTACCAAAGGTCGCTAGGAAAAGTGGGAGAGAGTTGGAAGGTAGGTCAATCAGATTGACGAGCTACTAAGTACATAAGACAACCTCCCCCAACATTGCTAAAGTCTAAGCTAAAGAAAGATACTCTACATCACCCTAATCCATCCACAAAATCCGCACCATATAACATATCAAACGCAAATGAAGGATCTTGAAAAACATGAAAGCGATGTCTACACAGCCTTCCAGGGCAGATGAATTCCACCAGATGGCCCGTGGAAACCAAAAGAAGGCCCTCATACCGCTGGCTCTTCGGAGTGTCTCGCCGTATTGACTTTAGCTTACATGCCCGAACCACATGTCCTGCGATCCAGTTGCTGGTCATCTCAGGACACAGCTTTGCAAAGGCTTCCCCGGATTTGCGCCCCTCGAATGAATACAGCTGCACCGAGGTTGCGGCGGGGGTTGATGATTGAGGGCCCCTGATCTAGAGATGGTTAGAGGCCGGTGACGATTACCTAGCAAACGTACAAAGAAATCGATGATGGACTTGCCGCATCCGTGACTATGGTCAATGGTAAGGTGCTTGGGCCGATGGGGGTATGAGGTCGACTTTTCAGCGCAACGGAGCCTCTAGATGTCATTGCGACGTAGTGGTTGATATTGACCGTTAGAATGCCGAAGTTGCAATGGCTTATGAACTTTCAGTATGTGGCCTTTGCCGACGACTATCCGGATGCTATATTGGTTCTGGGGAGGGTTGGAAGGGGAACATACTGATACTCTTTCACTCCGAAGTTTGCGGGCGCATTGTTCATGAAAGCCTCACGTCCCAGTGTGTTTCGCGCGATGGTTTTATTCTTGCTAGTCACCACTCCCTCGGGCTCCATTATTCTTTACAAGAGACAACTGCCAGTGGATGAAGTTCATGGATGCCACGAATCCCATATCCACGACTATTAGAGAAACGACTGGACGAATCCACAGAACGAACCCTCGCATCAAGCATTTTCTTATATTACCGCGTGCCAGTCTATATGCCAAGGCGGTTGGGTATACCCCTCATTACGTGCCAGCATTATTGGGCCGCATTGCATCAAGCAGGTGGTGGCCATCACAAGCTGTACGATAGGTGCCAACACTGCATGCGCGCCTTATCACAGAGAGAGTATGGTATCACACCAGTTCTTTGACAGCTCGTTAAGTTGGCGTTCATGCTACCAGTCCCATTGGACCGCGCGGTTTTCCTCTTTCAAGGGGATCTTCTCATATATGTGCATCATCTAACCGCCGGCGGCGAATTGGGCCTTATTTCACACTGTAATTTCAGGACCGTACAAATCCTCAGCTTGGGGCTATGGTCAGTCCTTCTTGTTTGAGTCTTCTCAAGCAAATTCTTACCTCTTCTTCTTATAGTCCGGTGTTGAAGTACTTGGTGCTGCAGCAGCTAGTGCTCAACTATTTGAGACTGTGATACGCATCTTCAAGAGCGTCAACCACGCCTATAAAAGGCACAAAGAACTCGCAACCCTCTTAGACAAGTATCGGCTCGAGCTTGAGAGGATCAGAGACCTCTCGGAATCCGTCAAGGACCAAAAGGCATTCAAGGGCGCCAAGATTTCTGATCCGATAGCCAGACTTGAAAACCTGGAACTCAAGCTATGCTCCTGGCTTGCTGAAGTAGACCCCGGTAATAAGAAATCAATTCAGCGGTTCCGAGAGCAGTTGCTGCACGGCAAAGACCACCGCAAGAAGCTGGATGATATTATGAACGCATTGGACGAAGTGAAAACAGACCTGCTTCTCGCTATTAACTTGCACAACACAACGATGTCGTATGATATGAAAGCCGTTATGGCAAAGACGAAAAAGGCCATACAAATTGGGGCAAAGCTTGAGAAAGAATGCAGCAGCGCCCGAGGATCGAATCTCCATGGAACAACACGAGTGAGAACCTATAGTAAGGAATTCAACCATATTCCTTAAAGCACATCGGATCTAGCTGACCAAGCTCTCAGCACAGCAGAATGATAGCAGTGAAAGCAACATTGATTCAGAGGACTCTGGGTCTAATGAACCTTCCTACATGATGCCACGAAGTTATACTTCCTCTACCCGTGAAGTCAGGAACAATGAAGCAGAAGAGGGTGCTACAATGGTCAATGCCCCCGTAGGGGATAAAGATCTATGGGCACATATAGCGGTTGTCAAGATCGAGGGCAATAAAGTGAAAAGAGGCGCTCAAATGTACAACTATAGGATTGACGCCAACGGCATAGCGCTGATGCGTGCAGAGAAGGAGTGGCAGATAGTCAAAGAAAGAGAGCAGATGTTATTTGAGAAACAGAACGGGTTAGGCATGTATTGGAGGCATTCTCATGAGGGCTGAAGTCTCCAGCCCGCTGGGTGATGTATAGAAAACCCATGTTACGACGAATTTCTGTGTAAGTTTTACTGATAACGGGTGTTTGATACTTAGACACAAATAAAATTATGTGTTCCAGGTTTTTGTTCTAAAAAGTTTGATTCCTACGTAGATTTTGTCATCAATTTCCTTGGACAATATTCGCACAGAATTTGGGGGGGGGGGGGGTATGGTTTAC
>Ga0247807_10001853_pt1 | contig 12062 bp, 9 predicted proteins | sample UWRJL074202C1_FD_179931 | JGI IMG/M metagenome (GOLD analysis project Ga0247807, IMG submission 179931) | Plant litter microbial communities from Arlington Agricultural Research Station in Wisconsin, United States - UWRJ-L074-202C-1 | ecosystem: Environmental > Terrestrial > Plant litter >...
GTTTTTCTTTGACCATTACTTCCAGATCCTTAATGCGGTCAGTATCCTGGCTCATTTGAAACATACCGTAGAACTTGTAGCCAAGTTCTTTACGATCCGTGTAAAATTCACGAATCAAAGATGCCAGATCACCTTTTCCTACAATCGCGTAACGGTTGTAGTTATAACCTGCCTGGCGATAAAGTTTCAGAAAAAGAACCGCAGCTCCACGTGCCAGAGTAGATAATCCCATAAAAAGGACATAAGTCATCAAAAATTGATATCTCGAATATTCCTCTCCCTGTTTGGTGAGGTATAAAAAGGCAGTTAATGCTGCGCCATGCACCATTACTGATTTTAAAAAATTACCTAACTGTAAACTGAAATGATATGACAACCGCGTGAACTGGTACGTTTTAAGAACGTGGATCGTAAAGACCCAAACCAAATTAGCCACAAGCAGTAAATTAAGATACTCTTTCTCGCGGAATTCGGCTACGTCTTCGAAACGAAACGAATAAGCCAGAAAGAAGGCAAGATTAAGGAACGCAACATCGGTCCACAAGTGAACTTTAGGGAGAAGTCCGGAATAATGATTTTTCATAAAATAACGTTGAGTAAGGTAAATTGGTTTATTTATATTGTGAGTTTAGAGTGCACCTACATTATAAATCTTTCAGTCAAAAAAACAGATGAATTTTAGTCATTATAGTTGTGATCCCTTGTAGTATGTAGCGAATTTATCTCTTTTGTTTTGCTAAAAACTAGAATCATTTCTATAACAATTTTAGAATAAAAATGTGAATATTCCTAACCGACAGAATCTAGAAATTATGTAACACATTGATTATCAATTGTTAGGTTTGTATATTTTTTAAAAATTATTATATATTCTTTTAATTGTGCCAGAAAAAAATCAGCTGGAATACCGATTTGATATGTAGGATTATTACTTTGTTGTTAAATTATTCTACAAAAAAATAAAATTATTTTATCATTACAAGCGTCTGAGCGGTTGTGATAGTGCTCATTACACAAGTGTGTGGAAGTAGTTTATTTAACCGGCATGTAAGACATTTCATATACAAAAGCAAAGCCGCCCCCAAGTAATTAGAACATAATGAGTGACTTATGTTGTTTTCAAATAAGCAGGGTGACTAGCACCTGATCAAAACTCGCACTCAAGGCATTGAAAACACGCAATGTTGAACACAATAGGGGTTTAATTGGAAAGAAGTAGTGAGGTAATTAATATAGAACTAATTCGATTTTTTCATTCAATAAGTGTAGAAATTATGAGCTTGTGGAAATACAAGATAGTACGCAGCTTTTTGATCTGCTGCGATTATTTCTTTAAAATTTATTGGGATTAATTGATGTCCTATTGTACAAATATCTGGTATTGAGTAATTTAAAAAAGTTCTATCTGACACCAGATAGAATTGGAGATGGAGTACCTGATTGGATTTTAAAGGAATAGTACAAAAAAGTCTTAATTTGAGACTTAAAAAACTTGATTTTTTAACTTTATTAAAATGATAAAGTATCTGTATCACTCGCTAGGGTGAATAGAGTAAAATCTGGAAACTGGCATGTATGCAGTACAGGCAGCCTTTTATATAACCCACTCTAACGGCGATACATAGGCCATGATACCTTTTATTGGCTGCTATTACAATGGCACAAGATGTATCGCTGCAATCTGGAAGTTTGCACTAATAATTTTTCGTTACCTGAACCGATAAATTAATTCGGTTTTTTGATATTTAGTAGTATGCCAAAGGAGAGATCGATCTGCCTGGGCTTACTTACCAGCAAGGAAAGTGCAGAGTTGCTGGCAATAAAGACAGATCGGTATTTCAAGCCTATTCCAGCATTAAATCCTGCGTACTCATAGTAAGAAAGAGGTAAGAATATGACGAAGTCTTTCGCCGTCCAGCGAGGTGTCAGGTTAAAACCAGAATAACTATACAGTTTCTCGATCCGTTTTTTCGGTGTCAGGCCAATTGTTGCATTTGCATTAATCGATAATTTGGAGCAAACCTTATAATCCACCTGAATCAGCAACTTCGTTGGTAATTGGATTTTATAATCACCCCGACTGGTACTTGTTTTCTGAAACAATCTAGGGTAAGTATCAAAAACTTCTGCGGTATGGCTAAATGAGGAATTATTGAAATTGTTATTAAAATAAAGACGATCATTAGCCGGAATGGTAATGTTGTAAGACTTACTGAAGTTGCTGTCGGACTGATAACGGACTTGTCCGATATCAGTAACAGATAGCCCCAGGCGTAATTTTGGGGATTTATCCGGCCCGTCGGAAAAACGATACTCTACCCCAATATCACCACTAACGCTTCCTTTGCGGGGTTTAAATAAATTACCTGCATTTACTTTATCCAATAGATGTCCGGAAGTCAGGGTACTTACCTGGCCTGTTGCTGCCGTAAGATAACTGGCCTTATTTGGGTCAAGATTTAGGATCCCGTCAATATTCAGAACTTCAAGTGAAGTGTGTGCAGTCCCATTGATGTACTTTAATGCAAGGCCAGTGTAAAGAGCATGTCTGTCGTTCTTCCATAATTCGTAATTCAGCATGGTGCCGATACTGGAATAAACAGCGGTATTCATTCTCATATTTTCGTTTCCCTGAATTGCATAAGGGTAGGCCTGTTCTGCTTTGGTTATTTCGCCGACTTCCGAAACCAGGCGGCCATTTACTTCCCAATAATTGGCTAGTAGCCGTACTTCGGTGGAAAAACCTAAGACCAATTTCTTATTTAACCTAAAAGCAGCGGAGGGCCCTTTGATTTCAAAACCTCCAGAGCCGGTTGAAATCAATGCCGTACCCAGAATATGGGACCGAAGCAAATCTACGTTGAGTTGACTGAAATCTTTGACGGATAGAGAGCCTGTATTGGCATTTCCCCACGCGTTAACCGTCAATAGGTTGGCTGTCCACTTCGTGTCTTTGGGAATCTGTAAGGCGGCAGGGTTATTAAAGGCAGGCAGCATGCCCGCTTCTGGAACTCCGGATATAGGAGAGGACATTTGAGCAACCACCAATAGTGGTAAAAAAAATAAAATCAGGGTAAATCTGTTTTTCATAGAGGGTTAATATAATTTCTGCAACAAATCTTGCAAATCGTTTGGAACTGCAAAAGTAGCTCCATATTGATCTCATAAAACCAAATTGCACTTTGATTCTACTTTTTGGAATATAATATTTTCAATCGCGGGCGAACCTGAAGTGTGTGTTGGGGAAATCGGCTGATCAACCAATTGCTTTTTCCATCTCTAATTAATTTGGAGAAACCAACATAGTCAAGCCTAAATAGTAATCAACTTGCCTGTTGAATGTGCTATGTATGGTCGTAGCCATCGAAATCAATTCAACAATTGAGACAGGAGCTTTAAACCCGTTTGCCGAAGATAAATAATTATGCTTAACTACGAAGAATAATTCTCTGAAAGCAGTTGTTGATGTAATTCCAAATCCTCAGGAGAGAAAAAACGGTCACGAATTTTTTTTGCAGGATTGCCTCCGTATATACTATACGCATCCACATCTTTTGTAACAACACTGCCAGCTGCGATAATCGCTCCTGCATTTATTGTCACACCTCCCATAATCACTGCACCGTAACCAATCCAAACGTCATCTTCTATATAAGTAACCTGATCTTTCCCTTTCCAGTCGTAGTTCTCATCCCTGATGCTTGAAGCCATGCGTATGGGTGTACCCATTTGCTGGAAGTTATGGTCATAACGACCAACTATTCCAACCCGGTTTCCCATTATCACATAATTTCCAATCACGCAATCTGTTTCAATAAACGAGTCTCTGCCGATGTAAAAGTTTTTTCCAATAATTAAAGTTTTCCTTGCCCAAAGGCGAACGCGGATACCAGCATGAAAGCCTTCACTGATTTTGTACCTGCGCCATTTTATGGTTCTTAAATAAAAGTCCCGGAGATCTTTAACGAGTTGAATTATTTTCATAATCTTCATTTAATTATCTTCTGGTATATCGTTTCCACTTTGGAAACGATTCTGGACCAAATGCCCATTTTTTTCTGAAACTGACTTTGATAGTATGGACTAACCTCAATTGAATCGGGAAGATTGAATTGGGTTTTATGGGTACGGTCCAGAGAGGGTTGATACCTGCTGCTCGACCCGGTGGTGTGTGTGGCATTGGCATCAAATCCATCATTATACACTTTGGAGAATACCGGGTATATCGTCAGACCATTTATTCTGAACTGATGGTAAAACCATCTGATTGCCCAGGAATCGAGTTTTCCAGCCATCTGCGTATCCAACATTTTATTCAGATCTGATCCGCCTTTGGCAAACATTTTTCTTGCCTTTGCATTTTTGACAAAGGTAGCGTAGTCGCTCACCTGCCAGTCGACGGACGTCCATCTATCCTGCCACGTTGCCCAGCCCCACGACCAGCCCCGATTTAAAAAATAGGCGTCTAGACTCTCTCTCTTCTCTTCACCAAGATTAAAGGAGTAACCTGATATTGAAAAGACAGCATCATTTTTTTGGTACTTATCCAGGCAGGTGTTCATAAACAGCAAAAAGTTCGGCGTTGTTTCCAAATCATCTTCGAGCACAATTACCCTGCCATATTGTTCTATGACTTTACTAACACCCGATATAATAGAACTGGCTAAACCCTTATTCTTTTCAGCTTCGTAAATCTCTATCTTTCTGAATCCTGTGATCGTCTTTAAAAACTTTCGGATGTTTTCAACAACCATTTGATCCTGCTCTGTTTTTCCTGCATCGGAAAAAATGAATAAGTCACTTTCTGCCGCGAGTTGATTAGCCTGTAAAGCACTTACAGTTTGTTTAAGCGTATCCAGCCGTTTGTAAGTAAATAATAGTATAGGAGCAAAAGAAGAGGACATAAATATTTATAGAATTCTGAATATTAATAACAATGCCAATAATGTAATTAGGCTACCCAGGCTAATCATATTTTGTTATTCAATTCGTCATTTACGTCAGTTACGTAATCAATACACCGACGAGATAAGTTGATCTCAGAAAGAAACATTCTTTTGAATGGAATCTCTGATAATTCAAATATAACAAAATTTGAACTTAGTTGTAGTTGGTATGTAGAATTAATTTTATTTTTTTGTTGTAAGTCCTTCACGCTAAGCCAACAAAAGTTTGAAGGGCAATTATTCCGATGATTAAATGGATTATCTAAAAACGAGTGTTTTTCTTACGCTTGCCATCACACCAACTGAATTATACAAAAGCTGCCCTGAATCGATGGCGGTGGAAATACCTACTTGCCAGTTGTTTTGTAAGATCCTGTTCAACTCAACGTATCCTGAAAACTGGTTGAGCTTTCCAAAATCTTTTTCAGTTAAGTAAGTACCATAATTTTTTGAATAGGAGAGTTTCAACCTGACACTGGTCGATTTTATAAGTGCCTCTAATCCGGTGTGGAAGGCTACGACCCTGTTATTTAGAAAGTATTCTCCGTCAGTAAAAGCTAATCCGTCTCGTCCCTGATGTCTTGGTGTTATAAACGGATTGCCGATTCCCCGCCCTTTGTAAGACCACCCATTTTGGTACATGAAATTGTTATAGTAGGCTTCATCTCCCGAAGGAACAGGACGGGACCATGTTTCTCCAGCCTGATTTTTGGTGTAGAGAACTTCGAACAGGATTTTGGTCCATCTCACCGGCTTATCCGATTTGTTGGTCAAAGAAAGGCCTGTAAGACCGTCTCTTACATTTGCCAAATATGCAAGCGCGCCTACATCGTATATTTGCTGACGATACGCAAATAATGTTACAGATTTGAGATCATACGTCAAACCGAAATCTATGGAGCCGAGTTGGTTACCAAGTTTGGTTGTAGAACCATTAAACGATTCCCAGGTCTTGCCGCTAAATGCATACAAAAATGATTCAATTTTATTTAAATTAAATCTGTTATAAATTTTCGCTTCGTTCCCATAAACGGTTTGATGGTTGAACCCGGCATAAAACTTTACGGGCCAATGCGCTTTACCAAGTCGCCCATAAAACGATTTCTGCTGGTACAATGATTTTACCCCTGCAATGTCGGTTCCAATGAAATTTTTGGTGGACCCGGCGACAAGAGGGGTGTAGCCAATTGTGCCAAATGCAAAATTTCCCTTAAACGCAAAAATACCTTCCCAAATCGGCACGGTCCAGAATTCGGGAATTGCCAGCTCTACTTTTGGGAGTCCCAATGCATTACCGGAAACTGCGAATGCTCCCGCAGACAATGTACTGTCGGTGAGTCCCATCTGGTCTTTTGTCCGACCTGCTTTCAATTCAAAAATACCAAGTCTTGCCTTGATGTAGGCTTCTGTTAAGATCCCCTCGACTTTGTTGCCAGCATTTAACCGGCCTTCTACTCCGGCGGACCAGTCAAACTTGTTTTTCCGGGTGTAAGGTTTTTCCAGGCGCCCGATCCAGCCCGAGGATAATCCATCCAACGGAACGCTGCCAAAACGGTTGGACTGCATCCAGAACGGAACTTTGTTGCCGCTTGTAAAACTTCCCTGTGCTTCCAGACTAAGAATTAAACGTTGGGTAGAATCTTTGCTATCAGTAACAATGCCTGCCGCTTCTTTTTGGATATCTAACTCGGCCCTGACAAAACCGGGGCTGTAACCCCATGATGAGGATGCCCAGAAACATGCCAGAGCAATAACCCGAACAGATTGTATAAATTTGAAATTATTTCTCATGTTGAAAATTAACGCCTATTGTTTGCTAAGATTTAAGACTGCATCTTCCTTCCTGACTAAATTTTTCAAATAAGCTTTCGCTAAAAGAAAAAGGAAAGTGGTATTGGTAACTGCATATCTTTTAAAAAGCCTTTTCGGTTCCTGTGCAAACCGGTAGGCCCACTCTAACCCAGCTTCCTGCGCCCAAAGAGGAGCACGGCTCTGCAGTCCAACCATCACGGGCAAAGCGCCCCCAATTCCGATCATGGGCATAGAAATTCTGCCCTTCATGCTTGCCATCCACTTTTCCTGTTTAGGGCAGCCTAGGCAAACAAATAGAATTTTGGCGCCGCTGGAATTAATCATATCAATATCAGCTGATTCCTCGGATTCTGTTAGCATCCGAAAGGGAGGGCTGTGTGTACCAGCAACAGGGAGGGCGGGGTACTGCTTGGCAATGTATCCAGTGCTGACATTTAACATTTCGGAAGACCCGCCATAAATAAATACAGGCAGCGCCTTATTCTCCATTCGGGAGAGCAGATCCGGCAAGATATCCATGCCGCATACACGGTCCTGGCGAATGTTATTCAGTATTTTTAACGCCCACACCAGGGGCATACCATCGGGTGTACAAACTTTGGCCTGATTAACTACTTCACAAAACTCGGGTGAGTTATAAGCCTCAACCAGCATGTGTACATTGGCTACGCAAACATATGATGACTCGCCTTTAATAGCCAGTTGTACCAATTCATCCAAAAAAGAAATGTAACCGCCGACGGAAACATTTATACCTAATAAATTCACTTTCTTCATTACTGTAACGTTGAGTGGTATTCTAAACCAAGATTAAGCAAACTTAACTTTGTAATTTGTTAAGCTGCTTTTACCTTAAACCTTTCACTTTTAGCACCCGTATTCTCGGCTAACGTCTCCGAATATATCTGCATGATCACTTCTTTATTTTTTTCAATGGTATATAATTTTTCATAAGATAACAAAGCCTGGTTGCCGAATTCTGCCTGAACACTTGCATCAGTTTGGTGCCATTGATATAATTTCTCGCCCAAATCCTTCGCGTTACCTGCTTCAAAATGCAATCCGTTAATACCGTTCTGAATCATCGATTCCATAGCCCCCAGATTGCTGCAAATAACCGGAGTTGAAGAGGCAAAAGCTTCCAGTATGGTTAAGGGCATTCCCTCAAACCACATGGACGGAAACAACAGCGCCGTACACCTCCTCATTTGCGCGTTGACTTCTGTCTTATTCAAATTTCCCAAGTAACTTATGTTAGGAAATTCTTTGGAAGCAGCGAGCACATCTTCTTTCAGAGGCCCGCTGCCGCCTATCACCAGTTGAAATGGTGAATTTTTAAAAGTATCCAGCAGCAGCGCTATTCCTTTCTCCTCCGACAACCGGCCAATGAACAAATAAAAATTCTCTCTTTGCTTGCTCACTTCCACCAAGGGAGTTACAAAATTGGGTTTTACAAAAATTTTGTCAGCAGGTAAACGTAAAGCTGTTGTGGTAAAAAGATTTTTTGCAAAATCGGTGAGTACAATGTATGTATTTACACCATGCCAGGTGCCTCTTTTTTTATGAAACCATACAATAAATGCCAGCCAGAAGGTCTGTAAATAGGAATCCCGGAAAACCCTTTGTTTCACGGCTCTCCACGGAAAGTCTGCATATAAGCTATCCGTGAACAAAAGTCCATGGTGCAACAAAGTGGAAGATGGACATAACAAGCGGAAATTATGCAGGGTCACCACCACAGGGATGCCTAACTTTTTTAAAGCAACAACAATGATCGGTCCACATGCGAAGTGCCAGTTGTGAATGTGAACGATCTCCGGCTCGAAAAGCCTCACGCGTTGCCTGACCTTTTTTGCAGCGGTAACATTCCAGATCGATATGAGGAACTGCAAAGCGCCTACCAAACCCCCTCTGTTATAAAAAATTAAAGTTTCCACTGTATTTTCCTTTTTTAATAAAGCGCATTCCTGTTCGAAAACAGTATCCTCTCCACCACGTTGCTGGTAGTAAGTGTGTATAATAAGTATTTTCATTAGGGGTGAGAAGTGAAATCGGGTGAAATATTACATTCTTTGCATTAACTGGTATATATTTTTGAATAGTGGCTGGACATCTCCTCAAGAGAGAACTTTTTAACTGCAAAGTCGAAAGAGACATTTCTAAGATCCTTTGCAGTGTAAAAGGAATTCACAATGTTTTCGAAAATTCGATCAATTTCTTCGGGATGTTCCAGATTAAAAAATAGGGGCCAATCAGCTGGTAAGGTTTCATCCAGACCCGGCGCCCTTGAAGCAATCACGGGAACCTTTGAAAGTGAACTTTCCAGGGAGATTAGGGGAAAACCTTCGAAACGGGACGGCATAATCAGATAGTCAAAGCCATAAATCTTGCCGGACAGATTGCTTACCGGAGCATATAGAAAAACGTTGTCGTTTTCCTCCGCCAGTTTTTCAATAAGATTCTTATCGGGTCCATCGCCGATGAAATGAAATGCCAGATTATCTTTCAGCTTAATATCCAATTGACCCAGCACTTTAACCAGAATGTCGACCCCTTTCTGATAAAAAAAACGACCGCAAAAAGCAATATTGTATTTGCCTTTGTCTAGTGTAAAATGGTGCGTCAATGGCTTGGGCACCGGGCATCCATTGTAAATAACAGACGTTCTCGTCGATACCGGTAACTTGTATGTGTTCCTGGCCTTATCGTACGCATGGATGGCGGCTTTGGAAACACCGATAACATCGTCGTCATGAAACGCCGATTCAACGAACTTGCCGACTGCCGGATAAGCACTCCACAGATCTGTATTATGGATCGTCCTTACAATCTTAGAATTTTTTAATTTCAAAAACCTCAGGACGATACTTAAAACAAAATCTGGTAAATCCGTGTGAGAATGGATAATAGCCGGCCTTTCTTTTTTCAAGTAAGCAAATAACCTGACTGGTGCCAACAGCAAACTTTCTCTTTTTTTTGAACCGCCAAGTGTAATCACCTTGATACCCTTGGAGCGCAACTCTACTTTCTTTCTCTTGGAATAGAAAGAAGGAGATGAGTGCAACTCCAGAATTGTAAATTCAAAAGCATCAGGATAAAGCAGTGAGCAATTCTCAACGAGGTTAAAAACGACGTTTTCAGCGCCTCCGACATTGACAGATGTAATAATCTCAAATACTTTGATCATACATCTTTGTTTTCCAATCGTGGAATAAATTTTTGTAGTTAATTCTCATTTTAGAGTCAGGTAAAGTTTTTTCAATAGTTATTTTTTTTTGTAAAACGGATATAAATCTTTTGACTTTCACAACACTTTCATTGGCATCAAGCGGATCAAATATTAAGTCTGCATCAGGATTATCCAAAAGAAATTTGCTTCCCACAAATTTAGAGCAAAGCACAGGAAGTCCAAAAATCAGTGCTTCATTCACTACTGCACCGAAAGGTTCAAATACACTGGGAAGGATAAACCCAGATGCGCAAAAATACCATGCCAATAATTCAGGTCCTTCAAAACGCCCAGGCATGAGAATCGACTTCTCGATACCGTGAGCGGTAGCTGCGGCATTGATTTGATCTCGTTCAATACCGTCTCCAACAAGCAGGAAAACCAAGTCAGGATTATCTTTCAATACCGGCGCTATGATTTCCAGCATTCCGACCAGGCCCTTTTCCGAAATGAATCTTCCCACAAACAGCAGAACCCTCTTACCTTTAAGATTATTTTGCTGAAAATAACGTTCTGCTATTTCTATAAGCTGCTCAGGATCTTTCCGAAGCCTGTTTTCATTCTGCAAAATCGGCGACACAATGATCTTATTTTGTGTAAAGCCAAGCACATTTGAGTAAAAGTCCGCTACTTCTCTGGAAAGAACAATGAGATAGTCTAAATTTTCGATGGATATCTTTCTTGACCATTTGCGTACGCTGCTCTGTACGTTATTACAAATTTCAATACTGTCGTCAATGGTGCTTCCAAGCTGCTGGTGAATGATACCCGCTTTTTTCAACAAAATTAGATATAATGTTGTGAAGGAGAACTCATATCCCAATATGATATCCGGATTGAATTCCCGGATACTTCTTAACATACCAAATCTGAAAACTCTTCCCTTGTAACGAGGACCGGTCAGCAAAAATGAATAATTGAATTTTACCTGTGCTAAAAGTTTAGACTGATCAAATTTATGGTTCCAAACATTATCAAAAATAAATATCACTTTCAAATCGAATATTTCATTGAGAGAATTGAACTGGTCAATTCTGTAAGGAGCCAATGCCGGATGAAATATTAGTAACTTCTTTTTCACTTATTGATATAAATTGCGATGTCTCTCCCATCTGATTCCCTCTTTGACTTTACGTGCAGGAGTTCCGGCGTAAATGGCGTTCTCTTCAAGACACTTGCCAGTGACAAGCGAATTGGTTCCGATCACGCAGTTATCAGCAATTATCGAACCTTTCAGTACAGTAACCCCGTTGCCAAGCCATACACGATTGCCTATTTTAGTAGATGAAGCATGATTAATTCTCAAACCAGTGTCTTTATTCAGTATTGGATGACTGTCACCGTTACGTATCTGTATATTCGAAGAGAACATGCAGTCTGCTCCGATGGTGATAGATTTCCCCTCTGTAGCAGCTATATGGCCCCCTTCAATTGTTGTGTTTTTACCTATGGTAATTGTTCCATTGTCATCCTCTATCCATAATTCCAAATTGGTCAGAATACAATTTTCCTCAATGTGAATATTTGTATTATTCCCATGAAGGTAGAATGAGCAGTTGGTCAGTCTCGATTTTTCTCCACAGAATATTGTTGCTTTTCCCCCCACTATTTTAAATTTGACATGCTTCAAAAATACACCTGAAAAATTGCCCTGTGAGGGAACGCTTAAATGGAATACATTATGAATCAGCGCGACCAGTCGTAACAAGGTAGTATTTGTCTTTATCAGGTTTTTGATTCGGGCTTTCATTTCAGGGGAATTTATTTAAAAGTATCCCATAATTTCGGGAAGAAAGTCTTTAGCCAATACATTGAAAAATAATAGGGCAGCTGTCTTGGAAAATGCTTTTTCAAAAAATATAAGTTTTCGTTATAAGCCAACCCGGTAGGGCTGTATAAATACGACATTCTTTGCCTAAGCGATGTATTCGTAGAAAGCCAGTTATTTCCATGATCATCTTCACAATATCCTCCTATATTTGGGCTAATCAGCAGCGGGAAGTTATGTTTTGCAGCTACCAGAGAATAGTCGTAATCGGCGATCCCATGAATATACCGATCATCAAATATCCCAA
>Ga0247807_10001855_pt1 | contig 12057 bp, 5 predicted proteins | sample UWRJL074202C1_FD_179931 | JGI IMG/M metagenome (GOLD analysis project Ga0247807, IMG submission 179931) | Plant litter microbial communities from Arlington Agricultural Research Station in Wisconsin, United States - UWRJ-L074-202C-1 | ecosystem: Environmental > Terrestrial > Plant litter >...
TAATGTCTGAAGTAACAAATGTTTTGATGGCATATTAGATTAGTGGATCGGAAAGTATTGTCGTTGATGGGGGGACACAACAAGATTGACACAGGCCAGAGAAGTCGACACCTTTAGCTTACTATCTTGCTTAGCATTCAGATGAAGCTCAGTAGATAAAAGATGAAAATGACCGCGCAAAATTCTGAAGCTATAGGGCTGAGAGTCATGGTGAGGCGCAGTTTTCCGCGTATATTCGGGAGGGTCAGCTTGGAGCCGCGGTTTGAGCCGCATCGTATCTAGGGCTTCCTTTCGTCATCTTTAGGCACGAAGCGACAGGCATTAGTTCGGCTACTGTGAGATTACATTTCTATCTACGCTCCATCCTTCTGAAATAGCTCCAATTCCTATTCATCAACAGTGAGTACGGGTTATTTACGGTCAGTATTCAGGCGGGTTTTAGCCGCTAAACCCACTTTTCAGTGACAATTGCAGTAGCGACAAGCTACATTCATAGGCTATGAGATCCTCAAAAAAAGGCTATTCATATATGAGCCGAAAATGTATAGTCCTGTTGCGAGTCTTTCCAAAGAGTTACTCAATCCTACATGAGGATCTAAATCCCAGAAACTGCCTGAACAGCGGCTTATAAGTAAACATTAATTCCTATAATCAATTTGAACATAAACATTCAAGACACTCAAGTTTCAGACTCCTAAATCTTCTTTCCTCACTCAAGAATCAGGTTTTAGACATTCGCCGCCTTCATGTAAGTGTTTCCCATGTATCTGGGAATATTTACTCGTTCGAGAATGAACACCTAACCATCATATCATAGACTGCAAACATGAAGTTCCCTACCCTACTACTTACACTACTATATGCTCTTGATCTGGGAGTCACGGCTATTCCAGTCGAGTCTCACGAAATCACGCGCAGGCTTCCACCTACGGCTCCCACTCTACCTTCACCTACTCCAGTAAAAGATAAGAACTACCTTGCCATAGAAAAATTACATTCTCCGCTTGTCACGGGAGTCATTTATAAGTTTACACAAACTAACCCACTCAACCCAAGCGAAAAGGATGTGAAAGCCAAGGCACTCGCGGATAAATTGGGATACAGCCACATTTACCTGGTAGTTGGAAATGTCATATCGACTTCAAAAATAACTGCACTTGGTCCTAGGAAAGGGCAAGTAATAACTACATATGATTTCCAGGCTAAAGAATATGATATGGTAATTGATTCAAAGGACAAAACAAACACCAAAGTTGCACTCGGCCTAATGAGGAATTGGGATATTAATTATGCCAGGTCGAAGACACTTAAGTATGTGGGAACTACCAAGAAAAGCCAAGACGATATTAAGTCGCACGGTAAGTCCATTCACCCTTACTTTCGGGATTTCATTAGCTCGAGCAGGTTTTAAATACCTTCGTACTATTGGTCTTTTACTGACACGGAGTACTTAGCCGCCAAATACATCTCTCAAAACCCAACTTATAGTTATGAACTCACTGGAAATAACTGCGATACTTTTGTCCAAAATTTGAATGCTTACAGTACTTAAGTACGCTCAGGCATGACCTTTTGTGTTTTTTGTAAAGCATATGGCGTATTTAACGTTTTAGATGAGAGAAATGAGTACTGGGAACATGATTTATAAGGCGAACAGGTGCAGCGTTGGAACTAAAACCAAGGTTATTGGTATTGGCTATCTGTTAACTAAGATTCTATACCTTAAGAAATGTTTGTTTTGCCGTGATTATTGCTCCTCTGTACCTGATAAGTCCCTGGAACTTGAAATAGATCGCAAAATATTAGCTGGTACTGGCGGCGAGGAAGGGCAATGGGGATATGATTGAGCTATTTGTAATTATATGCAGGGTGCAGGAGGGGAGAGAGAGCGCATTAGAAATTGTAGAGTAGAACGATGTTTGAAGTGATTGGTAAAGGTTCAAGACCGAAAACACACAACAAAGAGGTAGATAGTAATTATGCATATATGCTAGAAATTATGTTCATCTTGCTTTCAGCTTCAAGCTGTCCCTCAATGATTCACATCTGAACGCTCCGTGATACAAAATCAAATCAATGTAACGCTACACATTGTGTTTCCCATTTACACCAGAGCGCCCATCGCTTGCATGTCATGTCATGAAAAAGCAAGCTTTGCTCGAAATTCAGTTGAAGAAACCGTCGCTAGAAAGAGTCGGCTCCCTCTTAGGAATTGCTAAATGACTGCTCCGGGTATCATCTATCATCCTAGCCACGATAGATCCCCTACATCGTATGTAGACTGTTTAATTCAAGGGTTCACTCTAAGATAAGCAAGACCCAAATGTCAATTCGTCATCTCCAGGTTCTCTCCAATTCCAGGTCCAACGCCTTCATCAGATATTACGCTTTGTGGTTTTTCAGAGTACCCCATGTCGGTAATACCTGAGTCTTTATTGCTATCATAAGAACTCTGGCGGGTGGTTTCCTGTTTCACAGTTGTGCTCGGAACGGAGTTATCTTGCTGGCCGATTACTCTTGATATCGAGTCTTCAGTTGGATCATCACTACACTCAGTCAGGTCTAACATAAAACGACCAGACTTGCTCTTCAACAACAATTCAAGTTCTTCACTGTGAGAACAGGTTTCGTTGTGTTGATTGATCATACATAGCAAATTGCGTATGTCTTGCCGTAAAATGCTACACATTGCTCTAAGCTCAGCATTTTTAACTTGTTCGCATTTTAGCCTCTTTTCTTGCTTTGAAATCCATTCTCTCCGTCTCTCTCGACATTTGCTCGCTGCTTGACGGTTACGCTCGAGGAACTTCTGGCGCTTCTCCTGCTCTTCTTGTTCACTCAGTGGTTTCTTTGCTTTGTTCTTACGTGGTCTGCCTCGCTTAGGCTTTTGGGTTATCTCAGAAGTTTCAGCATCGACAGACGATCTTGGTTTGTCTTCTGGTACTTCCATATTACCAGACTCCTGCAATATCGGCAGCTGTTGAAAGTAACTATCTTGTCCATCAATCATACCCGACCCGTTGTTCCAAGAGGCATATTGAGACATTTCGTTCTCAAAAAGACTTTGCCCAAACGGAGTCAAGCCAGTGCCCATGAACAAATTGCTCAGATCTGTACTGAAATCTAGAACCCCTGGGATATGTTCAAAGTCCATATCGGGCTTCATATCGGAAATCATGCCTATTTCCCCGGAGTTCTGCACCCGGTTGTTGTCAAGCAGGTACATTTCGAATTATCAATATCAGAATTGGTAAATGCGTTTGGCACAGAGCAATACTACTTTCGGTATTCGACCAACGGAAAATGTCGCAGAAGAAGATGTTCTTTTTGAATGCCTTGAGATTATGGACAGATATCTGTTGCACCCGTTTCAATCATATGGAAGAAGTGGCGTGTTCGGTCGCGAACGTGATTGAAGCGGTGCTGGTGGTTTGGTGGCGTGGCCGCTCAAAATTAGCGAATTGTTAGGAGGAGCCACGACAAGAGTACTTATGCACGCCGACCATCAAGGCATCAAGTGGCGTTCTACAAAGCTAAAGAAAGCTGCGTGTAGAATGCAAGAAGAAATCTAAGTAGATATTACTGAGTAAGTAAGTAGCTGATCGTACTTGTTATAGTGTCATTGATGTTACAGATGGATTTTCCCTACAAAATTTTAGCTGTTGTGTGGTTACGGATTTCTCTTCCGAAGCAATTTGACTACAAACGGGGGCAGCAGCCACTTACCTCACATCTCCAATGACAACATTTGTCATACCCTTCATGCATCATTTTCACACTTCACTGAGTCTGTAGCATTTATTAGCGAGATTAACTTTTGACATTTCCCGAAGTGTGTTCGTCTGTCGTACAACCCTTACCCAGATCGATCAGATGTGCCGACGTGCACGCTACATGCTGACCAGTGATATTGCCATATTAATCGCCAGGAGGTGAGCTCCGGATATCTTCAACGATTTACCAGGCGAACGAATTAGGTTTGCAGGATGTGTAAGATCTGATTGCAGGCTTACTTAAATTCCAGCTAATCTGAGCCCTTGTGGTACTAGAACTGCCCCTCCTGCATTCGTCATACTGCAGAGTACAGCTACTACTATAAGTTTTAGGAAAGGTACAGGTCGGCTATGGTCAAAGCAGTACCTTGGTGGCGAGGAGGGTTCGGCTTTTGTTGAAAGATCCAGGCACTCGGTCGCTTCTGGCCGGTTTCAATACGATGGCAAACGGCCTCCAGGGAAACACACACCCTTCGAAGAAAAGATCATATGGCAGAACCCTGACGGGGAGTGGTTATTTGTACGAATAATATGTTTATTCGAATGAAATATTCAAGGCTCGTTATGTTAACTCTAGCACAACTTACTGGATCAAAAAGCAAATGTCTAAGCAATGACCTCTTCGTTCCATTTCCCAAAATGACGTCGATCATACAAACTCAACCTCATGAGAGGTCGTGCAGGAGTTGAGCACGTGAAAGTAACACGCTTGCTGGTTTTCGCAACTACTTGTTAACATATTTGTACTCTTTTCTCAGGGATAGTTACACATCTCTATACATTTCTATTATCTTCATGCAATATGAATAATCATCATCCAAATGCAAACAAGAAATCTATATGTTGATTCAGCAAATGCTCGTCACGCAACTGATCATATGTTTCGGAGTAAGTACATCACAGTTTCTTCTCGTATATGTACAATTCTATCTCCATCTACATGTAAAACTAACAAAACAAGAAAATGTTTCCGGGTATACGACACCGACCATATTCCTCCTAAAAACAAACCAACCCAACGCTTCAGAGTCGTCATCAATACATATATATCCTGCGTCGCTGCCTTATATAGCCAGAATTCCCCGTTGCCCATCCCCAAACACCTGGAGCTATATCCTCCAATGTACTATACAACACTGGCAAGATGAAACGATGAGGTTTATTCCTCAGCCACGCTCCCAACAAGGACATTGCCCTTACTACTTTTCTTGCCCAACTTCAGCATGCTGAGTCTCTTTCTTACGCTCCCAACATTCTTCTTGACGCTTCCACCCCCCTCTGTCTCCACACGTTGAGAACTTGTGCTTCTTCTGCCCTCTTTATCATTGTCATTCCCACCCCTAGTCCGGCTATCCTTTGTGATACTCCGCGTAAGATCGCTATCCGTTACCCAATCGTTATCTGATTCACGTTCGCTACGTCCACGCCCGGAAGATAGAACCGGAGCGCTGTTTGTGAAGTAAGAATGTCGTTTCGTGTCGCTGTTAAATTGTTCGCTTCCCTCTGATAATCCTTGCATTTTGCCATTTATATTCCGTTCTCCGGTACCGTTAACAGGACCGTTCACAGGAGTGGCTGGCGCACTTTCAGGCAACGGCACTTGACCCGGTGTCCGTTTGAGGAAGCTTAGTCTATTCGAACTCTTGACCTGGTGCGATGTTGTCACTGTTGTGTTCAGGACGGAAGTATCCGTTGTGATGGCTGTCCCATTGGTCAAGCTTCGAGGAAGATTAATAGGACTGCTAATTTCCGAAATAGGAGACGCAATAGCCCAAGATGGTGTGGGGGTTGGAGAGCGCGGCTGTGCTTTGATTTGAGGGAAGGCAAAGGAACCTAGCTCGGGAGCAAAAGCGTTCTCAAAATCTGAGTTGAAGTTAGTACCAGAGACTACATGAAATGAGGGTGGGGATGTACTCTGCAGGAGTTCCTCGCGACTCTCTTGGTGCACACCTTGCGTATTGTTAGGGAACTTGGTGAAATGGCCGATGCATCGCTTGATCATAATGGCATGGTCAATTAGGGCCATCCTCAATGCAGTCTGTAAGGGTGTCTCCTCTTCCTCTTCTACTTCATCGTTGTGCCACTGCCCCGATGGTAGCAGACCTCGATATTGCGCGATGCTTGTACCAGAATTTATGTCCACAGATATGGAGAGTGCTTCAATAAGAAGAGGCGCCATGTTTTCTTCGCCATCTAAGACACGTTTCTCAACGACACCCATTTCTTGCGTTTTGCGGATGATGCGCTCAAGTGCTGTTTGTACGGCATTAAATCGTATGCGTTCGACATTTACGATCTCACTACGACGAAGTATTGTAGGAAACGGTTCGGCGGTGGTGTAGAGAATCTTCTCGGCGTGATGTTCTTGGATGGGACCGGATGTGAGGCGTTTTGATGTAACAGAGAAGCACTGTGGGTGTGCAGACAGCAAATAGTCGCGGACCACTGTGGGTATGCGAGCACGTTGAAAGACATGGTGTTCGAGTTCACGATGAGGTGATAAAGCGGAGATCTGTAGAAACTGACCTTCAATATCTTCTAGATCTCCGGGCTGAGTATGTATCTGAGCTGTTGGATGTTGCTCTTGCATGCGATCAGCAAAAGCGGATGTTCTTTCATTGGCTCCACCTTCGAAAACAAACTCCTTATCTCGTAGGCTGGGCGGGAATCCCATTCCTCGGTATGCTACGCGGAAGTATTTCGGAACCAACTTTTCGCTCTTCGCTATTGTTTCGTAGATTGTAGCAATCGCTCGTTGGGTCCTGGCAAGCTTGGGAAAGTCAAACACGTTATTCTGGTACTGAGTTTGCAGTTCTTGATAGGCGTCTAGGGCACTGCTCCAAGCCTCACCTTCCTCGAAATGTGTGATCATTTCAAAGTAGATGCGCTCCCGTCGCTCGAATTGTGTCTGTGCTGGAAACTCAGGTTCAACTAAAGCTTGTACCAATGATGTTGGATCCCACTCATACATATCAGCGTGAAGTCGAAGAGCAAGACCTGCTTCTTTATGATTCCTTGCGGTAGCTTGCAAATCGGCTAGCTGATGGACATAACGGATAAAAATCTGCTCTTTCTGCATGTCCCTAAGGAATTCCATAAGACGAAGTCGGTGAATCATGTGAGAAGCTTCGCCAGTCATATCTGTGCTATGAACTGCAACAAGCAGGTCAAGGAACTCATCAATGGTCGCGACGAGGTCCCGAACACCAGAGTAGAGCGTATCGTTCTCATCGCTAGCCAGTGGCTGAAAGAGATCAAGTAGTTCATTAATGAATAGCTTCTGTTGTATGCTCTCAGTCAGGGGTTTAGTTTTAAAGAGATGATCGAGAGAATCGATCATCTCTGTTTGTATCATGATCACATCTTCACTCAACGTAAATTCGCTGATAATCATGGTTTGCAGAACTTCGACAGCAACTCGACGAAGACCCTCGTGGACGCTTAAACAAAGCTCCACGATCGGTCCTACTAGGCCAGGAACATACTGGACTTGGTAGCCACCCATTCTGGCCATCCCATATCGTTGTTTGTCATCAAGGTTAGTATCCCATCCTATAGCTTCCCAAGTTCTCCGTAATAGCTCGGCGCCGTGTTCCCGGACATCGCCAGCTATCTTCCAGACAGCTCTTCGTTTCTGTTCTGGAAAGGTTTCGAGTGCAAGTGCGTCACTGCCTACTAGCTTTAAAAGCACGGTAAAGAACATTTTCCATAACTCGGTGTTGTAGTCCTCTGCGTTATCGGGATCTGGTAAGAACAAGTCAAGCAAAATTCCAGCAAGATATTCTAGCGTCCTCATTGTAGATTTGTGATGATATATATGAACACTTAACCAGTTCGACGGGAAAGCTTTGGCCTCGACAATGCTTAAGTGTACTCGTAGGGTATCTTCCAAGAGATTGGCCATCTGATCCTCCGCAAGATCTAATTGCATCCCGCTCGGAAGGTTTGATATTGCAGACAATATTGCAGTGAGCTCAACAAGCACTTCGTCGAATTCTACAGTTCCAGAGATGGGCTTACTGGGAAATGGATATGCAGTTGGGAATAGGAACGAGAGCCGTGGCTGGGTTTGACTAGGGGTAATGCTGAGGGCGAGATATGATTCGATGATTTTGGGAACATGGTCTGGAACTTCTGGACCAAGACCGTCAATTTGGGTAGACAGGATTGAACAGCAAAGTCGAATTTGCTCTCTCCATTGCAGAGTCACCTGATCAGTCTTGCCCCAATGTGGAGCAATCCACCGAACGGTATTGGCAGAGAGAGCAGACTTCTGCTCGGGTTGAGAGAACAACTCTAGACGAGAATAATTAATTATCAAAATCAGTTTGTACAGAATTAGCTTGCCCTTCACAGTTTCGCAAGAATCCATGAAATCAATTGCGATGTGCAGTATCTCCTCTGTAGTGAGTAATCCGGTAAGTTCAGGCAGCCATGTGTGGAAGTGCTGAACAGCCAGCGTCTGGCTTCCAACCAATATGGGAGATGTATTGCGCATTAGGGCATCCAGGGCTTTAAATATTGTCCGAAGGTGACGAGTAAAACCTGGCGAGGTGCTAGTTATTCCGATACCAGCTTCTTTCTCCTTCTGCTGGCCCCGGGCGTGAGTGATGAACTTGAGAACATGTCGTACAACCTTAAATGTGGCCCGGAGTTTCCGAGATGTTTCCGGCTCTTCGGGATGTGCGAGTAAGCGTGTAAAGGACCTTACCAGGCAAGGAGTTGCGAAAGGATAGTTGAATTTGTTTTCCGCATACTGGTCGACGAGAGGTCCCAGGTTGAATCTCCGGTCATGAACGATGCCAAGGACTGTGACCAGAGCACTGAAAATCAAATCCTCATAGTCGTCTTTACCTGCATTCTCAACGAGAATGCCGAATATAGCGTCGAAGACATCATTCAACAGCTTGACAACCTCAATCTCTGGAACGAATACTAACCGCTTCAAAAGCTCTTGTACATCTCCAGGTGGCTGTTCCTTCCACCGTAATAATCCCAACAAAACCTTGTCCTGCGAGAATTTGGTGCTACAGAGAAAAGTTTGGATGCGAAGTGTTGCGATCGGGCCAGTGACAGCTTCGTCTTTAGAGACATCATCTTTTCCCCTTGAATTCCAAGGAAGACTCAAGTAGCCACCTCTCCCATCTCTATCGACCCTTACACTTGAAGTGGACTCGTCGTATCTATAGAGCAGTAATGAGTGGTGTCCATCACGGATAAACGCCTGCTGATCCCACAGAGGCACATGGCAGATAGCGAAAGGCTGATTCGGCACATCGGTCAAGACCATGACAAGATGACAGCCAGGAACATCGTTAGGCGAAATAGCTAATCGCAATGTTTGATTCCAAGCATCTCCACGCTCTGTGACCGTGGAGCTCCATGAACTTTCACCCTCGGCATTTGAGGAAGAGAATATCACACCTTCTAAGCGATCACCACTCGCTTTCCTCACTTCCAAGGTTACTTGGAGATTCGCGCATGCTATTCCTGTAGCTAGTGGTGTTGCACTACCGGAGGATCGAGAGAGGAGCGCGTGGCGTGGGAGAAACGCTTCATTAAGTGTGATATAAATGTCGGATCGGGGTTTTGTGGGAGCGCCTGAAAACCCAATTTTGTTCGTTTTCGACACTCCGGCCAACAAAGTCGGTGTCGCTTTGATGAGCGCCTGTGCGTCGGGGCTCTCGAACGATTTCAGATGCACTTGGAGACGATCCACTTTCCGAGCTTTCTCATAGTGACTTGATTTACTCTCCATCAACTCACGTATTATATCTTCCCACCCATCGGTGTACTGGTAATCTTGCTTTTCTGTGAACCCCACTGAGGGAGACCAGATGCTGATAACCTGCTCCGTTTCTTCGTCATGTTTCATAATGGCACTTACTTTGATAGCACCTATTCCTAAAGTTTTGGTCACGATTCTACTCGCTGAACCTTTGAGGGACTCATTTGTGGCAGGTCCTCGTGCAGACGAATCCGATGTACCAGGAGGGCCGTCCTTGCTTTCACTACGATTTGCATTGCGACCTTCTGGCTGTTCTGCTAAAGAGTTGAGCTTAGATGATATAGGAGCATTTCTTGAGTACGGTAATTTGGTTGACTTTTGGCCCCACATGAGGCTTCTTCTACCGGGCTTGACTCCGTTCGAGGTGGGTGGCTTTTCGCTACTTCTTGTTGGGGTAGGTCCATCGCGAGATACTCCTCCACGAGATCCTGGCTTGCCCGCCATAATCTGCTGAGTTGAGCGCACCTTCACTACTAGGTAAAGTTCACTATCCACGCCTGGAACTTCTCCAATATCTGCAGCTGATAAATCCGTAAATAGCGTTCGCATAGTACCAGCCTTGGCCAAGCTGGTAAGAGCACCAGTCGGAGCGACTTCGAAGGAATAGCTTTCAGAAAAAGTGGCGACCGGACTTCCAGGAATTTTAGTCGCAAGAAAAAATACCAAAGTAGTAGACTCTGTAGATCCTCCTACAAATGGCTTGACATCTATCAAAAGATGATGGAGGGAGAGAGTATCATGTGCTAGCGGTTGGGGTCGTTCATCCAGCAGGCTCATAACGGACTGCAGCTTTGTAACCTCAACAGCCGAATCATCCCCAGTGAGTATTCTCCCTCGATGCATGGGATCCCGCACTATTACCTCTCCATTGAGCAATTTATTTCCACGAACAAGGTCCCATATGGCCTTTTCTCTCAAAGCATCCAGCTCGTAGTCTGTCAAGACATTGTGCAAAAACTGCCTCCGCGCGAGATCCAATGTAGCTACCAGACTCGACATCTTCTCCAATTGTGTATATCGCCTTGACAGAAGTAGTTCGTGTAGGTTCGTAGAATGCCATTCGCGTAGACAGCTAGCAATCTCATCGACCAATGGTTCAGCTGCGGATGTAGGTGTCTCATCTCCAATCTTCAACATCGGTACAGGAGCAGGTGGTTTGGGCGCACTAGGATCTCTGGGAGCGTCTAGGCCATTCGCAGATGTGCCAGTCGCGGAGAGCTTCTTCTTCGCTTTCGTTTTCTTGAAATCTCCATTCATGTTGGCGCCCGATGTCGTGCCAGCCTTAGACTTCTTTTCCAGTGCCAGGGGGCTTCCCTCCATGCTCACTCGTATACTCCGCCTCCGCCCATTGATCTGCCTCTCTGTGTCCTCATCCTCGTCCTCAGTCTCGTCATCCTCCCCAAGAACTTCCCGAACCTCCACGCAGCTGGCAGGAAACACGCCTGAGAAGACCCTTGCCTCGAGGGACTGACCCTTCACCGCAGTCAACCCAGCCAGCAGACTCGGCGGCGCAACCAAATATCCACGATACCATTCCCCATTCTCTCCTCCCTCCTCAATTATGTATAACTCATCCCCGAGCTCGAGAGGCAAATCTGCCACCGAGGAGGCCGCAAATGGATAGGTTGCAATTGCAAAGGCGATTTGGGGGAGGTGATGCCAGGGCATTGCGCCTGTTCCGAACCTTCTCTCTCCGGGCTTTCGCTTCGAGAGTCTGGAATATGGTGCGCTGGCTAAAGCACAGAGTGAGAATGCATGGAGAATAAAGGAGACCAGGAGTGTGTGATTGAGCAAGCAGAAGCCGACGTCTTTTTCTGTCGGGTCTTTTTTTTCACGTTCTGACGCGCTTTGGCCGTTTGTAGCCCCTGAGGTACCGGTATGTGTGATAGTATTTGCAGGTAGCTCTGGCGGGGTATTGACCCAACCACAACAGGAGAAAGTATTTACAAATCAGGAGCAAGACGAGGGAATAAAACGACACACTTCAAGAGGTTGTAAGCGCAGTGCATAGCAACAAATGGTCAAGTATATCCTCAATTCCGTCTCTCCCCAAATCTTTTTAATTAAGGTTTCTGGATCTGGCATTGGTGGTGAAGTCGGGAAACCCCTGTCATGCTCACGCTAGTCTTTTCAGGGGTAAAACTGTAAATCCGACACTTCACCAGACCTGCGCCAAGATCTCCGCCGCACGCGTGACCAGGGTGGAAGAACAGACAGACGCCAAGGACGGGGAGGGATTGAGACGAAGGTTGGTATGGAATTCCACCCTTTAACCTATCCTCAGTGACAGAGGAAATTCTCGCTGCATACCTGTTGGTTCTCCAGTAGAGCTTGCAAGAACGACGTGTTCTTTCCACCACATCTCGCTAGCTGGTTACATATATGGATTGGTGTGATGAAGCTTGCCTGTCCGCCGTTTCGGGTGCAGATGTCAGCCCACGGATCATCTGGTGGCTGCTGTGTTCGTCCATGGTGGGCCAATATTCAGTAGTCAGA
>Ga0247807_10001860_pt1 | contig 12030 bp, 7 predicted proteins | sample UWRJL074202C1_FD_179931 | JGI IMG/M metagenome (GOLD analysis project Ga0247807, IMG submission 179931) | Plant litter microbial communities from Arlington Agricultural Research Station in Wisconsin, United States - UWRJ-L074-202C-1 | ecosystem: Environmental > Terrestrial > Plant litter >...
GCAACATACTGGAGAAATGGCAGAGCGGTCGAATGCGGCAGTCTTGAAAACTGTTGACTGTAACAGGTCCGGGGGTTCGAATCCCTCTTTCTCCGCCAGTAGAAGTTTCAAAAGAAACTTTAAAAATTAAAACCCTTCTAAATACTAGAATTTAGAAGGGTTTTTTCTTTTTTGCAATACGTCAAAAAATACTTATTAGAGAAAAGCGTAGTACAGGTTCTTTCGCATATATGACTAAGTTTTATCTTTGGTTTTTCAAAACTAATAAAAAATGAATACTAAAGGTCATTGTTATCCAAAGTACGTAGTACTTCAGGCAGTATATTTTAAATTAAGATTTACACTTAGCTATTGTGACGTTGAATAACATGAATAAATTTATTATTCTATTATGGAAATCCGTAACAAATAAATGATTTTCAAATTGACACACTATACGTATTTATACTTATTTTTGATTTCTGAAGTTTATTTAAATTTGCTTGAAATATCCAGATGCTGACCAAAATAAACAATAGCCCTCAGAAAAAGAATTATGGTTAAGTAATTGATAACTCATGAATGAGTCAATGGAAGAGCAAATTTATATCATCGCAGCGTCATGTTATAAATGCAAAAAAGACATCAATATTGCTAATCTTGACATTGCCGTTGAGAAGTGTCTGGTGTTCCTATCCAACCTAGCCAGTACCTACTACACAGATTCCAAATGGAAACCGCTTAACGCAATGCTTCTACATCAGCAGAGCAAAAATGCAGACAATAATACCTTTATCTATACGAAGATAATCGACGTGCTGACCACTGGAACAAGCACAGGAGCGTTTATCGAAGTTGATAATAGTTATCAGGTCGGTTTCGAGTCCAAAAAGTTCCAATTGACTGATACATATTTGAAAGCAGAACTTATTGAGTACATCATCAAAGATTATGGAATTATCCGTACCCGCAACAGAATCTACTATCAGCAGTTGTGCCAAGCTATGACCAATCCGATATGTGCAAATCTTATTGCCATGTATCCAAAGATTGATTTACCAACAAGCGAAGAACTGCTCGCTATTGGCAAGCAATTGGTTAATGAAGGTCGTACTACCAAAAAAGGAAAAATCCTGACCGTAAGAAACAAACATAAAGACCACTACTGGCTAGATGTAAAAAACAGGAGCTTTGTTGAAGACAATATCAAGCTCTTTGAGTTCTTAACAGGTCGTGGCTTCATGATTCCAGGTGCTGGCAATATGGACAGTGGTGGTCGTGTGGTGGACAGCTTCACGCTTATGCCTGCGTGGATTCGAGAGCAGATTACCGTTGATGGAAAAAAGCTGACCGAATGTGATTTCATCTGTCTGCATCCAAATGAAATCATCAGGTTATACGATGGCTCAACAAGCTATCTCACACATCAAATGATTGCCGATTATTCAGGAATAGACTTGAAAGACGTTAAGATTGAGCACCTGAGCTTCTTCAATATGAAATGGAATGCTATGCGAAAATCTCTGCTCTTTGACTACTATTCAAAAAACGAAACTGATATGCTTGCTCGAATCTATCGAGACAAAAATGAGCATGGTTACAAGATTACCACTCAGAAGATGTTTAAGCTTGAAGTCGAAATCATGAGCGCAGTTATCAAGGATTTGAACGCTAAAGGCGTTTACGTGCTGTACGTATATGATGCGTTGATGTGTGAAGAAAAAGACAAAGAACTTGTCGCTGAGACCATGAACCGTATCATTCTGGAGCATGGTGTTAAAACCAGCGTTAAGGTAAATGATAGTAATTTGATTGAATTAAGTCATGAGCCGGCAACGGCTCATAATTCAAAATACACTCTTCATGAAATGATAAATCTTTATGATGTACTGCCTCAATTGTCGTTTGACGTTGAAGATATTTTGAAAATCATTTCTGGAATCGATAACTCCAACGTAGAGATGGCTGAACTAGTGGATTATTTTAATAGACAGAATACGCAAAAAAAGTATAATGATTATGATGGAGTGCCGATAACAGCATCAATGATTTCTAAATTAAACGGTTTGATAAAACCTTAATAAAGAAAATAAGCGTTAATCGTGCTTTGCACGATCAACGCTTATTTGTTATAAATGGAATTTAATATTTGTTTTTATCAACACATCTGATACATTCCCATCTTATTCTATTTTATATAATTCTTTATCTCTATAAAATTTCAAAATTTTTTTTGCTTCGGGAACTCCGCCTTTTTCAGCTTTTTTTAAACAATCGAGAGCATATTTGATTGTTTCTTTATCAGTATTTTCATTGAATATCCATTCTTCATTATTATCATTTTTAGAATTTAGATTATACAAACAATTGTAAACATCATAATATGCTTGACTATACTTATGTTTATTTGCCATTAAAATTGATACATATAAAAAACTCAATCTATGTCCACTCAAAAAATATATTTCAGCTAATTTATTATATGCCGTTGTGTCTCCCTCATGCACTATTTTATTAAGTAATTTATCTGTCTTTTCTTTATTATTATACTCATCGCTGTAAACACTACCCGTTGAAACATCATCATGCTTTTTAATTTCTGCTTGATTCATTTTTTTATCGTTACAACTTGCACAAATTATAAAAAACACTACAACTACAAATTCTTTTATTTTCATCTTATTATTGGATTTAATTTTAAGTATTCACTGTAAAGCATTCTGCTTACTTCTTTACCGTTTTGATAAACTACTCTATTTCTGTCTGCTAGATTTACTTTAATATCCGAACTTACTCCTTTTATAAAATAATTTACGTTTTTTGCGTTTTTTGCATAGTTATCTTGTCCATACATTACCCATCCATCAAAACCAACAATAGTAGCTAAAGGATGAGCCTCTGATAGTCTCTGCGCCATCGATAGATTTCCTCCCGCAGATTGACATATAAAAAGATTTAATGTAAAAATAGCTAACTTACCCATCTCCATTTTCTTCTTGTATGCTGGACTAACTTGTGACATGCGTTCGTCAAATTGTTCGGCATTATCTAACCATTTAGGAATATCCTTGTTTTTAGAATCAGCAAAGAAACTATTTCTTAATTCATTAATCCCACCGTGCCCATAAACATCAAAAATACCATCACCTGTTTGATAATTACCATTGTTTTTCTGTTTAAAAACGTTATAAAATTTTGAATTCTCAACTTTGAAAAAATTAACAGGAGGTTCACCATTGTCATCCATATGACTAGCAATAGCTGTTTCTGCGTCTACAGTTTCTCCTGAATCTTTATTTTTGTATTTTTTTTCATCCCAATCATAATAATTACCTGATTGTCCAGCTTCTGCTTTCATTCCATCTGGGTCAATAAAGTAAACAGGATTATTAAGAGCGTATGTATAAGGACTAAATTTTCTCGACAATTCTGCCAACGGGTCAATGTTCATCCATCTTCCAAGAGCTGGGTCATAATTCCTCATCCCATAGTCATACATGTTAAGTCCTAACTCGTCTTGGAGCTCTTTTCCGTTGAATTTATACTTTAAACCATCATTCGTAGAAGACGTATTTCCATTATATCCATTATGTTTTAATCCAAACGGGTAGTAGTTGTTTTCCTCCTGAATAACAAGGTTTTTATCATAGCTGACACGAATGTTGCCCAAATGATCCTTGTACTGATAAATGTATTTATAAGAACTTCCTGTACATTCTACAAAACCTTCTGTAGTTGGGAAAAACTTAAGTATCGGTGTTGTCGCTGTTGTCTTTACATATTGATATCCATCTAAATAATCTGTAGTAGTAATATTAGCGCCATCAGTGACTACTTTTTGTATTTTTTCTCCTGTTGCATTATAAAGATAGACAATGTTACCTCCACTGCCAAAAGTTATTTTAGTTGGCAAGTTTAGATAGTTGTAAACAATAGAAGTGATATTTTTATTAGCATCGGTAATCATGTTTCCGTTGGCATCATAACTGTAGTCATCTCCGGTATTGCTTCCGTCTATAAAACCTGTTGTTTTATTACTGCTGTCCGCTACCTTCATCAACTGGTTTGTTGTATTGCTGCCCGAATAACTGTAGATAAGATTATCAATTTGCGTGGCAGTTGACTCGTTTCCTCCATTACGTAAAAAGGTCATGATATTTCCATTCTTATCGTAAGTCAAACTTTCGTTATAGGCATTATTAACCGCAACTGATCCTCTCTTAAATATTGCCGATTTTAACCTGTTTAAATTGTCATAGTGATATCCATAAGCCCGAATTACAGGAGTTACCTCTGATGCGCTTGTCCATTGGGTTTCGGCAATGTTTCCATTATACAGCAAAGCGGCACCCGTGGTATTTGTATTATTATAACTAAGTTTAAAGGCAAATAAATCCTTAGGATCACCTGATTTTGTAAGCGTACTGATATCATTTATGTTTGTGAGCCATCCTCTGATATTATAGGTGTAATCTATTTTTTGAGTTGGGGATGTTGTTGTATTTCCAACTTTTTTTAAAATTAACTGCCCTAATTCATCATAAGTGTTATCTGTCATAAGCTCTCCGGTAGTCGCTCCATTAATATAGTGCGTCTGTGTCAGCAATCGGTCCTGGGCAGAATACGTAAAAGCGTCCTTTGTTAAAAGTTCAGTATCAGTATTGAGCCTCTTATGTCCGGTAAGAGTATACTTTAGCTGGCCCGAGAAAGCATCTAGTTTATGATCTGTATAAGTATAGCCTCCCAAATAGTTTTGCGTATAGGACCTAATTGTTCTTGCTTTTGCATCATAAAAAATCGCTGATGTCTCTCCTAAAGATGCAGTACTGGTTGTACACACTCTTACCCATGAAGCTGCTGCAAGCCCTTTTATCTGTGATGTGCTCAAAGCAGTTTGTCCTTCTATCGTTGTTGGTATGACAATGGCAGGAGCGTTACTTGGAAAAGTATAATTATCGTAATAATTGACCGTTAAAAGATTAAAACTTGTCGGCGCCACCAGATTACTATAATACGCCTGAATTCCGTCTATACTGCCAGAAGTTAACTTGCTTTCATTAAGAACAGTCACAGTCGCGAGATTTTGAGCCTGCTGTAGAGTATTTCTACCAACGGCTGTAGCTGGAGTTGCACTGGTCCATCCTGTGTAAACCGGACGATTAAAATCATCATATTTGGTAATAAGCCATCCTGTAGAACTCAGATCTGAAAATGGTGAATTGACAGGACCTGTTGCAACCGGCCTGTCCAATTTATCATAAACAATAAACTCCCATTGTTTTCCGGGTAGTTTTTTCTCTACCAACCTGTTTCTGGAATCGTATTTATACTGATAACATAAATTATCTAAAATTAGCTGGCTACCATCAATTACAGCGCTAAAAGTACTTCCAGCCTGTGCCTGGAATCCAGGCAATAACCGGATAGAATTGGTTGCTGCTAAATTTAAAGAGCCACTTGCAGAAGTTACTACAGCTGTAGAAGTAATGTTGGTCGGATTATTGGTATTTAGCAAATCAGCCGCTTTTGGCGGAATTACGTAGGTTAGATTGCCATAATTATCATACACATAATAAGTATCATATTTTTCATTTACCGTGGCAGTTCCAACAGTTCCGTAAGTTCTTTTAAGTACAACCTGTCCTTCCTTGTTCTTAAATTCTACCGTTGAGCCATTGCTTTCAATTGGGATGGTTGTAGTGTTTTCATCATATATAATGTTTTTATATAATTGATTCGCAACATATATGCCAGTTCCAATTCTATTTAAAGAGATTTCATACAAACCAAGAGATGAGTTCCATAAGGCACTAGCGGCGTAATTCTTCACATTATTATTTACATCATTATCCACATTCGTTTCATAAGTGCTTTTTATTGTATGATTATTCAGTGCCCAGTCACTTCCCGGGGCAGCTTGTTGTAACATGCGATTTAAAGGAGAATTTTCTAATTGTTTTTCACTGTACGGATTATTGTTTGCTGCTCCGTAATTAGACTGATATTGTGCAATTAAATTCGAAACCAATACTGATTGATCTATAATTTTACCATCATTTTGAGTAGAAGCAAATGGAAGATATTCTTTAATTTGTCTCCCGAAACCATCATATTCAATAGGTATAATAATATCTTTTGAATTGGGCGTTGCCTGATAATTATTCTTTTGTACCGGCCTTCCCAGTCCATCAAAGTAGGTTATTGTTTGATTAGCCTGACTAATTGTAGGCGAAGCAATACTACTTGCAGTAGGTACTTTATACAAAGTATTTTTTATTGAATTCTGATTTTGAATAACTGGTACCAAACTAGCACAATTAGCACTTGTTCCAGGAATTGTAGGACAATTATCAGAATTATTCAGCACATAATTTCCATATGGCTTTTCGCATTTTTGAGTAATCGAATTTAAAGGATCTCCCAATCCGTCCAGATCATCATCCAAATACCAGGTATAAGTTACATCACAAAATAGATTTTTAGTAAAAGTAAAACTACAGCCATTCCATTGAGAAGGGGAGTTTGTCAGATAAAAAATTAGCTCATTATTTACTATTCTTGCAGCAAAATTAGCTAATAAAGTACCTGATGAATTAGAAAGCTGCCCCAATTCCATGTTTGGTAGAGCCGGAGAAACTGTCAAGGTTGCGACAGTACCAATTTTCAAATAACTGAGTGTTGCCCAAGTAGCTGCTATATTTATACTTAAAACATTATTGTTTATTGTAATCGTTCCTCCTCCTGAACCAGTTTGCCCGTTATTATTTAAATTAGTAACAGCAATATTTTGAGAATAATTTGGATAAACCTGAGCCTGAAGCTGACCAAATATCATTAAAAAGAAAATCAGGTAATAATTGTATTTTTTCATCATTTTCAGATTAGTTTTGATATTGGTAATTATTTTGAGATAGTATATTGTTATTTTTATCTTTTACAAATTGCAATCTTCCAAAACTATCATACGTGTAGGTAATTTTATCGTCTTTGGCGTCGGTTATGGTACTAACACCTACCGAAGGAATATAAGTGTAAGTCATTATCTGACTGTTTGATAATGCAGCATTATTTCTCAAACCATTAATTGCAGTCAAATTATTTTCATCATAAGCATTTAATGCTGTTGTTGAAATACCCAGAGCGGCAGCTATTTGTTCATATGTAGCATTCTCAATTTTTGCAATGGGAACTGTTTTTCCATATCCCCATAAAATGATCACACTGCTGCCATTTTCCATAGTATACTGTTGAATATTTCCTTTTGAATCGTATTGGTTAAAAGTGACTTTTTTTTCTGAACTGGCAAAAGTAGTCCCATTTGAACCTTTTCCGAAGAAAATATATTTAGGCAAAATCAGATTATTAGTTGTAACATCTTTGGCATAGCCAAGATTTGACCTTGAAAGCAATTCTGTATTTTTTCTTTTTTCTGTCACCAATGGAATACCGGTCATTTTAGCATCAACCATGATTTGTTCGATATTATCCAGAGTTGGATAATCGTTTGCATATAAATACGTTGCAGATAATTGGTCATTATTACTATCCCAATTTGTAATTGTTCTTATTTTACCCTGACTATTGTAGGTATACGATTCTTTATTGGTTACTGTTTTACCGTTAAAATATTCATTAGAATTTGTAGAGTATAGCATATACCTTGCTGAGTTTAGCGGATAAACTTCGAATTTATATTGCACTCCACTTAAAATGTTATCATTATAATAAGCATTAATTAGTGGTGGAGTGGGATCATAATCGTTTCCACAAGGAACTCCATAACTACCAAATGATTTTAATACCGGTTTAATACCTATAAAAACAGGATTTGGTCCTATTGTTGAATAAAAGTATGTTTTATCAGAAAGCAGAGTACCTGTTTTATTGTAGTTTTCCTCCTTACTGATCAAACCATTTGTTAGATTAGGAATATTAGGTAATCCTGTTTTGCTTTTATTGGGAATGTTGTTGTAATAAAATGTTTTCTTTCCGTTGTTATTTAATTCAGTGTCTACAATTTCAATTTCCTCAACTTTGTCATAACCTATAGGATTTCCTCCATTTGTACCAAAATCATCAGATGCAAGGCTTATTTTTTTAGCAAATGCAATATATTCATATGAATTTCCCCCGGTAACGCCACCACTGCTTTTAGCATTATAATGAAGCATTGTAATGGGTTCAAACTTATTCAGTAATTTACCTCCATAATATTTAATTTGTTTATTTGAAGTTATAATACCAAATTTTGAATAATTTTTAATTGATTTTATTCTCATTCCACATTGATTACTAATCGACGTATCCACATATATATCATCATAGTATTTAAACCTGGAATTCACATTAGAAGAGTGATAGAAATTATCTGCATAATTTAAATTATCGGGCATATATGCAGTAACAATATAACTTACTGAGGCATCTGCATCATATGGAACAAGAAGTGTTTCATTCCATTGTTTAGTACTATTATTATTAGTGTAATCAACATTATACACAGATGCCAATTCCCATTTCTTAATTACTGTTGTAGTAGGTGTTCCGTTAATTGTTTTAATTTTAGAAAATTCTATGTATGCCCCAATCATTTCCTGATAAGTCCAAGGTGCTCTGTTTACATTGTAACCACTTATTACATTGGTGAAGTCGATTGTTACCTCTTTTGATAATTTAAATGTTTTTATTAGTGTATTTCCAGAGTCATTATTATCAAGAATATAATTGTTCTTATAAGCCATAGCATTTTTATACACTTCTGGTATAAATTGATTCGAAAACGAATTTGGTTCATATTCAAATTGAGAATATCCTCCAGTCGGATAAGTAATTTTGGTAAGCATATTTGTTCCTGCAAAATAATTATCAGTATATCTATTCGCAGTATTATAAGCAAATTTAAAATAAGGTTTCTGCACTACGCCATTTAGCATTGTGCTAAATACTGAAGCTAAATCGTAATGAAAGTAATCAAGATTAGGAATATAGGTTGTATTATACTGCCCGTTATAATATCCCCAAATATCTACAGCAAAAGAATTCTTTTGAGGTAATAAGATATCTGTTTTATAATTGAATAAGTACGAAGGTTTACTTGTATCGGCTGTTCCGTTACTTTCATAACCAATTTCTTTTACTGAATCAAGTTTTAATCTTTTGTTAAGTTCTCCTGAATTGTTGTTAGAATTAATTCCATCGGTATTATTACCGAAGTAAGTATAATTGAAATTATAAGATTTAATTTTAGTGTTATTTGGAACTGAAAAAACATCTATTGATTTCAGTCTTTTAATTTTTGTTGAATTAGGAGAAGCGATATCATCACGATCCTCCAAATTGAAAACAATAGTAGCTGTTGAGCTTTCGATCTTTGTTAATGTTTTTTTATTAGAAGTTGTAAATGATGAATGTTTAGCCACTATGCCAGGGGGTACCGAGCCTGGACCTGTTAAAGAGGGGCCAATGAAATCGATCGATTCTGTATAATAATAGCTTATCATAGGTTCCGTTATATAAGTATAGCTGATAACTTTTCCGTTAGGTAGTACAATCCTGCTTAATTTAAAAGTATATCCTGAAATAGCCGAATCTGCTGCCACATGTGAATCTTCAAGCATATAAAATTCAAATATCTTACCATCCAACGTCTTTGCCCTAACACCACCAGAACCCACTTCAAAACTAATATCCTCACTTTTGTTGTCCAGCATAACTATTTGGTAAGTGTCTGGATTGATATAAAATTTCCCCGAATAACCATTAAAGTTATACGAAAAAATATCGGGTTGTCTTTTACCCGCCAGTAGATCTGTCATGACGCAATAGGAATCCTTATAAGCATTTCCGCCATCTTCTAAACAGGGTGGTGATGCCACTGTTCTACCAATTTCTAAGAGAGAATAATAATCTCCCGGATAAATAAACCTATTTTTAAATTCAGTTGTAGATGGTTCGCCCTCACAACTATAACGCTGATTGTGATCTAAATCAGTCTCTCCTCTTACTTCAACACTTATTGTTCCTTCGGGACTTAAATCCCATCCTAGCCCTACCCATGTAGCTTCATCTGCTACTTTTATACCCGAACTATGATAACTTAAGGTAATTGGTATTTCTAATCCTTCTTCTTTAATAGAATATAAGGGAACAGCTATTTCTGCAGTTCCAGTATAATACCCAATAGGAATATCTCCAAATCTACCCAGCAATGCTGCTTCGGGTGAACTCGGAATATTTATTTTTGGTGTATAGGTAGAAATTGCCTGCGAAAAAGTTTGGTTTGAAAGAAAAAGAAAAAGAAATAAAAATGCAAAATTGTAAAAATGTAGTAGCTGGTTATTTTTCATTAAAATATTTTTTGTTAAGACAATATTAACTTTTTTTTTATTACAAATATTTAGTTAGCAAATAATTACTAAATATTCAATAATAAGCCATATTTCTTACTAAAAATAGTGTTAAAAATTAATTATCTCACCTTTAAGTCCTTTTTTAATGGTCTTATATCATTTTAAAATAAAAAAACAATCCGGCGGCAGTTTTGATTTTTATGCGATATCTTTATAAATATCTGATTTTCTGTAAATGTTAGATGCAATAATAACGACAGCACATTTTACGTATTACCCATCTTCTCCCTTTTTTGCCGATGTATCACAATCCCTCTTATCCAGCTCTCTTGTAAACCTGAATGCGGGAATTGTAAGAGTAGAAAAATCTTCATTATTTATTTGACGCACATCTAAAATCATTTCAGGATTAGTATTTGAGTTACTTGTACATGATATAATTAAATATGTTAGTACTTGTTGTGTCGGATTTGTCAGAATCAAATATAAGAATTTAAGTAATTTAAAAGTTAGCGCGCCAATTTATAGAATGATTTAAACATAGATATCCCTGATCCAACCATTTGATTCTTTCTCAGCATATGCACAACTTCAATTCCGCTTAACGTCCGTTTGGCCGATTCATAACTTTAAAAACCTAATCCGTTTTGGATGCGCCACTTGATGAACCGATGGTCCTGTTCGACAATATTATTGAGATATTTACATTGCCTAATTTTAATCTTTGAGAAAGAACGCCTGTTAGAAACTTTAATTGCTGCAGCATTAGAAACGCTTTCATCAATGTTTTTTACTTTTGGCCGGTAGTATTACTAATTGCTTTAATTAGAAAAGACTGAGCGCTCATTTATCTACTGCCTTGTATAAATAATACCAAATTCCTTTTACTTTGATATATGTCTCACCCATTCTCCAACTCTTCTACTCTGCCTTTTCTTGTTAATCTCTGCCTCAATGAAAGGCGTAAACTTATAAACCCAGCGTTGGATCGTGGCACGATCACAATCACACCCCTTAATATTCATTATTTCTTCAACGTCACAATAGCTAAGTGTAAAACTTAATTTAAAATAAACTGCCTGAAGGATTACGTATTTTGGATAACAATGACTAGTATTCATTTTTTTATTAGTTTGAAAAACCAAAGATAAAACTTAGTCTTAGATGCGACAGAAGCCAATCAAAAGTATGTAAAAACTGCCACTGAAATAATAAAATAAAAAAAACGCTTTCTTGGAAGGAAAGCGTTTCTTAAGTCATGTTTTTTCTTTGAAAAAGAGGTCGATTTATTTATCGATAGATCCTAAAACACGTTTCATGAACGCATTAAGAGCTTCTTTCTTATCGGTGCCCTGAACAACCATTTTATGTACTTCAAGCGCGCCATACATATTAGAAATTAATTCACCAATTACATCTAATTCTTCATCTTTTAGGGACGGAATTTCGGTCATTGCTTCCAAAACTTCGATTGTTTCAATAATATAATCCTGATCGTTTTCTTCGATAAATTGGGTCAACTGCTTTATTACAGGTAATTTCATATTTATACTTCTTAGATTTTTAGACATTCGTAGACTCCTTAGACTTTTTTAAAAATTAAGACAACATCTAAGAAGTCTAAAAATCTAAGCCAGTCTAACTAATCTAAATTTAAGCAATTGCGTTTACCAAGTCGATTAAAACTTCTTGTTTGTTGGTT
>Ga0247807_10001861_pt1 | contig 12029 bp, 10 predicted proteins | sample UWRJL074202C1_FD_179931 | JGI IMG/M metagenome (GOLD analysis project Ga0247807, IMG submission 179931) | Plant litter microbial communities from Arlington Agricultural Research Station in Wisconsin, United States - UWRJ-L074-202C-1 | ecosystem: Environmental > Terrestrial > Plant litter >...
CCGAGACGCCCCGTTCCCACCTCCGCGGAGGCGACCTTGGGAATCACCGCGCCGGGCTCGAGGGTGATCGCGTAGTGGACCTTGTATTGGGAGCGGGCGTCATCCTGAATCATCACCACGGCCACGTAGAACTTCTGGCCTTCTTCGTCCACGTCGTTCTGCACGATCGCGAAGACGGTGCGCGGCCACGAGTCGCTCTGCTGCGGAAGGGTCAGCTCGACCGGACCACTCGGGATGGCGGACAGCGCCTTGATGGTCTTGTCGGCCTTGCGCATCTTGTAGTTGGCGAGGCGCAGCTCGAGCGCGGGGCCGGCGAGGCGGCTCTCGGCGAGCTCGGTGTCACGGGCCTTGTCGGCCTCGGTGACGACGGCGGAGATGCGCGCGATGATGCGGCTCGCCTGTGGCTTGGTGACGGCGGGAGCCTCGGCGGTGTCGCCCGCGATGTTCGCGTCGGGGCTGGGGATCGCCTCGGGCTGGGCCTGCGGCGAACTTCCGGCGAAGATGTCGGTGCTGCAGCCGCCGAGCAGCAGGGATCCGACGAGCACGAGGGGGATCGCGGCGATCATGCCCGCACGGCTCGAACGGCGGCCCTTGGGCGCCTCGATGGCCTTCTTGCGCGGACGGCCCTCGAGGGCCTTGGGTCCGACGCGACTCGGCTTGTAACGGGGCTGGCGGGGAAGTTTGGGCATTTTCTGAGACTTTCGGCGAGGACCGCGGGCGCGGTGCTGCTGGCTGACCGCCCAGAACAGCAGGGCGAGACCGAGGAGCAGCACTACGGCACCGCCGACGACGAGGGGAATCGCCCACGGCGTCGAGTTGTCGAGGGGCCAGGTGATCGAGACCCGGCTCGGGGCCGGCTCGATTCCGTCGGACATGATGATGAGCGAGACGTCTTCCGGCACGTTGATCGTGATGCGAAGCGCGGTCTCCTTGGTGTAGTCGAGGTACCAGAGGTCGGAGCCTTCCGGCGAGGGCAGGTTGTCGGTGCTTCCGGAGGTCGCCGTGGAGACCAGCTTGCCCTCCTCGGTGAACGTGATGTCGTTGCGCGCGGAGTCGCCGATCCAGGCTTCGAGGTCGGACGTGCGACCGTAGGCGGCGAAGATCGTGCGCGCGCCGGTGATGGCGACGGTCTGGCTGCGTGGGAAGGCGTTGAGGGTCTTGCCATCGATGATGGTGACCTTCGCCTCCGAGTCCTTGATCTCGACCGAGGAGCTCGTCTCCTTGGGTAGAGCGAACACCGTCCGCTGTGCGATGCCGAGCCCGATGGACAGGGCGGCCAGCACAATGCAGACGATCGCGAGTACGAAGCGCACGGACATTCTCCTTTCGAGTTGCCTGCTGCGCCCGCTTCTTCGAAACCAGGGCTGCGGCGTCCTCCCCCGCCTCAGACGGGTGCTCGCACTAGGGGGCGAGAAGAGGATTTCCCGAAACCGGTGCTCGGGAAGGCAACTGCAAAGACATCCCAGAATACCGGACGGGCCGTAGTGACGCCTAACGGTTCTTCTGGGAAGTCTCTGGCAAACGGCGGGGCGTTGGCCCGCATCCGATCGATGACGGTTGACGAGCGCCCACTAAACTCGAACAATCCGGTTTCATCGACAAGGAGCATTCTCGTGGCGGCTGACGACGCAGACTTCGGTACCGAAATGCGCGGCTATAGGAAAGATGCCGTAGACAAGGCGATCCAGGATCTGCGGCGCGAGCTCATCAAAGCGAACGCCGACCGGGTCGAGGCCACCAAGGAGGCCAAGCGCCTCGCCGCAGTGGCCGAAGACCTGCAGGCCGAGCTCGACGAGACCGGCACCCCGACCTACAGCGGCCTCGGCACCAAGCTCGAGAACACCCTGCGCGTTGCCGAAGAGCAGTCCACCCGTCTGATCAGCCAGGCCGATCTCGATGCCGAGAAGCTGCGCAGCTCCGTGCAGGCCGAGGTGCAGCGCCTGACCAACGAGGCCGCCGAAGCCGCGAGCCGTCAGCTCGCGGACGCCGAAGCCCGATCCAGCGCCACCCTCGAGAACGCGCGCATCGAGTCGGAGAACGTGCTGAGCCGCTCGAAGGCCGAAGCCGACACCATCGTGCAGGATGCGTTGCGTGAAGCGGCATCCATTCGCGGCGCCGTTGCGACGGAAGCCGCGGAGGCGCGCGCCCTTACCAAGCGCGAGGCCGCGGCCCTGCGCGCCGAGGGCGAGAAGGAGGCCGCTGAGCTGAAGGCTCTCGCCAGCCGTGAGGCAGAGGCGACCCGGGATGCCGCGGCGCAACTCGCCCGCGAGACCGAGCACGGTCGCGCCGAGTACGAGGCCGAGAACACCCGCCTGCGTGGCGATCTCGCCCGCGATCTGGAGCAGGGGCGCACCGATCTCGAGCGCGAGATCAGCACCGCTCGCGAGGAGCTCGCCAACGAGACGGCTGCGGCGAAGGCCGCGCTCGAGGCCGACACCGCCGCGGCCCGCGAAGCGCTCGAGAACGACACGCGCACTTCCCGCGAAGCGCTCGAGAACGACACCGCCGCAGCCCGCACCGCGCTCGAGAACGATACGGCGGCCGCGCAGGCGGCCCTCGCCGACGACACCTCCGCGCAGCGCAAGGCGCTGGCCATCGAGATCCGTACGGCAAAGGCCGCCCTCGCCACCGAACAGAAGGAGGCGCGCGCCGCGCTGGCCGCCGACGAGACCCGCATTCGCGAGACCCTCGCCACCGAGACGGCCCGGGTCGAGAGCGAACTCGCCGCGGAGACCGCCCGCGTGACCGCCGAGCTCGAGGCCGAAAGCCTCACGACGCGCACCGAGCTGGCCGACGAGACGGAGCGGGTCACCACCGCCCTCGAGCTCGAGACCACGCAGACCAGGGCCGCGCTCGAGCGGGAGACGTCCGAGACCCGCGCCGCCCTCGAGAAGGACGTCACCGAAACCCGCGCCGCCCTCGAGAAGCAGGTTCTCGAGACCACGTCGGCGCTCGAGGCCGAAGTCAGCGAGACCCGCGCGGCACTCGAGGCCGAGGTCAGCGACGCACGCGCCGCGCTCGCCAAAGAGACGGCGGACGCGACTGCCGCGCTCGAGAACGACATCGCCGAGCAGCGGGCGGCCCTCGCCGCCGAGAGCAAGCAGGTCAAGGGCGCGCTGGCCGCCGAGACCCGCAAGGTCACCAACGCACTCGCCACGGAGACCGCGAAGACCCGCGGAGCGCTCGAAGCGGAGACCGCCCAGGCGAAGACGGACCTCGACGCGGAGACCGCGCGCGTCACGACCGAGCTCGAGGCGGAGACCGCGCGTGCGCGCGAGGAACTCGAGAAGGAGATCTCGACGGCCCGCGCCGAGCTGGAGGCGGAGATCTCCACGGCCCGCACCGCACTCGAGACCGATACGGCCGCCACCCGCGCCGCGCTCGAGAACGAGGCCGCGACCACGCGTGCCGCTCTCGAGAAGGAGACGTCGGAGGCACGGGCCGAGCTCGCCGCGACCATCGCGGCACAGACCAACGCCCTCGCGGCGGAGGTCGCCGAGACGCGCCTTGCACTCACCACCGACGTCGAGAAGCAGCGCGCCGACATCGCGCGCGACGTCGACCGCCAGCGCGCCGCCCTCGAACACGAGACGGTCACCACGCAGGCAGAGCTTGCTGCGGCGAAGGACGAGCTGCGAACCGCCCTGGCCCGGGATGCCGAACAGGCCCGCCTCGACCTCGACGTCGAGCTCAAGGCCCGCCGCGACGAGGGCGAGAAGGAGTACCTCACCCGCCAGAAGGACGCCGCGGACCAGACCGAGAAGTACCTCGCCGAGGCCAAGGCCCAGCTCGAGGATGCCCAGAAGCGCGCCACCGACAAGCGGGCAGAGGCTGCCAGGCTCGAGGACGACGCCCGCGCCTACGCGCTGAAGTCGCGCTCCGAGGCGGATGCGACGGCGGCCGAGGTGCTCGGCAACGCCGAAGCGCGCGCCAAGGCGCTCGTGGCGGACGCCGAGAAGCAGACGGCGAAGCTCGTCGCCGATGCCGAGGACCGACTCAGCAAGATTCGCATCGAACGCGAAGCAGTCGCAGGGTACTTCCAGAATCTGCGGGGGCTGCTGTCGGATGCCGATAAGGTCGAGGCACCGGCCGCTAGCGCCGATTAGAACCTGAACACCCGGGGAGCAGCATGAAGATCCAGAATCCGTTCCGCCTCGGGTTGCTCGCCGGACTCGGTGTGCTGCTGGCCATCACCATCGGCAACTCGATCGCGACGCTCGCCACGATCCTCACCTACATCGGCGCGGCGATCTTCCTGGCCCTCGGCCTCGACCCCTTCGTCACCTGGCTCGAGAAGAAGGGGATGAAGCGCCCGGTCGCCATCCTCATCGCCCTCGTGGCCGTGCTCGGCATCGTCGCCGGCCTCATCCTCGCGCTGATCCCGGTGATCGTGGAGCAGGTCTCCAACCTGACCGAGCAGATCACGAACAACATCGTGCCGGGCATCCAGGACGGCAGTCTGATCGAGGGAATCCAGAACAGCCTCTCGTTCCTCGACCCGGAGACGCTCGAGACGATCTTCGCCCAGGTGCAGACGGCGATCGCCGATCCCGATTTCCTGACATCGATTCGGGATGGCGTCGTCGGTGCCGGCGTCGGCATCGCGAACGGCGTCTTCGGCGTGATCATCGTGACCATCCTCATGATCTACTTCGTCGCATCGTTGTCCAGCCTCAAGCGCGGCGTGTACCGCCTGGTGCCGGCGTCCCGTCGGGAGAGCTTCATCGACATCGCGGAGCAGATCAGCGTCTCGGTCGGCCGCTACGTGATGGGCCAGGCGTCGCTCGCCCTCGTCAACGGTGTCGTCTCGTTCCTCATGCTGCAGTTCCTGTTCCAGGTGCAGTATGCGGCCCTGCTCGCCTTCATCGCCTTCCTCGGCTCGCTGATCCCCCTCGTCGGCACCCTGTCCGCCTCGGTGGTCATCACGCTGAGCGTGCTGGCCTTCAACGCGGGCGACACGTTCTTCGCGACGCCCATCCCGCTGTTCGCCGCCGTGGGCGTCTGGTACCTCATATACATGCAGATCGAGGCCTACGTGCTGAACCCGCGCATCATGGCCCACGCCGTGCAGGTTCCCGGCGTGGTTGTCGTGATCGCGGCCCTCGCCGGCGGAACCCTGCTCGGCATTCTCGGTGCGCTGATTGCGATCCCGGTCGCGGCAGCGGTGCAGCTCATCATCAAAGAGGTCGTCATCCCGAGGCAGAACGAGCTCTAGCGAGGGCTAGTAGGTCGTCGGCAGGGGCAGGACGCCCGGGTTCACCCGCGCGACGATCTCGCTGAGCACACGGGAGACCTGCGTCTCCCCCACCCACAGGTGGCGGCCGCCCTCGACCGCGACGAATTCGAGTTCGGGCACACTCGCAAAGCGCTGCGCGGCTTCGGCCGGCCGCAGGTAGTCGTCGAGTTCCGGGATGATCGCGACGAGCCGCTTGCCGCTGCCCGCCCAGGCCGCGATCTCCGCGTCACTCGTGCGGTGTAGCGGAGGCGACAGCAGGATCGCACCCTCGACCGGGAACCGCAGCCCGTACTTGAGCGTCACCTCTGTGCCGAACGACCAGCCGAGCAGCCACGGGTTCGGCAGGGACCGCTCCGCGACGAACGCCATCGCGGCGGCCAGGTCGGCCTCCTCGTGGATCCCCTCGCCGAATTCGCCGCCAGAGGTTCCGCGCGGCGAGGTGGTGCCGCGGAAGTTGAAGCGCAGCACCGCGACGTCAGCAAGGGCGGGCAGCCGGCCCGCGGCCTTGCGCAGCACGTGCGAGTCCATGAAACCGCCCGCGGTGGGCAGCGGGTGCAGGCAGACGAGGGTCGCGACCGGCTCCGCCTCGAGCGGGAGGGCCAACTCGCCGACGAGGGTCAGCCCGTCGCTCGTGTGCAGCTCGATGTTCTCGCGGCGGGCGGGCAGGTCGACGCCGCCCCTGATCTCGATGGTGTCGGTCATGGCCTGATCTTCCAGCAGTGGTTGTGCCAGTGCCTGCGCGCCGCAACGTCATCCGCCTCGCCCATCAGGCCATCGGCCCGCCAGGTGACGGTGTGGGCGACGCCCGGTGCGATGTCCAGGCCGCAGCCGGGGCAGACATAGAACTTGGTGGCGGATGTCGCGGCGAGCGGCTGCACGTTCCACAGGCCGTCCCGGCGCGTCTCGGTGCGCAGCCGTCCGACGAGCACGCGGCTCAGGTCGAACTGCTCCTCGTCATCGCCACCGGGCCGGCGCGGCCCGCGGGGACGGTTGGAACGAGGCATGCCTCCAGCCTATCCCGCGACTCAACTGCCGCTCGGGTTGTCGATCTGCTCGAGCCGGGTCTCCTCGAGATCGAGCATCGCCTGCGCGCGGGTCAGGATGCGCGACGGGTACGCACCACTCGAGCGTGCCTCGAGCAGGGCCTCCCGCTCGGCCTGCAGCACCTCCCGGCGCAGCGCGCGGTACTGGCGCTGGGGAGAATGCACAAGCCCGTCGACCCCCGCGCCGTGCTCCGCGCGTTCCCACGCCGACTCCGCGCTCAGCAGGGTGTCGGCGCGTACCCGCTCGATCACGTCCGGGTCGATCACCTCGCCGTCGGGCAGTTCGAACGACGGACTGTCGAGTGTGCTGATGCCCGCCGAGCTGAGTTCGTCGAGCAGGGTCGCGAGCTCGCGCCGGTCGGCGGCGCGGTCGGTTCCGCGAATGCCCGTCGCGCGGATCAGCCAGGGCAGCGTGCCGCCCTGCAGCAGCAGCGTCACCACCGCAACGGTGAAGGCGATCAGCACGAGCTGCGGCTGGTAGGGCACCGACTCGGGCAGCGATTGCGCGGCGGCGAGGGTCACCACTCCGCGCATGCCGGACCAGCTCAGGATGACGCCTCCCCGCCAGCCGAGACCCTCGGCCTTGAGACCCTCGTAGTCGTTCTGGCGGCGCTGCACGTAGCGCTCCGCGCGCTCCCGGCGCTTGGTGCGCGATGTCGAGAGGTCGGTGGTCTCGCGCAGGCGCACGAGGAGATCGCTGAGTCGGCCCTGCTGTGCCTCATCCCGAATCTCACGACGGCGCAGCACCAGGATGAGCGGCACGATGAACAGCGAGCGGATGACTATGATCACGAGGGTCATCAAGAGGCCCAGGTAGACCGCCTCGACGGCGCTCAGCGATTCGGCGTCCACGTTCTGCACGATGCCGCTGATCTGGAGCCCCATGAGCAGGAAGACCCCGTTCTCGAGCACGAACTGCGCCGTGCGCCAGTTGAGGCGCTCGGAGATGCGCGCCTGGGCGGAGAACCGCTTCGCGCTGTTGTGGCCGGAGTAGAGCCCCGCGACGACCACGGCAAGCACACCGCTCGCGTGGAAGTATTCCGCCGGCAGGAACGCGAGGAACGGCACGGCGAACGAGATCGCCGTGTCGAGTTTCGGGTCGCGCAGCCTGGAGCGCACGAGCACGGTCAGCCAGCCGATCAGCAGGCCGATGAGGGCCGCGAGCACGACCGCGAAGAGGAAGTCGCCCATCACCTCCCAGAAGGTCACCGCCGTCGCGATCGCGGCCACGGCGGAGCGCAGCAGCACAAGCGCGGTCGCGTCGTTGACGAGGCTCTCGCCCTCGAGGATGGTGACCAGTCGGGGCGGGAGCCCCAGCCGCTTGCCGAGGGCGGTCGCGGCGACCGCGTCGGTCGGGCTGATGACCGCACCGATCGCGATGCCGCCGGCCAGGGGAAGGTCGGGGAAGACGAGGTAGAGGATGAACCCCGTGGTGAGCGCCGTCACGAGCACCAGCACCACGCTCAGCGCGGAGATGCTGTTGAAGTTGCGGCGGAAGTCGACAACGGGCACGTTGATGGCGGCCGAATACAGGATCGGCGGGAGCAGGCCCATGAGGATGATCTCGTGCGGCACAAACGTCGGTGCGCCGGGAATGTAGCTGAATGCCACCCCCAGCACGATGAGGATGAGGGGCGCTGCGACGCCGAGCTTCCTACTGAACGCTCCGGCCGCAACGATCGTGACCACGCCGATCACGCCGAACAGGGCCCATTCCATGCGCCCAGCCTAACTGCGCGGTTAGTACCAGCCGCTCGACTGGGACTTCGCCCAGGCGCCGCAGGGGTTCGTGTAGCGACCCTGGATGTAGCCGAGGCCCCAGGTGATCTGGGTTCGTGGATTGGTTGCCCAGTCGGCGCCGGCCGAGGCCATCTTGCTGCCGGGGACCGCCTGCGGGATTCCGTAGGCGCCGCTGCCCACGTTGTGGGCGTAGACGTTCCAGTGCGATTCCTTGTTCCACAGGGAGACGAGGCAGTTGTACTGGCCGGTGTCCCAGCCGCGCGCGAGCACCATCTCGAGTGCGATGGCCTGTGCGGTTCCGGGATCGGGTGTTCCCGCGGCCGGCGCCTGGCGCACGAGCGGAACGATCTTCGACACCTTGATGACGTCGCGCGCGAAGGCCTGGGCGACCTCCTCCGAGGCGGTGACGCTCTGCGCGGGTCCGCTGTCGAACTCGGTGAGCTGCGGTTCCTCCTCGGCCATGGCGAACGACGATGACGGGTCGATTGCCGGGGCCAGCACGAAGGTCAGGCAGGCGAGGAAGGCGAAGACCGGAAGGATCTTGCCGTTGCGGATACGCCGTCCATAAAAGACTCCTCGGGCAGCCGGAAGCGGCAGGGAGGAGGGTCTTTCGAGTCGACGTTTTCCCACGATTGGTCGATTTTAGCCCATCGGGCTCAGAAAGTCGCGGAAACGATCAGCGGACAGCCAGCATTACGGTGATGACGCTGTCGAGGAGCAGGTCGACCTGGGTCTCGTTGTACCCGCGGCGGGTGGCCGAGAACGCGACGGTGCGCACCTCGTCGACGTTCATCGGCTTGCCGTGCTGGAAGTAGTCGACGAGGCGATCGGCGAAGGCGTCGACCTCCTTGACGTTGTAGGCGCGCGTCAGCGGGCCAACGCGCGAGAATCGCGCTCCTGCGGGGCGGGCGAGACGATCGAGGATCACCTGCGCGGTGCTGCGCGCCGTTCCATACCAGGCCTGGTCGCCACCGTTCTGCGCGAAGGCACGGTCGCGCTCCCGGCTCGCGAAGGCGTCTTCCAGGCGCTCGAGGGCCGCGTCCACGTGCGTCGTCGAATAGCCGCCCTTCTGCATCGAGAAGGCGGTCCTGCGAATCGACTCCGAGTTCACCACGGCGACGCCGTTCTCCGCGGAGTACGCGCGCCGGGCATCCTCGAGGAAGTCCTCGACCTCGTCGACGTTGTAGCCGCGACGAGACTTGCGTGTGCGGGGGAATGTAGTACTCACGTGACTATCCTGCCTTAACCGAAGATGAGGTACAGCCCGTAGGCCGCAGCGGCCGAGGGCAGTATCGAGTCCAGCCGATCGAGGAAACCACCGTGGCCGGGAAGCCAGGTGCTGATGTCCTTGATGCCGAGATCGCGTTTGATGAGGGACTCGCCGAGGTCGCCGAAGGTCGCGGTGACCACCATGGTGAGCCCCAGCACGATACCGACCCACCACTCGACGTGCAGCATGAAGATCGCGAGCAGGATCCCAGCGGTGAGAGCGGCGGCGACGGAACCGGCGAAGCCCTCCCAGGTCTTCTTGGGACTGATGATCGGCGCCATCTTGTGCCTGCCGAAGTTGAGGCCCGTCACGTAGGCGCCCGTGTCGATCGAGATCACGACGAGCAGGAAGGCGAGCGTCCACCACTGGCCGTTCTCCTGGGCGGTGAGCAGCACCGCGAAGCTGCCCAGGAACACGACATAGGCGAGCACGAACCCGCCGGCCGCGAGGTCACGGCCCAGCTCGCGCAGGTTCTCGGGGCGGCGCGAGGGCACGATCGCCTCGAACAGCCGCCAGACGCTCACGAACACCACACCGCCGATGAGCCCGAGCCAGTGACCGGGCGCGCCCCAGTAGAAGGCGACCGGCACGATGGCGACGGCAACGATCAGAATCGGGATGCGCGGCACGTCCCGCCCCGCGAAGCGCAGGGCGCTCGCCAGCTCGAAGGCCGTGAAAGCGACGAGCCCCGCGGCGAAGAGCATAAACAGCTCTTTGACGAAGATGAGACTGAACAGCAGGGTGAGTCCGAGGGCGACGCCCACGAGCACCGCCATCGAGAGGTTTCGACCGGAGCGCGCGTTGATCTTGTCGTTGGTCGCACGCACCTGGGCTTCGATGTCGGCGACTGTCGCCTCTATCTCAGCGCGGGTGTGGCCGTGCTTCTTCGATTTTGATGGGGTCGCGCCCGCGTCATCCGACATTCAGACCTCGAGAAGCTCTGCTTCTTTGCGCTTCAGGGCGTCGTCGATCGCGTCGACGTGGCTCTTCGTCGCGGCCTCGAGGTCCTTCTCGGCGCGGGCGATCTCGTCTTCTCCGACCTCCTTGAGGGCGTCGAGGTCGTCCTTCGCCTTGCGGCGGATGTTGCGCAGCGCAACCTTGGCCTGCTCGCCCTTGTCGCGTACCAGCTTGACGAAGTCGCGGCGGCGCTCCTCGGTGAGCTCGGGCAGTGTGACGCGTACGATCTCGCCGTCGTTGCCGACGTTGGCGCCCAGGTTCGGGGCGGCGACGATGGCCTTCTCGATCTCCTTGAGGGCCGTCTTGTCGAAGGGCGTCACGATGAGCGTGCGCGCCTCCGGGTTGTTGAGTGAGGCCAGCTGCGCGAGAGGCGTCGGGCTGCCGTAGTAGTCCACGAGGATCTTCTGGAACAGCAGCGGGTTGGCGCGGCCGGTACGCACTGTTCCGAAGTCGTCCTTGGCGACCTCGACGGCCTTGTTCATCTTGTCTTTGGCCTCTGCCAGCACATCGCTAATCACGGCAACTCCTTCGTGTCGCGGGCAAGTTTACTGGGTTGCGGGCCGCGCCCCGTCAACGGAGGACTGAAATCTCAGGCTGGGGGTCAGTCGCGGCTGACGAGCGTGCCGATGCGGTCGCCGCGGATCGCCTTGGTGAGGTTGCCCGCGGGCTCCATGCCGAAGACGACCATGGGCATCGCGTTGTCCATGCAGAGGCTGAATGCCGTCGAGTCGACCACCTTGAGGCCCTGCACGAGCGCCTCCTGGTAGGTGATGGCGTCGATCTTCTGCGCGGCGGCGTTGGTGCGGGGGTCGGAGTCGTAGACCCCGTCGACGCCGTTCTTGGCGACCAGCACGACCTGGGCGTCGATCTCGAGCGCGCGCTGCGCCGCGACGGTGTCGGTGGAGAAGTAGGGAAGGCCCGCTCCCGCACCGAAGATGACGACACGACCCTTCTCGAGGTGGCGCTCCGCGCGGCGCGGGATGTACGGCTCGGCGACCTGCGTCATCGAGATCGCGGACTGCACGCGCGTCGCGGCTCCCGCCTGCTCGAGGAAGTCCTGCAGGGCGAGTGCGTTCATCACCGTGCCGAGCATGCCCATGTAGTCGGCGCGCCCCCGGTCCATTCCGCGCTGGCTGAGCTCAGCACCGCGGAAGAAGTTTCCGCCACCGACGACGATCGCGATCTCCGTGTCGGCGGATGCCGCGGCGATCTCCTTGGCGAGGCCCGCGACGACATCGGGGTTGACGCCGAGCTGTCCACCGCCGAACGCTTCACCGGAAAGCTTGAGAAGGACCCGGCGTTTGCGTTCTGACATGGTGCTCCTCGTGAGTTCTGCGGTTGTGCCCTATTCAGGGTACTAGCTCTTGAGGGCGTCCAGAATCGCCTCGGCGAGCTCGGACGGCTTGGTGAACTGCGGCCAGTGGCCGGTGGGCAGGTAGACGGTGTCGACCCGCTTGATCGCCTTCAGCTCGTCGGCGTAGCCGGCATCGATCCAGCCCTGCAGCTGGTCGGGGTGGAACTCGCAGCAGATCACGGTGATCGGCACGTCGTAGCGGCGCTCGTCGCCGAGCACCTGCCGGTCGAAGGCAACACCTTTCGGTGACGGGATGGCGATCTGGCGGAAGTGCTCGCGCAGGTCGTCGGTCAGGTCGACGAGATCCGGTTCCTCGAATACGGACCAGTCGGGCAGCGGGATCTCTCCGCCGACGGTCGGAAGTTCGTCGTTGATCAGGCCGCCGTGGCCGATCGGCTGGCTGTCGACGTAGATGGCCCGCGTGATCGA
>Ga0247807_10001862_pt1 | contig 12019 bp, 15 predicted proteins | sample UWRJL074202C1_FD_179931 | JGI IMG/M metagenome (GOLD analysis project Ga0247807, IMG submission 179931) | Plant litter microbial communities from Arlington Agricultural Research Station in Wisconsin, United States - UWRJ-L074-202C-1 | ecosystem: Environmental > Terrestrial > Plant litter >...
ATGAGTTCTGGCAAATGTTTGATCGAAAGTGGTATGACAACTTACGTGTAAAATATGGAGCGACGACACTGCCTAGCGTCTATGACAAAGTAAAGGTTGATGTTGAGGCCGAGAAGAGGGCGGAGGACGCCAATGCGACGTATTGGGGATCGTTGTTGAAGTCGTGGCCATTTGGTGGGTTCTATGGGATCAAGAGGGCAATTGCTAGCAAAACGTATATTGCAGCGAGGAAGGCTGCTTGGTAAGCTCTCCTATCACATCGCAACTAATTGAGACTAATTTTGCCTTCAGGAGGACATACGGAAAATCATCGTGAAAAATTCAACTTGCGAAGATCAAGCGCGATCTATTAACCCATTCTTCATGTCAAACTACATGAACACCCAAGATGATACAAATTAAAGACCACAGCGATACAGTATTCTAGACATGTTAAATAACATGGATTCACATCATGTTGCTCATATTCAAAGCGATTTGGAGTGTCTTGTTGTTTGGATACTTTTCTATCAAGCTTGTAAATAAGACGCTAGAGGTACGACAAGACTCTTGTTTGGTATGTAAGCTATTAGATCTATTAGGGCAGTTGGCGCAATAATACTGTAAATAATAAGCTACGTCATGCCAATTAGTTCATAAGTCGTCTGAAATATAGAAGGCATATTGTTAGGAGAATTGGATATAGAAACTAGAAAATAGAATCTTTTCCCCTCTACACAGGCATTCTAATTCCACGTCGAACTTCATCCAAAATTTCAGCTACAGCCATTTCGCTTTTCACCAACCCAACTCCTGTCCCTGCATACGCTGTTAGCCTCCCATGCTCGCCCCAGCCATCATCTCCTTTCTTTAGAGCTTCTTCATAAAGTCTTTTATTTTCTTCCATAGTCATTCCCTTAGCATGGTCCCAAAAGCTATGGTTTAGCACTCCTCTCGCATTGTAATCCTTTGGCCAACCAGCTGTTCCTCTAACGCTGTCATAAACTGTCGTTCGCATAGTATTATTTCCACCATCATTTGCTCTGATAACATCTTGTCGATATCCCTTGCTAATATTTGCTTCGGGGCTTGCCAGGAATCTAGTTCCCATACACACAGCATCGGCACCCAACACCAATGCAGCAGCCACGCCTCTTCCATCCATTATTCCACCAGCTGCAATCAAGCTAATGCTATCAAAGCCTTCAGATTTTAGTGCATCGGCACACTCTGGTAGTAATGTCATGAGCGAGCATGACTGAACAAGTCCATGTCCTCCAGCATCTGACCCCTGGATCACCAACACATCTGGGTGGCAAGTTTTGGCTACTTCGAGCGCGTTTACTACACTTCCAACTTGCACCCAGATTTTAGTTCTTCCATCACAAACTCCTCGGATACCATCGACCCAGCGAATTAGCTCATCATTGGATTTCGGAGCAAATAACCAGACAGCAGCTGGTTTGAGCGGTGCTTGCTTGAAGATATCGAGAGCGGCTTGCAAATCTGCTCCCCAACAGATGAACCCTACCCCAAATGGAAGAATGCCAGATGGGACTGATCCTAGCTCAAAAGAAAAAGTTTCACTGGCCAACCCTTCTGTGGCCGATTTTAGAAGAGCCGGAAGAGTTTCAACATCAGTTCCTACGCCGAGGAATCCAAGACCTTTATTTGAAGAGACAGAGAGAGCAAGAGGAGCTGTTGAGATCAGTCTCATGGGAGCGGAGACTATAAGGGGATATTCAGTCCAGGAATAATGATCCATCAGACTTCTCCATTTTGGCTTCTCTTGATTGCTATTCTGTTCTGATATTGAATTCATTATCATATCTGTTGCCGCCAAAACACAGGATGGAAGTTTATAAGCATGGGTAGGCCCTAACTACAAGATGTTACCGGGTCAGATTTATTGAAAAGTTATTAGTAGGAGGAGGACTGTATTCACTTGATCGAACAGTAATTTCTGGTCAAACCTCACTTAACTTTACGAACTTCAGGTTGGATAGTGAAGCTCGGGTCTCGGGTCGGCAAAGATAGTCCGATCGGCAGCCCCGCGATGTCTTAGAGCTCCACAGGACGGATTTGTTTTAGCTTTCCCGCCGAGCCGCATCACCAAGGCTACGACGATTTGTAACTGATTTCCTAACGAGAGCCTTCTCTGCTTTAGAATTGCAGGAAATATCTGGAAATCTAGCAACCACAACCACCAGCATCTTGCACCTTCCTCATCTAATTACAACAGCTACTTTCTTAAATATAGAAGTTTCTATAACTGTAAGTATGCTCAGATTTCACTCGTGCACAAAATGCCTATGGCCAAATTTATCGGCGAAGACGGGGCGGGCAATCCCCAGAGTACTGCTCTGAAGGAAATTGAAATGCAAATACCTAGTGCATGGGCTAAATTACAGAGAACAGAAAGATCACAACACAGCTCCGTCGAAATGAACGCGCCAGATAGGTATATCTTGATCCGCCGTGTCTTTCTTATAGATTGCTGATAGACACCAGATTCGAGCTCTTTTTGCTCGGAGAGGGAGAGAAAAAGATCACCGAGGAGATTGATACGCGTACGCTTCTATCTGGCTGCCCGCTACTACCTCCTAACAGTTAGCAGGAACCCCCAATACATCGATTTTCACCTTCAATAAAGAAGACCACACCCTTGCGAACATGCTCCGAGAGCGCCTTGTCAAAAACCCTGCTGTCGAATTCTGTGGCTACAAAGGTTAGCTTGCATTTCACACCTAATACAGACCAGCTCGGCTGACTATGAATAGTTCCCCATCCTCTTTTCGCAGCCTTTGAACTCCGCCTTCAGACCAACGGCGAACAGTCCCCCAGGGAAATGCTAGTCGCGGCATGCAAATCTCTCGTCCGTACTCTCGATAGCTTTAGTGCCGAATGGACCAAGGAATACGAGTTGCGCAAGCTTGTTGGCGGTGGAGATGAAAAGTGAGCAGGGTTAGAATGTGTGTCGGAGCTGGAGTCTCGGAGGTTATTGCATATGGGGCGTTGAAGGTATCACAAACATGAAAGATTTATACTTGTTGCTGGCTTGTTACGGTAGCATTGATAGGAGTTACTTCAAAATCGCTTTCGGAGATACAAAACTCATGTTTGGAATAGAAATCGAAATTTGACCACCTAAAGTCCACACGCATATGTGAGACAAGAGTGCCATTCGCACATTTTCTTCAATCAGTGAGCGATGCAATACCGTCGCCTTCATTCGAAAACCATAGTGTGCTTAGTAGTTCCCTCTTCTATTCTTCGGAGATAACGTAAAGACAGTCTTGAACATGCAACTTACGAATTCGAGCACCTACCAAATTGGCCCCGTATCCGCTGGATATCATGCTCCGCCATGAGCTAGAGGTATCAATTTTGGTTGCTATGGCTTGCATCTGCCAATACTCATCTTTGTGATATAATCAATGGGCGCGCTGTCAACGGGTATACAAGGACGAAATAAATAACAGAACACTCGTCAGCCAGTGCATATTGGTATCCCGAATTCGCAAGACGTAAAAACGGAGAGTTATGCGTATAAGAACTGTGCTTGGCTTTCTGTCACGTTCTCCAGATGTGTGAGATCCGATAGCATGTGCATGCAGGCCAGAATGGAACATTAGTTTGAAGTGATCTAAGATTACAACAAGCAACAAGTAGAGTTACACATTAGTTTAGTGCAAAGCTGGATGAGTTTTATAGGATTTCATTTTAGTCCTATGTCACTTTAATCATCCCGAATCACCTATGCTGCTTAAAAGGCTCTGTAATCATTCCATTCCACCTGGTCCTTCTCCGCCGGGTATCAACTACAATATCATCAGTGGCTTTTCTCAAAACTACAAATCTTACATTACATACCATGCAGATATTGTTGCCATTTAGTAAGATCTTTGAAAGCTTGGTGTGGTTTCCGGAATAATCGCTATGAATTCATCAGTACACTCGTCGGCTAGTAAGCTCGTACAAAGCCTTACAATTCCGTGACATCCTCAAGAACCATGTCTAGAAGCAGATTAGCAAGGCCTCGGCGTGAGGTTAGAAGTGAAATACTTACTGACATAGTCGTCAAAGCCGAGAAGGGTACCGCTAAATTCTGGATTGGTGTTAGGGGATATCTGATAACAAAGGCGATTCATAATTACCCTTGTCGCCTTTCATGACAACCCAGATCTTGGAGCCAACACATTTGTCGATCAACTCTGAATGAATAATCATAAGCAAGCGTCTTATATCGAGGTATTCTGGATGAATATACCTAATGGAAGTAGTTGGGATGCCATAATAAGATGTCTATATTATGGAGAAACTAAGATTGATCGCGGTATTGGCTATGGTGAAAGTCAGTTCGGACTCTTCCCAAGTGGTTTACACAGGCTCGGTCTCCGAGCAATTCGTGATCTCCTTGCTCTCTCTCTTGAAATGCCTTGTGATATTCAAAGTCCCAAATTCAGTTGCTGGAGATTGGCGGCACGTGAGCTAAAGAGACAAAGGTCCTAACATACATCAAGAATTGGCTGCGTATTTGCAGAGGCTCAGTGGCCTTTGAATTGGTATATGTGTTGATAGAAGAGCCCCGTTCTTGAGTTTGCAGTGATAATTCCAACCCGCCTGTTGATTCCCGTGATGTGGTGAAGTTCTAGATTGAGGCCCCACTAAAATATACCATGACTTCGCGTCACACTGATTGGATCACATCGGCGCGTCTCCCAACCTCACAAATTCACGCCAGCCTGTTCATCGACCCAGCAGCTGCTCGCGTCATGCTCCGGAGGAATCATGGAGCATCCACGCTGCGCAGACTGCTTCGAAGACAAACTATCATTACGATGACTTCTTTTGGAGGTGCAACAACTCTTGCTGCAGATGCTATGAAATCAACTATCGCCTTTCTCAGAGGCGGAAGGGCTGCGTAAGGTTTATCTATTCAAGTGAAGCTCTATCGCTAACCTATTTGTCTTGTTTACAGCTCATCGGCTCCTCATTCGTTTCAGCCCGCGACTTTACAATATACATGGCGACCGTGGAATGGAATTGTGTTTAACCCGTCGAGTGTCAGCACTCCAAGATCCACGAGCACATTTGTGTCATTCGATGCTGATCAGGATGTATCTGCTGGTGCCGAAGGCCACAACACTACAATAGCAGAGCCAGCAACATCATCGCCAGATAAGCAATCGGGTCTTGGAGAGACATACGAAATCAAATATCCTGAATTGCCGGTAGAAAACTCACAGCAAGGAGAGGCTCAGCCAAAAGTAGAAACAGAGCCAGAACCAGAAGACCCAGAGCAGAATGAATTGCCAATATCAACAACCAACTTCAAAATATCCGAGGAGATCTTCCGCGCTGCGAAGGAAGCTGACGCAGGGTCTTCCGACTCCTTCTGGTCTCATACTCTATACCGAGGACCAGATGGGCCCGAACATAAAGTTAAAGTTCATTACTGCAAATCGAAGCTTACGACCGAGCGTGTTTTGAATCAATATTTTATGGACGAGAAGATCCTCGGCTTTGACATCGAATGGAAGACTGAAGCAACTAAGAACTCTGGTTCTAAGAAAAACGTATCTTTGGTGCAACTAGCCAGCGAAAAACGCATCGCTCTTTTCCACATTTCTTTGTTTGCAGGTGATAAGCTTGAAGATCTTGTTGCACCATCATTGAAGAAAATTATGGAAGACCCCTCTATAACCAAGACTGGCGTAGCTATAAAAGCAGACTGCACACGCCTACGGAAGTATCTAGATATTCATGCCAGAGGACTACTCGAGCTCAGTCACCTCTACAAGCTCGTGAAATACTCTGCTTCAAAGGATTACAAACTCATCAATAAAATGCTCGTTTCACTTGCCCAACAAGTGAAAGAACTCTTGCATCTTCCCCTGTTCAAAGGTGAGGTGAGAGGTAGTGATTGGAGTCAGCCTCTAGTGATGGAACAGATTGTCTATGCAGCCTCAGATTCCTACGCTGGAATTCATCTCTTTGACGCACTTGAGCAGAAGCGTAAAAGGCTTGTCCCAATGCCGCCAATGCCATATCATGCTGAACTGAACAAGCCAATTCGCATCGCTGAGGGAGTCGAAATTGCTAGTGATGAAGAAGGTGATGCTGAGGAACCAGAACCTCCAGCAGAAAGCAGAAAGCAACCGACAAAACTCTCACCTACATACCTTGCAAGGGCTTCAGAATCACTAGAAGTTGATCCGGATTTCGAGCCTACTATTGAACCAACATCTGTATCTTCAGCTGCTGGCACAGAATCTAAATCTATGAAAGCAACAAAAGGTGCAAGATCATCAACCAAACCCGTGACAGCAACACCCGCACTGCCCAAGAACCCTTTGATTGTTGCTGCAGCGACACAAGCAGAATCATATCGCGATACACACCACCAAAACCGTGCCGCACCATCTTCCCTTCGGTGCTATTTCCTCTGGCATCATAATCCTACGCTTTCTATCTCTGATATCGCCGCTATACTACGCGAAGTTCCTCTACAACAAATGACAGTGGCGAACTACATTGCTGATGCAGTTAAGTTTGAGAGATTGCCCATTGAGAAAGAGAGGATGAGAGAGGTCTTAGGAATGATGCCGAGTGATGTTATCTGGAGGAGATACAAAGCTGTGGCGAAGGAGTGTGAATTTGAGAAAGGAGCTGACGATGCTTAATTTCCTAACGAAATGATGACTCCAATTAAAGGCAGGTCGCTGGCGTTCGGGGCCAGAGATGCATAAGAGCATTAGGATAAAGTAAATGCTCCACACAACTATTTAAAATATACAAATATAACGAAGAATGACACTACATACCCTCTAAATTATTGTACTTCCAGCCTTCTAATCCTGGTATCGCTACTGATTTGAAGTGAGTTGTTTTAAAATCAGTCATATATTCTGCCATATTTAATGGCTGCCCAACATCAATACTGATAGCCCAAGCACATGGTTTAAACTGCATTAAAGCTTACATAGTCTAACAGATAGTGACTCTTAGTTTCCAATAACATAACCAATCATTAAATACCTCCAGTTATGTCTTATATAAGCGATTCCAGACTGAAAGATTTTTCATTATGCAGCAAGTGATATATTTTAAAATCAAAAAGAAGCTTGGACTAGAGGTAAGGATAGTGGCTTAAAAATTAGGTTTGGGTATGGGTGTTTGATTCAGATACTACGCTAGTTGAAAGGAATAAAAACTGGCAAATGTAGATTTGGCCAAGTGACTTAATTGATGACAATATTTCGAGAGTTTCAGAATAATACTACGGGCGGATATACTTTCACTAGAGAAAGTGTCACGTAAAGTGCTTAACAAATGTCTGTAGCACATCTCAAGTGGAAAACATGTGTTGTTGCTCTTGCATTATATTCACAATATTAACGAACGTGATATGTCCATAACCACCCCTTTTCTTCCTTCCCCCTATATACTTTTCATTCAGAAATCCAACAAGGAACCAACGCAGTGTATACAAATTATGGAACCTAAAAGAACCCAGATCTCCTCAGCAAATCAATGGCATTTAGCAAAGAAAAATTTCAGTATGCCTTGACATACAGTATTCAGTGCATGCCAAGAAGTGCCTTGGCACCAGGCTCGCTCACGACATAAATGACCTCATGAGAATCAGTGAAGCCATTGAAACGAGTAGCAGAGCACTTGGTGTAGGCACCCATTTCATCAAAAAAGAGCCAGTCGCCAACATCCAAGACCTGATCGAAGCGAATACTCTTTGAAATCTGATCAATACCATCACAGGTTGGACCCCAAACTGAGTACTCAATTCCACTGCATGAGTCCCTTGCTGCATCGCTACCGTAGTAAGAATGTTCACCGGCACGGAGCACTTGTGCGATAGGGTTTTGGTGATCGAACATGATGCTGGAGAAGTTGCCATATAAACCATCGTTTAGATAAAGCATATAACTCTTCTCACCAGTACGTGGCTCCTCAATAGTGCGACGGGCAATAACATGCGATGCCAGGGTAAATGCGGATGCGACATAGTAACGGCCTGGTTCTCCAATCACATTAATATTGCTGGGCATAAACTCGTCCAAAGCATCACGGAGAACTGCTGCCATGACCTCGAAAGTGTCACTGCTGAACCCACCGCCGACGTCAAGGGTTTGCATATGGAAGCCATAGGAGTGAGCTTGGTCAAAGACGGTGCGCGCATCCTTGACAGCATCCCAGAACGCATTTGGGTCGGAGGCGCCAGATCCAACGTGGAAGCTGACGCCAACGACATTCAAGTCAAGTTCCTTGGCGAGGGAAAGAAGGTCTTCTGTTGTATCCATGGCAGCTCCAAACTTGAGACTCAAGCGGCACAAGCTTAGAGAGTCGTCGGTAGAGATACGAAGGAACAGCTCGGCACCAGGAAAGAATTTCTTGATCTTATGAAGTTCATCGGCATTATCAAAAGTCATTTGCTTGACACCTTTGGCAGCGGCATAACGAACATAAGAGTTAGTCTTGCAGGGCTGGGCGTAGATGATTCGATTGGCATCAATGTCCATATCGAGGACTTGTTCAATTTCAGTCTTTGAAGCACAGTCGAAGCCGGTTCCAAGCTCCGCCAAAAGGCGGAGGACCTGAGGGTCAGGGTTGCATTTGACGGCTACAGTGAGGTTAGCACCTCTTCAAAGGATGAAGAGTGAGTGGGTACCTACCATAGAATGGCTTAACTCGGGGAAGATTCTTTTTCCACCGCATGTGTTGTCGGTAGACCTCACCGAGATCAGCTACGAAGAATGTATCTTCGTCACCGGCCTCGCAAGTGTCATGATCGATACTTTCGACCCTCTCCTTCAGAGCAGCCCCGATAAGTTGCTTGGGCAGATTCCCGCCATTGTTTTCAATGTAAGAGATCTTTGAATGTTCAAAGTAATTCTCAACTGAGATGATGCTTTGTGGTGATTCAATGGTGGAAATCGCAGAAGGTGACATATCCTCGAAATTAAGTCGAGGTTGTCTGTTTAGGTTTTTGGGCTTCAATAAAAATTAGCGACTTATCAAAGCAGGAGTATTGAAGACCACAGGGCTACGGCGAGACTCACTATATGCTCTGGAAGGGGTGTTAAGGGGGTCGGTAACGATCAGATCCTGCACTGATCTCGCGAGGTCGCGGCGACTCTTCCTCGGTCAGAGGAAGAACCTCTAAACTCGTCCTATGCGGCAGCTGAGGGATTTCAGACGGAACTGGGGTGTGCAGGGGCAAATCGAACAGCGAGCGTTCAATGTGCTTAGAGTGTAGCAAAAGGAGGCGGGCGGGTGTTGAGAATGTGTCGGTTGGGGCGTCCAGAGAAATCTTGATCAGAAACTAGGAGTGCGGCCGTGGAAGCCGTGGTGTTGAGATCGCCTTTGATATGACCAAAGGCAGTCGAGGAGGGGTTTATCTTCACGTAGAGGAAGAGTCTGCCGAGAAAGAGTTAGCATATGCCTTTGAAGAGATATATAGTATGAGGGCTTTATTTGATTGGGATGGTGGTGGAACGGCGAAGAGTCAAAAGCCTTTGCTCCGCCGCCTAGGATGTTTGACAGGAGCTTCTCGACACTTACCAGTAAGTAAGCTGTGTATATCCGAGCAGCTGAGGGGTGAGGATTCACAAAGACAAGGTGCCTTTGAGATTTATCTGCCAGGAGGTAGATGGAAATGTTGATTCTCAAGATTGAGAAGAGAGTTGGGATGGTTGTTGTTGCAGTTGTCGGTGACGGTCTAGTTTTGAAAAATGGATTGTGAGCCCCGCTAAATCGGATTAGCCGTCTTCATCCCGAACCCTGGCTCGTCTGCTATGCACAAAAATCACTCACTGTTGTGACACTTCGTAATCAAATCACTTGAAATAATATCAACTAGTCATAAATATGTACGCTCAGGTAATTGTGCCTACAGTACTTGGGCCATCAACATACAGGTATCGCCATAGAGAAATCCGCTATTGATCTTGCTGTCGTGACGTAGGCAATATTGTTGCCCCTCGATCTTCAGGGGAAGCGAGAAGCCTTCCGAAAGTCAAAACCCAAGCAATATCCGGTTCAGCTGCGTTCAGCGTAAATCCAAAGAAAATGGACTAAGCAGATCGACTTTCTGTCTCCCCAATTGCTGAAGGGGAGCATGTAGTGCTTGTTAAGACAATTTATCAAAAATGACAGCCTTGCTCGGCAATCGTATAAGTGTCAGGGGAAAGAAGGTTGTTTTCTGATATAAGTTTGCCACCATTATTTATAGTCCTTGATCACGACCTTCGCAACGCCGTTCCTAGTGATCCTTTTCCCCCATGTATATATGGTTTCATTGAACGGTTTCCAATCTTTAATATGCGCACTCTTTATTTCTGCAAGATTTGATGCTCCGAGAGCCGCCGTGGATTCAATATTGGACACTGCTTCCTTTCATCCATGCGACTTTACCATGTTAGGTTTCTTATAATTGTAGTTTGGCAGGGAGTATTCTCAAGGAACAAATAATATTGTATTTTAAATTTACAAAACTAAAACTTTCCCGAACACGAATTAGAGATTGGAGTCGACATCCAGCGGAAGACCATGTCCTTCAGGCTTTGGTTTATGATTGGGATTATCATACCCAAAATACTCATAGTACTGGTCAGCAGCTGGAAGCTCATGGACGCCTAGTTTATTTATCTCTGGCATTTTCATAACCTCCACATATTTTTTTCATGTCAATCGTGTTCTTTCTTACGGTAGTTAGTGAACTTGTCAAAGTTGATACACTGCTTATTAGTAGACATGTCTTCAAGTCAGTAGAAAATTCGAGTTTCAAAACACACCATTTTTGTAACCTCAGCTTACATGTCAGGAAAAGGATGCTATTTCATCATTTGACTACCTGGGGTGTAAGCAGAACAGCTCCTAGAGTGCATTCTAGTAGTAGTTGTTCAGATTTACATCTGAACCTGCATAGTTTAATCAGTGATCTTCATGATAAGGGGAAAAGTAAATCCAATCATAGCTAGCATAATGACATATGTTTAGAGTGCTCCTCGTAAGCATTGACCAGTATGAATGCCTTTGAAGATCCATATTATAACTATATAAAGGCTTGTCTTTTCCAAGCAGCTATCTCCATCTCAGAATTTTCTGCCACCGAATTGTCTCCTTCCATAACCAAGCAAACAGACCTAAACCTATCGAAATGCGGTTTTCTACTCATGCATTAGGCTTCACAGCTCTTCTCTCTGCCTTTGTGACCGCTGCTCCTGTCGACGAGCGCGAAATCGCCAGGCGAATGCCCACTCCAGAGGAGTTTGCAGTTTTGTCTGCTGAGAAACGCGAGAAGGTCTACACTGCCTGGTACCGGGCTACCAACATCATCGGCTCTGTAAGTGATGAGTAAAGTGCCTAGTGTAAGTCTCTTCTGGCCTGTAAATTACACATAGTGTAAACTTTTGTCCATGTGATCATGACTGACCACGGGTTTCAGTAGGCGGAAGAGGAAGCAGACAATTGCAGAGCTGATTTGCCTCGAATATGACTTTATCTGGCTGATATTCGTTAGCTTGGGTATTGTATTGCGGCGAGGAACATTTTAGCGCATTGCACTGTTTATGTCAAGCCGCAGTATATGATTACATTCAATGATATAATCGTGTCGATAGCTAGTATTTCTAGCCCATGTCTCGTATCAAAAAAAAACCAATAAAATGCTATCACCACCTGCCAAGCACCTTCCTCATTAGTCCTTGGCATCAAGCACGCGGTTGATCCTCGTACAGACTTACCTTGTAGCAAGTTTATTTCGATGGCAGTTGACATGACATGAGATTTAATGAAAAGACGCCTTCTATGAGACGATAAGAAAGTCTGCCTGCTTTGCAAATGCTTGGTTGTGCAGAAATTGGGGTTTAGAGAAGTTCCTTCTTGTTTACCTTCCCTCGCTTATGCCCCTTTTTACCAGTGGTACAAACTACACACCAGACAAATAAAGCTGAGCAGCCCCAAGCACGCACGCACAATACGTAAACCACATGTTTTCATAAACCGAGTAAACACTAAT
>Ga0247807_10001863_pt1 | contig 12018 bp, 10 predicted proteins | sample UWRJL074202C1_FD_179931 | JGI IMG/M metagenome (GOLD analysis project Ga0247807, IMG submission 179931) | Plant litter microbial communities from Arlington Agricultural Research Station in Wisconsin, United States - UWRJ-L074-202C-1 | ecosystem: Environmental > Terrestrial > Plant litter >...
CAAGAAAGAGCTGAAGCTGGCGTTCCCGCAGGCATACAACCAAAACCAGCTCAACACCGTCATCGCCACAACCAAGACCAACGTGTCTACGCGCGTCGACGAGATCGTCACACAGCGGAATGAGTCCAAGTAGCCCTTCAGCTTTCCTTACGGGCGCCAAGGTAACACACCTCGGCGCCCGCTAGGGCAACCTTTCGTATAGCTTGTCATATCACCCATATCTACAACTTGTTTGCAGGCATAGATGATAAAATAGATACATGAAACTATACTCTTGGAACGTCAACGGCATTCGCGCAGTCCTCAATAAAGGCACTTTTCAAACTTTTATAAGCGACCACCAACCTGATATTTTATGTTTACAAGAAACCAAAGCTAAGCCTGAGCAAGTCACGCTTGAGTTGCCTGGTTACCACTTATACTGGAACAGTGCCGATAAAGCTGGCTATAGTGGCACGGCTATTTTTAGTAAAACTGAGCCTATTACTGTCATTAACGGTTTTACCGACAACATTGCATCGAAGTACGGCCTAGCCGGCGATAGTTATGGCGACCCCACCAAAGAAGGCCGCGTTATCTCTGCAGAATTTGAAAAGTTCTGGGTAGTGACGGTGTATACACCAAATTCAAAAGGCGACTTGTCACGGCTTGAACTTCGTCACAAGCAATGGGACCCAGCCTTCCTTGAGCATATTAAAGAACTCGAAAAAAACAAACCAGTTTTATTTAGTGGTGATTTAAACGTTGCCCACAATGAAATTGACCTTTCAAACCCCAAGCCAAACATCGGCAAGCACGGTTTTACCGATGAAGAGCGTGAAGGCTTTGATAGTTTTGAAAAAGCTGGCTTCGTCGATACACTCCGCGCTGAATACCCTGAAACTCCTGAACTATACAGCTGGTGGACGCACTGGGCAAATGCGCGAGCGCGCAATATTGGCTGGCGAATTGATTATTGGCTAGCGAGCAAAAGCATTACCGACAAAATTTCCAACCCAGCCATCCACGCCGATGTTATGGGTTCCGACCACTGTCCAGTGAGCATTGAAGTGAACGTGTAATGGATTACGATTACTGGAAAAAACAAAATCCTGCTTCGCCAATTTTTCCTGATATCGAGTGGAGTAAACCCGAAACCCTTTCTCAATCTGGAAAGCTTGGTATTATCGGCGGCAACAAACTCGGCTTTGCCGGCGTTGCTCAGGCTTATACTATTGCGAGCCAAAGCGGGGTAGGGCAGGTGCGGGTACTTTTGCCCGATGGCTTAAAGAAAGCAATTCCAAAAGTTATCTCCGACACGGTCTATGCCCCAACGAATCCATCAGGAAGTCTAGCCAAAGAAGCAATTGCTGAAATGATTTCAGTTGGTGCGTGGGCGGATGAGATTCTATTAATTGGTGATGCTGGTCGCAGCAGTGAAACTGCCATTGCCTATGAACAATTCTTGCAAAAATATACCGGCAAATTAGTTGTTACTCGAGACGCCATCGACTTAGTGAAAAATAGCGCTCGAATATTAATTGAGCGCCCTGATACTTTATTAATTGCTTCATTTGCTCAACTACAAAAACTGTTTCAATCGGTTTATTATCCAAAAGTTTTAACATTTAGTATGCAACTTACTCAACTTATTGAAGCCTTACATAAATTTACCATTACGTACCCAGTAACAATTGCTGTACTCCATAAAGATTTTCTGGTTGTGGCACACGATGGCCAAGTTGTTTCAACTGCCTGGACTAACCCAATGGCAATTTGGCGAGGAGATGTGGCGAGCAAAGTAGCGGCATACTGGCTTTGGAATCCGACAAAACCGCTTGAAGCAGCGGTTACAGCCATAGTTGCCTAGCAACTTCCTAAATGCTATAACTTAACTTAATGGATGAATCTGCTGAAGACTTTTCTTCAAACCAACCACCCGAGCGACGCGAAACAGCTGAAGCATTGCCCTCACATGCACTTCTTAACGAACTACTCGAGGGTCCTCGAAAACGGGTTCAATTTTTTAATACGATTCTCTCTGGACAAAGCGAGGCAGGTGAGTTGAGCGATCGACAAATTACTGGCGAGCTACATAGCTATGAACATCACTGGCTAAAAGAAAACCTTAAGACCATTAATGACACCTATCAATCGTTAGTGCTGTCCTCACCTGAAACATTGCCGCAGCGAAGCGAATTATCGTTTCACATTATTAACCAATTTATTATGCCGCTATGGCACCGAGTACTGGTATCACCAAAGTACCCGAAGATGGATGCTGTTGATTTAGAGACGGCTCAAATACGCTTAGCTATGGAAAGTGCAAAAATTATTTCTACGCGTAGTTCTTTTGAAGGCCCACAAGATTTATTTAATAATGAGTTACGCGATTTCGACACCATGATTCATTTGCTTCAACTGAGTATCGACAGTGAACTACATAGCCAGCCTAACGTAATCGTTGTACCCCATCCCGAAATTGGTAGTGAGCACCACCAAGCGGACTTCATTATTTTTGAACCAACCGAAGAAGGCCCATTCCAAAAAAGGGAAGTGTATTCATCCGATATCATCAGTTCAGCAGTCACCCCGGGGACAGCTGCTATGGACCTACTACAAAAACTTCGTATTAGCTCCCTCTTGCGACGACCTGAATTTCAAGATAAAAAAATATTTCATCGGTTAATTTTATCTCGGGAAACTGCAAAAACATTTCACCCACAACAATAAAAGAATCCCCAAATTGAGGATTCTTTTTATAATGTTGGTGGGCGAAGAGGGACTTGAACCCTCACTCTATTGCTAGAACCAGATTTTGAGTCTAGCGCGTCTACCAAATTCCGCCATTCGCCCATGTTACTGTTACTTCGCGCGCGTCTACGCATTTCCGAATCCGCCATTCGCCCGTATCTAACTACTCTCGCAGAAACATCCTTAGTATTGTACAATAAAACGTATTAGGAATATAGATATGAAGCCTGAAAACAGCAGTTCTGGTGGGAACCTCACGAACGGCACACCCGCACAACAAAATCAAAATGCAGCTGCGAATGTTTTACGTTCGCAGATTGATGCGTTGTACGGTGATAATCCGGTAGTTGCGACACCACAACCGCAGGTTCAGGCGCAAACCCTCACTCACTCGAAGCAGGTTATTCAACCTCAAGGTCAAGCCGACGCAGAGGTAAACCCGTATAACCGTACGCACAGCGCCCATCCGCAACCCCAAGCCGAGCAATGGAAACAGTATCACAGCGCCTGGCAAACGTATTACCAAAAATATTACGAAGGTTACTACGCCTCTCAAACAGCTGCTACTGCTCAACAAACTCCCAGCCAACCGGCTGAAGCAATCGGTTCTGGTGCAACAGCTTCTAGCTTCTTTAGCCAGAAAACCGACCTGGAAGTCACTACCGAGGAACTTAATAAAGACCAAGCTCTTTACGAACTTCGCCAAAAACTACTAGGCAAGGTACAAGATTCCGCTAAAAAAATCCGCGGTAGCCGACATTTCGTTCCAATTATTGCTTCGCTCAGCGTGGTGTTAATTTTCGTCTTCTTGCAATACAACCGTGTGTTCATTGCTACGGTCAATGCTTATGTATCCCCCGGAACTATTAGCCCGCAGAATATTGTTATCGACCCATCGGGTGACGCTTCGGTCAGTGCCGACCCTCGTTTGATTATTCCAAAAATTAACGTCGATGTTCCAGTAGTGTACGATGTCGGCAACGATTACAATTCACAAATGGCGGCTATGTCTAACGGCGTGGCACACTTTGCAATTCCCGGCGCTTCAAGCCACCCAGGGCAAGTCGGCAATACAGTCCTTTCAGGACACAGTAGTAACGACTTATTTGACGGTGGTGATTATAAGTTTATTTTTGCCCAATTAGAGAAAATGGCAGTTGGTGACACTGTTTATGCCAACTACAAAAGCGTTCGCTACACCTACGTTGTTACCAAAATGGAAGTTGTAAAACCAACCCAAGTAAATAAACTTGTGTATCCTACCGACAAGCCTATCCTCACACTCATTACCTGTACACCTTTAGGAACCTCACGCGACCGTTTACTCGTTACAGCCGAACAAGTGAGCCCAGATCCAACCGCAGCCTCTACAGCCCCTGTCAATGATGGTACATCGTCCGATGCCAGCATCCCGGGCAACTCGCCGACATTCGTAGAACGCATCTTCGGCGCACGCTAGGCTATTAAGAAAAGATTGGTTATCAGTCGAGAATCATTTTTACACGCTGGAGTGTAAAGCCATCATCCGATTTACCGACGCTGTAGAAGAAGCGTCCGTTCTGGCTGAGGGTTGCGTCAAAATCACCGGCAACTGCATTGATTGAATAAATATTTGCATTGTCGAAATCACGCATCACTAAGGCGCCGTTTTGACGGTTCCAAAGGTGTGAAACATCAAGCCAGCGTAAAGGCGTGGCGGCTGCAGTTGGTGCTGCATCGAGAGTACCGGCAGCGTTCCGGGTGTGTTCAATTTCATAGGTCATAAATGAGTTACCAGATTCAGCAAGAATATAATCGCTCTTAGGGCTAAATGATAGTTGCGTAACATCACCCGATAGTTCCATATTGGCAAACTGCTTTAATTCGGTCATGTCATCATTACCAGCTGTTTGGTAGCTTCCGGTGAGAATCGTGACTTTAGAACCTTCGGCGATTGCGACGTAGTTGTCGTTAAAGTAATTGCCAACTGCAATTTTTAAGACTGTGTCGAGTGAATCAACCGTACGAAGAATATGCGGCTGTTCGTCACCGTCTCGGTAAACACCAGCAACCTTCTTTGTGTTATTAGTAGGGTCGGTACCAACATAGCTAATAGTATTTGTATCAAATAAATTGAAACTCTCAACATGAGATACCAGTGCGCGGGATAGTGTCGCCGACGATACATCGACTTTACGAATGTTATTATCATCAGCTAAGCCAAAGAGTGTCCGACCGTTTGTACCCGCAAAGTGAAGATCTTTAAACCCAACACTTAGTAGGCGTGATACATTAATACTTTGTGCCAAATTTTCAGTGTCCACCATCAACCATTCCAGTTGATCGTTAAATTTATGTTGCATAAGAATATAACGGCCGCCCGTATTCCACTCATCAAGCGTAAAGCTGTGCGTGACGTTAGCCGTTGTTGGTTCGCTATATAAAGCAGACGGTAGGGTAAGGGTAGAAAGCTTTACGTCAGTTGAACGTAAATCGGCCATTTGAAATTCAGGTTGTTCGGCAGCTTGCTGTAAAAGAATAAACTTATAATCAGGCGATGCTTTAGCGGCAACGATAGTTTTAAAGTTCGCAACTGTTTCAGCAGAGCGTTCTTTTGGTACCATACGCGCATAATCAAGCCATGTAAGTGTACCTGCTGCAAAATCAACGGTCCGTGTCCAGTCTTCGTATCGGTCTTTCTTAAAAAGAACAGTGTGCACGCCAGCAACAACTGTTTGCTTACCAGCTGTACGAACCTTGGTGTCTTTACCGTCTATAAATACATTTGCAGCGTCAGGAGTTGAATCGAACTGCAACAATGCGCCTTGCGCTAAGCGGTTACCACTATCGAGGCGGAAGCCCTGTAAAAACAAAATAGTCACCGTTAATATAATAAGTACTGAAAGTGTAGCAATGGTCGAAAAGAAGATTCGACGGATTAGTAACTGTTTTTTTGTAGGTCTTTTAAACATAAATTCTTCTTTAGTATAACAAAATAGTGAGTTAAAAATTAATTACTTTCAAGAAGTGCTTGCATAAGCGCAATGCTTTGCTCTACTATAGGACGTAACGATGTGTGGGCATGGAGGCTCATATATTAATGCGAGTAAACCTGCGAGGATAACACCAAATGCCAACCAACAAAACGATCACCATAAACGGACGTGCTTATGACGCTGTTACTGGCCTACCAATTAGCGAACGAGTTTACGACCAAGTAAGCCGTGTTTCTAATCCTAAAACAGCACCAGCTGTAAAAAAACCTGAAGAAGTAAAGAAGCAAGTTGTGAAACGAGATGCTGCCACAGCCGCTACTGATGTTCACAGCCAAACCCAACGTTCTAAAACGTTGCTTCGCCGTGTCACGAAAAAACCAGCTGCCCCCGCTAAGCGTCCGACTACTGGTCGACACATGGACATGGCTCGTAGTACTAAAATTAGCAAGTTTGCGCCACACCCTGTAACCGCCGCACCGGCACCAAAAGCTGCTGCCGTCGCCGCTAAACCCGACAAGCCAGCCCAAGTTCACCCAGTTGCCGCTAAAGCAGTAGCACGAGCTTCAGCCGCAAAACCTGTCGCCGCTAAACCCGCTACGAGCAAGCAAGTTAAAGATGCTGCAATTGCAAACGCTTTAGCTACACCAAAGGCAAAACCAGCTAAAGAAAAGAAGCGACTTAAAACTTTACACCGTCGTTTGCTTATTACAGCTGTTATTATCGCTGCCTTTGCTGCAGTCATTTATGGTGTATACCGTTTTGTACCAGCCGTTTCAGTGAGTATCGCCTCAGCTCAAGCTGGCGTAGAAGCATCGTATCCAGAATTCATACCTGATGGCTACAGCCTAGACCACCCGGTAACCTTTAGTGATGGGGAAGTGGCGCTTAAATTTACACAAAACGGCAACAAAGAAAATAACTACACCATTACTCAAACTCGTAGCTCTTGGGATTCATCAGCCGTCCTTGATAACGTTGTCCGACCGTCAGCAGGTGAGAACTACATTACCACCAAAGAACGCGGTTTAACTGTTTATTCATATGGAAACAATGCTGCCTGGGTAAATGGGGGAGTTATGTATGTTATCTCAAGTTCAAACGCACCACTTTCTGGTGAACAAATTCGCCACATTGCAACCAGTTTATAGCAAATAGACCGAGGAGTAGCACTATACTTTCGCGAAGGCGCTCTATGGGGTGCCTTCTTCCGTTTTTTTGTTAACGGAGGAAGGCTACGCCCATGGCGCTAGCATACCTTCTTCAAAGTACAGCGCTCCGCCTCGGCCAACCCCTATAATTCGTGATATAATAATAACAATATGACAATTGTTCGTTCTCGTTTTGCCCCAAGTCCAACCGGCTTCATGCACGTTGGTGGTGTTCGCACTGCATTATTTTCTTGGCTACTTGCTCGACAAGCCGGTCCTGATGGTACATTCATCCTTCGTATTGAGGATACTGATAAAGCTCGCGAAGTTGCAGGTAGTATTTCTCAAATCGAGAAGAGTCTTGAGTGGCTTGGCCTTCAATGGGACGAAGGTGTTGATAAAGGCGGGCCTCATGCACCGTATCTACAATCTGAGCGTCTAGCTATTTATCTTGAATGGGCACAAAAACTTATCGATTCTGGCCGCGCCTATGCCGACCCCTACACTTCAGAAGAAGTTGAAGCCTTCCGTAACGAAGCTAAAGCCGCTAAACGACCGTTCTTATTCCGTGACCACCGTCCGGAAAACCCTCCAGTATACGACGGTACACAACCGCTCCGCTTCAAGTCAGACCCTAAAGCCTACAAATGGCACGATGCCGTACTCGGTGATTTATCTACTGGCCCCGATGCAATTGATGATTTTATTATTGTTAAAAGCGATGGCTATCCAACATATAATTTCTCTCATATTGTTGACGATGCAATTATGGGTGTTACGCATGTGCTTCGCAGCCAAGAATTTATTGCTAGTACACCAAAGTTCTTAAATATTTATGACGCCTTGGAAATTGAACGCCCTACACTAGCGACTCTGCCATTCGTTATGGCTATCGATGGTAAGAAAAAACTTGGTAAGCGCGATGGCGCTAAAGATATTCTCGAATATGCCAAAGACGGTTACTTGCCTGAAGCAATGATTAATTTCTTAGCAACTCTTGGTTGGAACGATGGAACTGAACAAGAAATCTTTACGGTTGATGAACTAATTGAAAAATTTCAATTGGACCGCGTGCAAAAAAGCCCAGCCCGCTTTGATGAGCAGCGTTTGCTTTGGTTGAACGGCCAACATATTCGTTTACTTTCACTTGATGAACTATTCACTCGCAGCCACGACTTCTGGAGCGCTAAAGCCCACGAAGCAGGCGAGGAATGTCAAAAACAGGTATTAGAACTGGTAAAAGATCGCCTTAAAACCTTAGCTGATATTCCAACTATTACTGATTATTTCTTTGAAGAACCAACCCCTGATTGGACCATGATTGAAGGCAACAAACAGCTTGTCGCCCTTGGTAATGACGGTATTCGCGAATTACTTACCCAAGCCACAGCTGCGCTTTCAACCAGCGATTACACGCCAGAAGCATTGCAAGAAACCCTTAACGACTTACTTGAAACCACTGGTCAAAAACCAGGTATCCTTTTCAGCTTAATTCGCTTAGCAGTATCTTGGGCACCATTTAGCCCAGCGTTGAATGAAACACTGGCAGTACTTGGGCCTGATGCCGTACTTCGCCGGCTCGAAGCGTCACTTAACGCTTTAAAATAAATTTTTTAGAACCAGCACCGTACCATAAGCATCATGGTATACTAACTCTATGTCTAGGCACATGCCCAATAAACCAAAAAGTCCGTTTTTACCAAAAGTAAAATACTGGTTCACTCACCACAAAAAACTTGCAATCATCCTTGGTGTGCTTTTCGTTTTAATTCTTGCCGGCGCAACGGCGACTGCCTTTTACTTTTTAAACCAAAAACCCGAAGTAGCAGTCACTACTAAACCTGAAACGAAGCCCGCGCCAGCACCAGAAGCGCCAAAGTTTTATTCACCACTCAGCGGTAATTTAGTTGCCGATGAAGCCGCCACCCATCAAGCAACCACCGGTATTATGATGGAAAATAGCCCTGACGCTCGGCCGCAATCAGGGTTGAAAGATAGCGGTGTGGTATTTGAAGCAATTGCCGAAGGTGGTATTACTCGTTTCCTCGTTTTGTACCAAGAACAAAAGCCTCAACTTATTGGCCCAGTTCGCAGTGTTCGTCAATACTACGTCGATTGGGTAGCTGGGTTTAACGCCAGCGTTGCCCATGTTGGCGGTAGCGCCGCGGCACTAAAGGAAGTCCGTAATGGCAACTACCGCGATATCGACCAGTTCTTCAATGCCTCAACCTACTGGCGTGCAACCGATCGCTACGCACCGCACAATGTTTACACCAGCTTTGCGAAAATTGATGCTTTGAATGCCAAGAAAGGTTTCACTAGCTCACAATTTACTGGTTTTACGCGCAAAGATAGCGTTGGTACCACACCGACCGCTTCAAGTGTGGATGTGAAAATTAGTGGGCCGTTGTTCAATAGCCATTACAATTACAACGCCGCTACAAATACCTATGACCGTTCTCAAGCAGGCAAACCTCACCTCGATAGGGAATCGGGGCAAATTAGCCCCCGCGTTGTGGTGGTTATGAAAGTCAACCAAGTGAAAGTACTTGAAGATGGCTACCGTGAACAAATTCAAGCTATTGGCTCCGGTGCGGCGACTATTTTCCAAGATGGCACCGTTCAAGAAGTGACCTGGAAAAAGGCCAGTAAAACTGCTCAAATTACCTTTACTAATGCAGCCGGTGTAGATGTGCCTTTGGCTCGAGGCCAAACATGGTTAACAGCAATTCCAAATGGAAGTGGTAGTGTCACATGGCAATAGAGAAACCACAATTAGTCAAAGATTTCTTCCCGAAATTCAAACGGGGAGCTATTTTACTTATTATTATTCTTCAAGTTATTATCCTCATCGCCATTGCCGTTGCCTTGCAATACTTTGGCTTCTTCCATGATAATCCGTTAGCATTCGTCGGAACATTAGTTGCCCAAAGTGTGTTGGGTGTTGTTGCCTCATTAATTCTATTCCGTTTTGTTGCTCAACCAATTAAACACTTGCTGGCCGCTATTACCCACATTGCGGGAGAGCCAACCGATGTAAAAATGCCCAACCCGAACGCTGAGCACTTTGCGCGTACTGGCTTTAAACCAGTTTTACAAACCCTCTATCAATTAGCGGCCGATGCGCCTGACCCAATTGCCGACGGCGAAAAGCAGCTCGCTTCAACTTCAACGGGGCAACTTATCCACGCCGATACCAAAGCTTCAATTGAAGCCGCCCTCGATGCAACCATCTGTGGGTTTGTCATTATGAATTCCGATCGCAAAATTACCTACGCTAATAAAGCCACGCCGCTTCGCATTGACCAAGCCGGGGTGCAATCGCTCGATTTATTGTTTAGCGAAAACGATACAATCGAAAAATGGTGGGACGAGTGCGAAGCAACGGCCGTACGCGCTGAACATATGTGGCCCCGCATCCCTAATAAGCTGCCGAACGAAGAAGACCGTCGTTACTTTGATGTTATCGCCTCGTACAACAAAGGCACCAGTAGTGAAGTTGTCATTACCTTAATTGACCGCACCCACTTATACAGTGTCGGCGAAGAAGAACTTGATTTCATTGCCTTTGCTGCCCACGAACTTCGTGGCCCTATTACCGTTATTCGCGGCTACCTCGATGTTCTTCAAGATGAATTAAGCAGTGTGCTTGAACCAGAACAAAAAGAACTCTTTCACCGCCTGACGGTTTCGGCGAATCGACTTTCTGGCTACGTGAATAATATCTTGAATACTTCACGTTTCGACCGTCGCCACCTTAAAATGCACCTCGCACAAACTAATTTGCGTGATGTCTATGATAGCGTTCGAGACGACATGCAACTGCGCGCTAGTGCCCAAGCCCGTTCGCTCACCGTTACTATTCCTGATGGCTTGCCTGATATTGCCGCCGACACCGCCAGCCTCGGTGAGGTATTTGCGAACCTTATCGACAATGCCATTAAATACAGCAACGAAGGTGGTGCTATTAATGTTACGGCCAGCTCGAAAGGCGACACCGTCGAAATAGCCATTGAAGACCATGGTATTGGCATGCCGGGTAACGTTGTTAGCAATTTGTTTCAAAAATTTTACCGTTCACACCGATCGCGCGAAACAGTTGCCGGCACGGGTATTGGTTTATACATCAGCAAAGCAATTGTTGAATCACACGGCGGCAACATTAGCGTTCGCAGCGAAGAAGGCCGCGGCTCTACCTTTACCGTCTCACTGCCAACCTACCAAGTGGTTGCAGACAAGCTCAAAGAGGGTAATAATAGAAACGAAGTATTGATTAATAACGAAGGTGGTTGGATAAAAAACCACAATATGTATAGGGGATAACAGTGGCAATCAAAACAATTCTTATTGTCGAAGACGACCGATTCATCGGCGAAATGTATGTGCGTAGCCTTAAAAAAGCTGGCTACCAAGTTGACTGGATGGTCGATGGCAACGACGGGCTCATTGCAGCTCGCAACAAGCAGTACGACCTTATCTTATTAGATGTCATGCTACCAGAACGTCGCGGTAGTGAAATTCTCGATGCACTACGTGGTTCAGAAGATTTAATTCCTCATTCAAAAGTATTGGTATTAACCAACTTCGAGCAAGACGATGAATCAAGAATGGCAATGGAAGCCCGAGCTGACGGCTACCTTATTAAAGCCGAAATTACTCCAAGTAAATTAATTTCAGTTATCGAACGGCTAGGCTAGTATGGATCGTAATCACACTCTTGAAGCCCCAAACAACGACGAGCTTAGCGGTATTGAGCAACTTGAAGACCGCAGTGATTTAACGAGTATCTATCGCGCACCCGGCGAACAGTTTGAAGGTGAAATTCTTTCAGAAGAAGCGCGTAATAAAGTTAAGGCAGATGAGCTTGAAGCAATTACCAGCGGCATTGGACGGTCGGCACTGAGTGTTGGCCTGTTAGTCATCTATCCGTTTATTAGCGGAGCGCTACTGGCTGTTGGGCTATACGAACTGGCCACCATGACGTACCCAATGGTATTAGTCTCGGCTGCTATTATTTCAATCGGTGTGTGGATGCTCACTTCTTACAAAGCCTATGCCACTATATTTAAAATCTTCTATAAACATGCGCTGCGGGCTGGCCCATTTTTGGTTGTTACGTTAGTGAGCTTAATTATGGCCTCGCAAGCTATTTATGGAACCGT
>Ga0247807_10001868_pt1 | contig 12006 bp, 11 predicted proteins | sample UWRJL074202C1_FD_179931 | JGI IMG/M metagenome (GOLD analysis project Ga0247807, IMG submission 179931) | Plant litter microbial communities from Arlington Agricultural Research Station in Wisconsin, United States - UWRJ-L074-202C-1 | ecosystem: Environmental > Terrestrial > Plant litter >...
TAATCAAAAACACGAACAGTAAAAATAATTTTCTCATACCTGATTTAAAACAAAAACTCATCCAAAAAACTTAATCCTTTCGTTTAAAGATAGGAACTGTAGAGCAAGGCTCTCCGTACATGATACTTTTAACCACCGGAGTTAATAAAGAAGTGATCTCCACATAAGCTGCTACCGGAACATCAATATCCGCACAACCTTTAACTACAACCCTTGCGTCCTGATAATCTGACAGATTTACCTTAGCCAGTGCTTTACTGAACAGAACAGCCTCTAAAGTCTCCAGGCTTCCAAAAACCACTTCATTTGCATAAGGCTTCAATTTATTAGCCAGCAGCATATATGCCCAGGTTGGAACGATTGCATCAGCACTACAGGTTACAGCTATATTTTTACCCGCATAAGATGCCCAGTCATGTGTTTTGATAAACTCCCTGAAATCTTTTTCCCTCAACATTAAACCATGAAAAAGGTTGTCTTTGATATCATAAACTACCCTTTCACCTTTATCATAATAGAGCTCCAGATTAAAAGTAACTAAACCACTGGCAGCAACCTTATTGACTATATTTTCCTGAATATCCATTTTCGCTTAAAATAAAAAAACCGGAAGTAATATACTTCCGGTTTCAAAATTACGCAAAATAAGATTAATAGAATTTCACTCTATTGTCTTTTATATCACTTTTATCCTGTAATGCCTGGAATGCGGCTCCTAATGACTTCTGAGCAATTGCCTGACGCATCATTTCTTTTTGTTTATAAGTATTTCCAATTGGGGCAGGATTACTGAATCCGTTAACTGTGAATACATATACGCCATGTTCACCGTCAACTGGTTTAGATATTTTACCTGGTGCTGAACCAAATACACTACCAATCAGTTTATTTTCCTGTGCTGCACCCGGAACAATCGGATTAGAGAATACGATATTTGTTACTGGTGTAACTGCTTTTCCAACTTTCTGAGCTACCTGTGCAAGGTTAGCAGCACCTTTAACTGCGCTGTTTAATTTTTCCGTTAGCATCTTCGCTTTAACTGCATTGATAACCATTGGTTCAATATCCTTTTTAACTGCTTCAAGAGGTAAAATACCTTTTGCTTTGATGTCTGTAACATGTGCTACCACAAAAGCATTATCCATTTGATAAACCTCTGTTAACACATCGCCTTTTTTAGCTGCAAATGCATCACGGATTAACTGACGCGGATTATCTAATCCTGGTGCATAACCCTGGCTGCCTGTAATTCTGTCAGCGATAGCTACAGTATAGCCTGATTTCTTAGCTTCTGCACTAAAGTTATCACCTTTGGCAACATTCAGGAAGTTCGAAGCTTTTTTATAAGCCTGATCTTTAGTTCTGCTGCTTGGTGTCAGGTTTTTCTCAATATAAGCCAGTTTAGCAACTTTAGAAGAACCAATCTGTTTTTCGATTTTAATTAAGTGTACACCAAACTGTGAACGCACTACCTTAAGATCACCAACCTGACCATTAAATGCTGCATTCTCAAATTCAGGAACCATTTGTCCTCTTGAGAAAGTACCCAGCTCGCCACCTTTATCTTTTGATCCGTCTACACTGTACATTTTAGCCAATGCTGCGAAACTTCCGCCTTTCTGAACCAGAGTTTTTAAAGAGTCTGCAAATTTTTCAGCTTTATCAACGCCGCCCATTTTGGTTGCATCTAAAAGAATATGACTTGCTTTTACCGAATCCGGAGAAAAACGTGTATCGATAACTTTAACCAGTTTGTAAGAGTTTCCGGTAAACACAGGTCCGTAGAAACTTCCTGCAGGTAAAGCAAATACTGCTGAATCAATTTTAGGATCTAATTTACCTTTGTTGATATAAGCATATGGAACTTTAACATCAGAATTAACCGCTGCAAATAAGGAATCACTTTTTGAAGCTTTAAAATCCGAAGCTAATTTTTCTACCTGTTTTTTAACAGCGGCAGAATCTTCTTTAGTTGGATTAACACTGAATGAAACGTATTCGAATGAACGTGTCTCAGCAGGGTTGTCAAATCTTTTCTTGTTGTTATTGTAATAATCAGCATAATCTGATTCTGAAGGCTTAACTGATGCATCAGGAATACTTGCGTAATCCAGGCTCACATAGCTAAAGCTGGCCAGTTTATTTCTGTTCTGATATTCATCGTTAGCTTCGATTGAAGTTACATAAACAGAATTTTTAATCAGGTTACCATATTTCTGTTGTAAAGCTTGTTTTTCAACTTCAGCTTCCAGCAAATCCCATTGTTGTTTCAACTGAGGGTTTGTTGCTTGTTGTTTCAACGAATTGATTACCGCAGCACGGTCAACCTGACCAGTTTGAGGATTACCAAAGTATTGAACGATCAGCGGGCTGGGATTTTTACCCTGGTATAAATCGAACAATTCTTCACTGGAAATACCTAAACCTAAACGCTGATATTCTTTAGCCAGTAATAAAGTAGCTAATTCACCGTTCCATGCATTTTCAACAGCCATAGCTGTCATTTGAGGATTAGCACTACCACCATACTGCTGCTTGAATTGCTGTAAATTCTGATCTACTTTAGGACCAAATTCATCGATGTTGATGTCCTCACCATCCACTGACCCAACAACCTTTTGAGATGCTGCCCAGAAAGGCTTTCCTACGTTAATTGCATCACCGACTAAAAATGCAACAATTGCAAAACCGATGGCGCCAACTAAGATAATGCCCATGCGATTCCGCAAAAAAGTCATAAAACCCATAATATCTATTATTTATATTTTTTAAAGAGGGCGCAAGATACAACTTTTGCTAAAAAAAGAAAACAATTTAATGTTTTTGAATAAGGGCTGCTTCAAATTTGATTTAATATTTTAGTTACATCAGATAAAACAGGCAAAAACCCGCATAGACTGAAAAGCAGGCCGATGCGGGTTTTTACTATTTTAACTGAAATACTATAGGGTTATACCTACGCGAACAAATATCCGTCTTCCATTACTTCCCATTTGCACTGCATCAAACGGCCCTGCCGGCTCATTGTTATAAGCAAATCCTTTTGCCCCTTTGATATAACCAAGATCAGGATGAACATTGAACACATTGTCAGCACCTAATGTAATCCGGGTAATTTTATTTGGTTTAAAAGAAAAATAAATGTCACTTACCACTTTACCCGCATAATTGTATAAATCCGGTATCGGACCAGATCCATTGTCAGCAGGTACAGTCGGATAAACACCTGATCCGTCACCATATCCATAGATATCAACTTTACCAAAGTAAGTAAAACGCGTTCCGGCTGTAAAGTCTTTATGTCCAAATTCAGGGTTCAGAGAGAACTTGGCAGACGGAGCCGAAGCCAGAATGAACTTCCGCTCTCTTGAACTCAGGAAAGTTTCCTGTAAAGCTTCTGTCCTGCCCAAAATAGGTGGATAATTGATCTTATCAATAGTCATATGCTGGAAATTACCAGTAAATAACATCCGGTAACGGTTATCCCCTATTGTTTTATTGTAATCCAGTACCACATCCAAACCACGGTTAGTGGTATTCACCGCATTGGCAAAAAACTGTGCAGAACCAACGCGAAGAGCTTTCAGCGCATTGGTAAAAGAAGGATCAAGCGAAGTATCATTCGCACTGAACTGGCCAGATAAAACCACACGGTCAGTCACTTTAATTATATATCCATCCACAGTAATACTAAATTCAGGAACAGGTTTAAATGTAAACCCCAGACCAGCATTTTTAGATTTTTCCTGGGTAAGGCTGGCTATACCGGCAGCCTGAGTTATCGGGCTGTGATTCGGAGCGATTTTAACCTCAGAAATAATAGCGCCCTGTACATTCGTAAACGTAGAGCTATAATTGATTTGCTGCAGCGAAGGTGCGCGGAAGCCTGTACCAACCGATCCGCGGATATTAAAATTGTCTGTCACCTTATAGCGGGTGGCAAACTTCGTACTGAAATTATAGCCAAAATCGCTATAATGCTCCAGACGATTGGCAAAATTAATCAGCCATTTCTTAGTGACATCCACCTCAAAATCAACAAAACCACCAAATACAGAACGGTTTGCCTGGGCTGCATCTCCTGGCTGAAAACCTGGAAAACCCTGTGAACCAGCAGCCTTCACGCCGGCAGGATCATAATTTTTGTAGGAGGCTTCCTCTCCTGAAAAAATCTTATAGCGTTCGTAGCGGTATTCTGCCCCAAAACCAAGGTTGAAACCCGACAGCACTTTATCAAAATGTTTACTAAAGTTCAGGTTACTTGTATTCTGTAAAAATGCAGATCCACCATCATCAAAATGTGTTTGACCAGCTCCCAGAGATGCATTAAATGTCTTTTCCCCATAAAAATGAAAATTGTTATTTCCCGTATTATTGCTAAAGTCCCAATCCCATGCATCGCCGAAGCTACCTTTCAGACCAGCAGCAAAAGCCAGATCACTGTTATGGGTCTGAATCAGCGGATTATAATAAGAATCGCCATCCGGTGTATTAAATATCACTCCATCCACAGGGATTAAAGTCCCGGCAGCAGTAGTTGGAAAACGATCAGGTCTTGCCAGAAAATTTCTTGAAAAAGCATAAGCATCAGAAGCTTTATAGCTATAACCACCAAAACTATAAAAAGTCGTCTTACTGCTCAGAGGAATTTCATTATTAAAAAATACAGTACCATTTTCAGAAGAGCCATCACCATTAGCCCGTCTTGCTGTATTTACAGGCAGCGCCTTAGGATTAGCTGTTGCGGTATCATGTACCTGTCTGTAGGTTTTTCCACTCCTGGAATAATCAGCCGAAATATTCAAAAAACCTTCCTTACCAATCTTAAAACCATAGTTAGCATCCACATTAACTGCATTTCCATCAATGGCCCCGCCATGCGGATATTGATTAGCAACAATACTTTTTCCACTATTAAATGCCGGATCATAATACCCCGAGTAACCCGCATTGATATTAAACTGGTTCACAGTTTTTTTCAGAACGATATTAATTACCCCGGCAATCGCATCAGAACCATACTGTGCAGATGCACCATCCCGTAGTATTTCTACCCGTTCAATTGAAGCCGTAGGAATAGAACTCAGATCTACTCCCGAATTACCCCTGCCCCTTGTACCAAATACCGATACAAAAGCCGTCGAGTGCCGGCGTTTACCATTAACCAGCACCAGCGTCTGATCCGGCCCTAGGCCCCTCAGCGTACCCAGTTCAACATGATCCGCCCCATCAGAGCCAGACTGTTTATTATAATTAAAAGAAGGAGCCGCATAATTTAAAATATCCGTAAGCTCCATACGGCCCGTGGTAGCTGCCGACTTGCTCACATTCACAATATCAACCGGAACAGCCGTTTCCAGTTTTACCCGGCCGGCAGAGCGTGTACCAATAAGCACAACCTCATTTAACTGCGCAGTATTACTTTCCAGTACCACATCAATTTTTGTCTGGGTCCCAACAGTCACCGTAACTGCGGTATAGCCTGTATAGCTAAAGATCAGCTGATCTGCCGGACCTGCCTGAATAGCAAAAATCCCATTTTGATTAGTACTCGTACTTAGCGTGCCCCCTTTAATTCTTATGGATACCCCCGCAATAGTCATTTTGCTGGCTCCATCGATAACGGTTCCACTAATCACTTTTTTTTGTGCAATTGCCATTCCTGTACTAAGAAACAGCAACACAATAATTGCTAATAATTGTTTTTTCATAGGTTTTGGTTGATAGATTTTTTTAGGTATTAATAATATTACATTCAATATACAATATTATTCCCCTATCCAGCTAACTATCAACTAATAAACAAAAACCACCAAAATAACCACAATGCCAAAAACGTCCGCAAAGGAGTGGTATAGAAATAAAAAAAGTATAGCTGTATTCAGACATCCGTTCCATGAAATGGAACGCAGTCTGAATACAGCTATACTTTTTTTATTGTGCTAAATCTCCTTTAAGGTAAGTCTCACCAGACCCCTGCTCAAAAACAACAGAACTAAAATCTTCCGGTGCAGTGAAGTTAATTGCATTTAAAACAGTCCCGTCAGGTCTTGTAACGATTCCTTTGGGAGAAAAATACATTTTCTTTTGCTGATTCCAGGTGAGCTCTTCCGTATTGAAAGTCAGTTCATCCCGCACAACAACTACATTTTTTCTAAAAATTGTAAGCTGTTCTGTTTCTTTTCTGATGGCATAATCAGATGTGATTGTACCCGTTATTTTTTGTTGAGGATCAAAGAAGGTAATTTTTATACCTTTTGGCATTTCCTGGTATTTAGAACCAGAAGATGGATTCACCTGATCAAGTATGGGAGCAAATCCTTTAGCCTTAACCACAGCAGAATCACTGAAAATGATTTCCACTTTTAAAGACCTGTCCTTACTGAGAATAAGTTTTTTAGAAGAAATAGTAGCCGCTTTTTTTAAGTCGTCCTCATTGCAGGAGCTTAAAAAAAACGGCATAAAGCACAGTATAACTATACGTGATAATATACCGGCACAGTTCATTAATCGAATTTAAATCTTTTAAACCATGTATCATTCAGGGTAAAGCCTAAATGAAAGCTAACAAAGTTTTCCTGAAGAGAACCGGTTTGCATAGTACCTCTGCGGCCAATTTCAGTAGTGATGTTCATTTTATAGAATGTACCCCTGGTTTGTGCATTTGCCAGTGGCAGACCAAGACCAAAAGATACAGCCATTTGCTTTACATCCTTATCAGAAATATTAATATATGTTTTATCGTAACTAAAGCCCAGGCGATAGTCAACTCTTTTGAAATAACTGTTGATAGAAGTAATATCAGGCGTAATCTGACCACCTACAGATACCCCCTGACTGTTCTGCAAACCCTGGTTCTCTCCATTAATGGAGTATGAAGACCATTTTCCTGTTCTGAAATCTGCTCCAATCAGCCATTTATTATCCTTTTGAAGTGCAATTCCAAAATTGTGGATCAAAGGAAGCTTCAAATTAGACTTCCCGCTTGCAATAGAATCTACCGTTTCAATAGTGACATTACTCTCTCCCGAAGCTCCGTTATACAAGTATTTGCTGGCCAGGAAAGTTCTTGTTGAATTGATGGTAGACGGTGATGAACCTGAATAACCAAAAGTCAGCAAAGTTTTAGAATCTAAACGGATATCATATTGTGCGCCATAAGAAAAGCTGATTCCACCAACACTGTTTTTATTTTGAAGACGGGTAGCAAGAGCTGACGGATCGTTCACAAATTCAACACCCCTATTTTCCATAAGGTTACCGAAAAGATATTCAATGTTAGCCCCAATTCTGAAATGCTCACCAAAACGGTAACCATAACCAAAATAAGCTTTCGTTAAACCACCTTCACCAGAATAAACATTATTCACTTCAGAAGTCGAAGGGTTTCCGGGTGTACCTGTAATAGTTTGTCTGTTAGAAAAATTGTAACCAAGCTCTGAATATGGAAGTATACCAAAACTCAGCGCAGAATGCTGGTTTACCGGAAATGCAAGAGCAAGATGACTTAATGTACCATTGAAACTGTTTTCAGAAGCACCATCCTTCTTTAAATTGGTAAAAGTACCGGCAACACCCACATCAATTGTAGTCGAAGTAATCCCGGCATAAGAAGCCGGATTCTGCATATTGATATTGTTATATCCTGTAGGCTTGTTAACAGCTGTAGAAATACCGCCCATCGCTCTGAACTGAGGGAGCAATATTCCTTTGAGATTTCCGACTCCATACTTAGAGTATGGCGATTGAGTTGTAACCTGTGCATTCACAGAAATACTGGCCAGCAGAACTAAAACTGCAGTTATATAGTTAATTTTTTTGTACATATTCAAATGCAATGACTTCATTTAATCCTTTTAATACTAAATAGGGATCGTGTATAATTTGAGGTGCAAAGATGCTGTTTTTTAATTGTTCCAGCAAAAAAGTAGCATCCCCTCCAGTTATAACTACCTTAAGTTCTTTATTATTCTTAGCGTTGAGTGTTATAAAACCTTCAACTTCGTTGATTACGCCTTGTAAAACCCCATTTATTATCGCCGTCTCTGTATCTGTACCTGATGGAATATTTTCTAATTTTCTGTCCCACTTCACCAATGGCAGCTTACCAGTATAGTAATTTAAGGCACTGAACCTCATATTTAGTCCTAAACTTATGCTGCCGCCATAATAAGCTCCTTCATTATTTAACAAATCATAGGTAATGCAGGTTCCTGCATCTATAACCAAACAATTCTGGTGGGGATAAGCGTGGTGAACAGCGATTATTTTAGCCCATCTGTCCTGCCCCAGGGTGGATATTGTTTTATAATAATTATTAATGCCGGTATTCATACTGGTAGAAAATGGCAAATAATTAGTTTTAGCCTTTAAAACAGCTATTAATGCAGAATCAGCCTTCTTCACACTGGAAACAGTAGAATTGGCTATTTTATATTCGTCTATTAATGCCGTCAGCACCTGCTGATCGAAATGCTCAGGGATTTGAAAAAACACCAGCACCTTATCTTTAAAAACAGCAATTTTACTGTTAGTATTGCCGATATCTATAACAAGATTATGCATTTACAAATCCACACTTCATGCTACAAAGCTATTAATCTTTACCAAGTTTCAAGCCGTCAAATTGTTAAAAAAAGTTAAACAAACAAAAAGAACTGAATGGTCAGAACCAAAATGAAGAATAAACTTTCATAAAACCAGCGTTTTGTTGCATTTGAAAAATAATAAGCCAGTAAAACTGCTCCAGGCGGCACACATAATAAAAAATGATACAGCTTAAAGTTAGACTTGGTGTAAACACTTAAAATCGCTATCAGAAACATAAAAAACAGCATTTGAAAAGCCTTTCTTGTACTGATAAAACTCCGGAAGAAATTTTCACGCAATTGTATCGTTGCCAGAACCATCGTGATTGCTACCGGAACCAGCACCAGGTAATCATTATACCTGATTTTAAACATAGAAGGAAATTTATTTTTTAAAGGAAGCCAGATTTTATAGAACATCCCTAAATTATCATTCCAGTAATAGAAAACAGCCAGAAAGAAAATAATAGAAAGAAACCCTACCAATCCTGAAACCCATTCTCTCCAGTTAAATGACCTGTATAACAACAGGCTCAGCCAGATCAGCAGCAGCATCATCACAAAAGGAAAATAGATCAGCGTACCTACAGCAATAAATATCCCAATGTCAAACATGATCATAATTGCATTGGGGGATTTACCGATTTTCAGCAGTTTATCCATAATCAGGATCAGCATAAAATTACTGATCAGCACAGGGCTCAAAATCAGAAACGGGCTGAATAAACTAGCCCCGGTAATAAAAAGTAAAGCAGGTAAAAAGCTTGGCTTAGCCAGTAAAGCATGATTATTAACGATTCTGTTGAAAATAACAGCCTGTATAAAAATCAATAACCCTGCAATCAATATATTACTCGTCACCGAAAAACTATCCCCTATAGGGATTTGGATCATAAACTTAGTATAAGGCTCCAAAAATTCAAAATTTAACCTGTCAGGCGGATTAATTAAGATAGAGATCCGCATAAAAAATGTATATGCGAACAGCAGAAGCAGATTGATAGGGTTTAAGGTTTTGAATTGATTGATCATGCCATAAATAGAATGGCAAAGTAAAGAAATTTATCTGGCATAAGTCTTTACAACTTTCGCAATTACGTCTGCTGTTTCATCTGGAAAATTAAACTGGTGTTCCTGGGCCTGAAGTACCCATTGCTGAATAACGGGCAACCAGTTTTTATTAGAACCCCAGATTACCGGCAGGCCCATCTGCTGTAAAGCATAAGCATTGCACTGCTGCTCATACTGAAATTTCATGGGGACAACCAATAATTTTTTCCCTAAAAACAATGCTTCTGCGGGCCCTTCAAAACCACCCCCGGTAAACAAACCTGCTGAACTGGCCAGACTGGCATTAAACTGTTCATTATTAACCGGACGTACAGTAACATTACCTTCAGTGAATGCTGTTTTAGTATGTTTTGAAAACACTTCCCATTTAACATGAGGAACTTGTTTTAAGATAGGCACAAGCATTTTATCATCTATGGCCGGCAGGTATACTGTATAATGTCCGAGATTACTGGTTTGAAGATTTCTAATCTCTGAACGGATAACCGGGGTATGAATAAAATCATCGTATTCTTTGAAATGGAAGCCTACGTAATTTGTAGATGGTGCATAATATTTCATCACTAACTGCGCCCAGTCTATACTTTTAGGCTTAGGAACTTTCTTTGACTGAAAAGAAGCCTGATGACTTAGCCCTACACTTTCTACGCCTTTTAATTTACATGCCCAGGCAGTGACAGGTTCAAAATCATTCAGGATAAGGTCGTAACTTTTTAACGGAAGAGTACGCATATCCTTAACAAATCTTGGAAGATTCATTGATTTCCAGGTTTCATAATGGTCTACCCCACCTTTTTTACCAAAAATAAAGCTAAAACCGTGAAGCTGATAAGCCACCTGCTGGCTTAGTTTGACATCAGCCTGTGTACCACTGATCAGCAGTTCTACATCACCGTGCTGTTGCAACAGGGGCACGATTTCACGTGCGCGGCTGATATGGCCGTTTCCTGTACCCTGAATAGCATAAAGTATCTTCATCCTTGCCGAATATCTGTAATTTTATTTGCTAGACAATTTCTAATTTTATCTTTTGCAGCAACATATTGATATCCAGCTTACTATGTAAATCTTCACTATCAGATAAAATTCCCTCTTCGACTTCGTCTGTCTGGAAGTCTTTGGCATCATATTTAAAGATCGTCCAGTTCTCCTGGTTATATTCCAGCGCAGTCAGGTTTTCAACCCAGTCACCGCTATTTAAATAAAGAACCTGTCCTTCTTCGGTTGTCACAGTCCGCATTTCGGGTTGATGAATATGACCGCATACGACATAAGCATAGCCATTCTGGGCTGCCAGCTCTGCTGCGGTATCTTCAAATTTATTGATAAATTTAACTGCATCTTTAAACTGGGCCTTAACCTTTTTAGAAAAACTCATTTTTTCCCTGCCGAATAGTTTCAGGCCCCAGTTTACAAAACTGTTAATCAGGATTAAACTGTCATACCCTACCGCACCCAGCTTGGCAAGCCATTTGGAGTGCTGCATAGTTACGTCAAAAATATCGCCATGGAAAAACCAGGCTTTTTTCCCGTCAAGTTCTAAGACCAGTTTATTCTGAATATGAAAAGTACCCAGATGCATGTCTGCAAATTTACGCAGCAGCTCATCATGGTTACCAGTCAAATAGTATACCGGTACACCTTCTACTACAAACTTCATCAGTTTCCTGACTACTTTCATGTGTGTTTCAGGCCAGTATCTTTTGCTAAACTGCCAGATATCAATGATATCTCCGTTAAGGATCAGCATTTTCGGCTTAATACTTTTTAAATATTTGAGGAGTTCTTTTGCATGACATCCGTAAGTGCCCAGGTGGACATCAGAAATCACTACAATATCAACTTCTCTTTTAGACATCGTCTTCATCAATAGTTAGATCATAAGGACTGAAAAAGAATGCTACAAGAGCGAGAACGCAGACCACAGTAATTACTTCTTGCATATCTTTCCAGTTTATATACACAAATATGCAAAACTCAGGTTAACAATGTGTTAAGTGAATATTATGGTATAACTACCTGTATTTAAACCTCCAGCAAGGCAGATAAGACACCTGCTGCTCAGGTAAACGAGACAGTATTGCAGCCGTATTACAGCTGTATTGCAGCTGACTTTAAAACGGGGTTGAAGCGGGGTTGATACGGGGTTGAAACGCCTTGACCCGTATCAACCCCGTTTCAACCCCGTATCAACCCCGCTTGAAGTACAGCTGCAATACGGCTGCAATATTGTTTAATAACAGGATTAAACAATTCGTTTTCTTATACAAAGGATAACAAAAAAGGGTTGCTGCACATGATGCAACAACCCTTTTCCTAATGATTTACAGAAAGTCTTAACTCACCT
>Ga0247807_10001869_pt1 | contig 12002 bp, 8 predicted proteins | sample UWRJL074202C1_FD_179931 | JGI IMG/M metagenome (GOLD analysis project Ga0247807, IMG submission 179931) | Plant litter microbial communities from Arlington Agricultural Research Station in Wisconsin, United States - UWRJ-L074-202C-1 | ecosystem: Environmental > Terrestrial > Plant litter >...
CAACCCCATCTCTACAGCAGTACGAATTGCAGATTCACGGTGAATCTGTGGATTGTCAGCTGTTAGTGTAAGCCATCTCAATCATGTTGTAACTGACTCCGAGAACAATAGACAAAACAGTATCCAGAGGAGACTCCGAGGCAGCCTGCAGTCTCTTGGATGCTGCTAAAAGTTGCTGGCGATCTGCATCAGAAGATGGGCCACCTGGTCCAAGGTTTGAAATGGTGTCATCAATAGACTTGATCAGCTCGGAAACAGACATCTTGCGTATAAGTGTAGGTGTGATAATAATTAATGATAGTAAATGTCTTCACAAACAAAAAACGAGGATTTCTGGTGACAAGAATGGTGAGTTAGGAAGGCAAATATAGCTACGAAGTAGTCTATGTCAAATACTCAGGTATAAAAAATATGAATGAATAGATAGTTGGTGCTGGGGACAGGATACTGGAGTGACGATGAAGAAAGCCAGAGGTGGATGGGAAAGCTGAAGGCTCCAACAAAATAAACAACAGAAAGGGGAAAGATCAAGTCGCCAGCGCTTACTCATTACCCTAATGCAGGTACCGACACAAATACACACACATACCTAACATGTATACATGTAATTTGTTTTTCACAGCCTCCAAACTTCATCTAAATTCCCTGCGGTTGCTCAACCATGGGGGAACTTACCATGCAGGACCCTTAGCCACTAGAATCCTTGCCCGCGCTTCCGTCTCTATTTCAAATTGACAACGACCCCAATCCAAGGTACCGAGTGCCCCCACTTCTCTTGGAGGCACGATACAACGGTGGTCGGAGGGACATAATACAACATATCTTACGGTGGTGCATCGGTTATTAGCTGTGCCAGCCGGCCACATACTACTAGTGGAGAGTCGTCGGCACTCGTGTGTCCCCACAGACCTACTAGGGTATCACGCCCCATAACACATTTTAGCTTATATTGACTAGCTAGGTATATAAAATCCAGTGCTATACAGATGACGGGCATATAAACAAGAGCCACTCTAATGGATTATTATTCCCAAGACACGGGGGTTGGCGTCAGCTTCGCGCCACTCTTAATCGGTAATAGGAATAAGCTAACCAATAATAGTAGTGATTTGAGGACATTCTAAAATATTACTATTTATTGATTATTAGCTCCACTATCATATTTGGGAATATTTAGGTCGATCAATAATTACCCTAAAATATCGTTTAAAACTATATTTCTCATGTTGAAATCAATTTTGGCTATCACCACTCAGAAGAATACAATCGCATATATTTAGTTTCATGATCCTAACAAAGCCCTTATGTAAGTTCTGTCTTCTAGAATCTGGTATCTATGCTTTCTCAAATAATTATGAATTTGATCTTGTAATTAATACGTATTCATTTATCTTATGTATCATAGACCAAGTATTGATCTGCTTATATATAACTGATGACATGATAGATCACCCGAACCCATGTCGTCAAGACCGTTAAACTTCCCAAAACACTTCCCCTGCATCCTACCATGTCATAGCTGATGTTCCCCTTATCCCTCGGTGGATTCCGAGGCACAGCTAATATTACATGGAGATGATGGCTGTAGCAGATAGTAAGCCGTAGCTGTAATGTAAATGGGGGTTGTACGATACGTACTCTAAATTCCAAGTAGGATTGCAAAGATAACCTACAAGAATTATCACTGAAAGAATCACTACGATTGCCCGCAAGGTCGCTGAAAATGATTCCATCTGCTGAGGTAGCCAGCTCGGCCGTGCTTGGTGTGTTATTACACCTCGGATATTTTATACATGGTGAACACCATATGCAAAGTCCCACGATTTTTCGGCTTGTTTTCCTGGCACCACTAATCGTATTCTCAATCCACTTGACTCTTTCGTCTTTTGGATGGAGCCATGCTGCAAACGCTACTCTGTGGGACACAACAGCTTGTTACGGGGCACTTTTAGTTAGCATGACTATTTATCGCGCGTTCTTTCATCGCACAAGAAAATTTCCAGGGCCAAAGCTTGCAGGGGTTACGAAGCTGTATCATATGTTCAATGTTGCACGAAAATCAGACCAATATCGATGGCTTGAGTCGATGCACCAGCAATACGGTGATTTTGTGAGAACAGGTACTCCGCGCATCATTGAATTGAATTTTTGAATAATTCTGATATTCTTAGGGCCGAATGAGATTTCCATATTCACTCCCGATGCTGTGGGCGTGGTTTATGGACCAGGAAGCAAGTGTATACGGAGTGACTTCTATGACATGACGAAGCCCTTGACATCTGTAGTTGCTTGTCGACCACCTATACATCACTCGGTACAGCGGAAGTACTGGGATATGGGATTCTCAGTAAAAGGTACATTTATTCTCCGAAAATAGAACCCCATAGTTGTGGTAAGGCAAATACTGACGGAGATGCATAGCTCTCAAAGACTATGAACGTCGTGTGTATAATTATGCCAGGACATTTACCCAAGACCTGGAGCTGAGTGTTAACAAACCAATTTCGATCAATGTTCCCATCCAGCATTTTGCCTTTGATGTTATGGGCAACGTGATCTTTGGGCAGCATTGGAATATCATAAATACGAAGGAGAAAAGCAAGTTCCATGATATCATTGCCATTCATACGGAAGCAATCGGTACCTTAGGTCCATTGACGCCTGTTCCATGGATGTTTCGTATTCTTTTTAGTATCCAAGCTCTTCTCGATGGGTGGCGGACATTCCGTGCTTGGGCAGTAAAGGAGTGTAATTCCATGGTCGAGGTTAGTTTGCGAACACCTTGTGGATCTCTAAAGCTAGTATACTGATAGGCAATTAGTCAAAATCCGACGAGTATTGTGTCAGTAGCTTTTTAAAAAACATTCGCAAAGACATTTACTAAAGCTCTGTTAGGTATTTTCGGAACTCGTAGCTCAAATTCGCAGTGGTAAAGGAGACAAAGACGAAACCTACATGTGGTTACTTGGCAACTTTATCACGGCGATGGGAGGAGCCAGGTATTTAGTCTCCAGAATCCTGCCTCATCAGTAAACTTACACAGACAGTACACCGGTATACTCATCTATTATCTTCCTCTTCTACTACATAGCTCGTGACAGGAAAGTGCTTGTCCAACTCCAGAAGGAACTCGCAACCCTGGATGACATCTCCGACTACAGCGCCCTCCAGTCTCTCCCTTATCTTAATTCTCTAATCAATGAGACCTTGCGACTCCATCCGGCCGTCCCTACTGGTGGTCTCCGTAATACACCTCCTGAGGGAATCACCATCGCCGGTCGGTACATTCCAGGTAATATCACTGTTGCTATTCCACAATACAGTTTACATAGATGTAAGTTAAACTCCAAAAAAGAGTAGCTTGCGTGCCGAGACTAAGCTTTGTATAATTGTAGTGGAATCATGTTTTGAAAAGCCAAATGAATTTATTCCCGAGCGCTGGACCACCCAGCCTCATCTAATCAAAGATCTCAGAGCTTGGATACCGTTCAATGCAGGTCCGTTACTTAAAATTTTTAAGGTACCCTACTAACTATCATAGGCATTCACACATGCGTTGGTAAAAACCTTGGACTCATGGAAATGCGATTTGCTGCCGCTGTCATGTTCTCTAAGTACGATATAGCTTTTGCACCTGGGGAGGATAATAGTGATGTTGAAGGAAAGCAGACGGATACATTTACTGTAGAGCCGGGGAACTTGAGAGTTGTTCTCACTGAGCGATAGACAGCTCTCCATCTGAGCTTACCTCTGGAGCTTTGAAATGTGTTTGAAACAGGAAATTGGAAGACTTTTTAATGTTGGATATCTCTCTCATTTTCTACCATTGTTGTGACGTGTACTCCTTACTATCTCTCAACGGAACCGTGGCTAGAACCAATTTAATACAGAATCGGGCTTTCTTAACGCGAGTTGATCACGAATGACGCGTTGAAAACAGCTCCTTTTCCGCCATAATCTAGGTCTACTTCGGATAGATATCACTGACATTTAAATACCACGAAAGGTTCTCCAAATCCTATATTGTGTAATAGATCTTCCTTGAGCCACTTGAAGAAATCAAAAGCCGTATTTTTATTGCAGATTTTCAGAAACTTTCGTAACTTTATGTTCTGTTGCCACTATCGTGAAGATATTTGAGGCTCAAGATGGGCTTCTGAATTTAAGTTTAAGGTTACTCTATTTAGTCAAGTTAACTGACATGAGCTGAATCTAGAAAAGAGATTGCAGAATCTAGACTATATGAACTCTTCAATTCAGAGCTTTGTCTAAAGGACTAGAGGTATAAATTATGGGCCGTAGCCTTGGTAGAGAGACTAGGTGCGTATGCTTAGTAAACAAGGATTTATATAGCCGCCATATTTCATCACATTGGACAACTGATCCACCGTTTAAGTTATCAAACAATTGAAAGGTATATAGTATATTATTCATAAGTTACCAGGAGTTCACAATTCATGTCGTCTAAGGGATTGGGTATAGATAAGTGAAGTGTTCAACGGAGTGCGAACCTCGTTATCAGACTGTGTTACTCGACAATGAATATTTTCCACGATAACAAATTCTGATTTTCTATCAAGGAGGCGAACTACCACTTTGTCATATCAATAGTATAAATAGTAAAAAATACTAGTTTGGAGAGTCAGGCAGACTAGGTTCTTAGTGACGATCAATGCCCAAAGAAGATCTAGGCAGTTCAGAGCGAGAAGTCATTTGTATTTCCAGACACATTTAACGTGCTGTTCATGCTCAAAATAGAAGATTTGATGTTGCGTTGAATTGATCCGCCATCCACGAGCCAGCTGGAGTTGACTGGTACCGTGTCGCTTTGGCCTTACCCTGGTTGTGTTTAAGTTCGACATTACTCGAAGCTTCATCAACATGCAATTTGTCAATTATTAAAGAGACGTTTCCCTCTACAGTTTTCACAAGTCCCATACCGTTGGTATTGTAACAGCTTCGAGATACTTCCCTTTTCAAAAGCCTGGAACATACAATTGCCCCAGGTACATCTACCCTGGATCGTAACGTTACAACAAGCTTTTTGCTGCGTAATAGGGTTCACGCAAACCCAGTTGAGATCACTCTCCGCCTACGAGCTTCCCACCTTCCCATGAAGTTGCTAGAACCCAGTCTTTCAGTCGCATTTGAGCAGTCAATCCTAAGTGCGGGTCACTTCCATAATTTCCCTTGACATCGGCAGATCAACTGTCCGCACCGGTCTCATCCACACGCGACGTTACCACGCGACGCGCTCAACCTGTTGACTTGGTATCAGTGTCTACACACCATCAAATGATGTCAAAACTTTCCAGCGGAAGCTGTACTACACCGATAGTCTTTATGTTATCGAGCTTCCTGATTGCGACTTGCTTGTTTCCGTCCTTATCTACGTCAAAGAAAATGGTTGTCATCCTATCTTCGAAGAGCCTCATAGTTAGGCAGGCGGTGGCGAAGGAGAAGAAGTTTAGAGTCTCTGGCATCTGCAACCTGTATGCAGAGTCGACACACTCGCCCGAATTTGGAATGAGTGGGTTGCAATGCCATGACTTTTGAGATTCGGCGATGTGGATCTTGGACTTTAAGGAGATTACCGATCTTTCTCTCGCGTCTTTATTCTACTTTCATTAGTTGAGGGTGCAAAGTCTACATGGCACGCTATGATCATGGGAGTGTTTTGCAATGGAACATTGCATCAAGCGCTTCACATGGTCCCTCTGTTAATGGGAAGTCACCTATCAATCTTGCTCGGAGCGGAGAAGGTCTAGATTCTCCTAGTCTCAGGATATCGTAGTATAAGTATCTTCTTGCGGCTGCTTCTTCTACTTTGATAATGTACTCTCAGGTAGGAGCTGCCACTCTTTTGTGATCTATTCTCACACTCTTTGTATCATGTTTTCCATCAGATCATTATGTGCCTTTGGCACTTTGCTTGCCACCGTCCCAACTACTTTGGCAGGCTATAGCTCTTCATCATCCAACAATATCGCTCTTTATTGGGGTAGGTTTTCTTTTGTTGAACCATCACCTTTTCTCACCTAGTGAAGGACAAAATTCTATGAACCTTGTCACCTCTGCAGGAGGTCAGGATCGACTATCTGTTTACTGTGCCAGTAAGTACTAACTCGTGACTCTTTGACACATCCAAGTACTAAAGAATGTTAGATACCAATGTAAACGTAAGCTCACACCTTGAATGTGCCACTGTTATCAGTCAAAATCTAAATCCTTGAAGATCATTCTACTTTCATTCCTTGTCAGCTTGAAGAACCCAGAAATCAATCTTGCAAATCAACAAGATGGATGTGCTACAATTGCAGGCTCAAAGCTATTGTATTGTTCTAAGGTCGAGTAAGCTAATTTCATTCGCACTACCAAGCATTATCTGACAACTCCTCAGAGCCGACATCGCAATATGTCAAAAGTCGTATGGGAAAACTATTTTGATGTCTATCGGTGGCGCCACCTACACTGAAGGTGGCTTTGACAGCTCTGCTACTGCAATTGCGGGAGCAAACACTGTGTGGAAAACCTTTGGCCCACCAACAGGAGACTCAACGCCTCGCCCTTTTGGCAAATCCGCCGTCGACGGGTTTGATTTTGACTACGAAGCTACGGTCAATAACATGATCCCATTCGGCAAAGAACTTCGTCGTCTTATGGATCTAAACAGCGCTTCCACGGGCAAAAAATGGTTCTTGACCGCAGCTCCACAGTGCGAATTCCCTGATCGAGCGAACGGGGCAATGCTTGACGGTCAGGTGTTCTTTGATATCATCTTCATCCAATTTTACAACAATTGGTGCGGGGTCAACAACTTCAATAATCCTAATGCGTGGAATTATCCTGTCTGGCACAACTGGGCCAAAACCGCATCGCTCAACAAGAACGTCAAGCTCATGATCGGAGTTCCGGGCGGCCCAGGAGCTGCAAATGCCGGTTCATACGTTGACGCTGCTGGACTCGCTCCCATTATCCAATATGGCAAAGGGTTCGATACTTTTGCCGGGATCATGATGTGGGATGCCAGCCGGGTTTGGCAAAATGCAGGTTTCTTGAGCCAGGTAGCGAGTAATTTAGGACTACCTCCTTCAACCACCCTAAAGCCAGTTATCACAACGACGAGGAAGCCGGCTTCTACAACGACAAAGCCGGGATCCACGCCTACGGGGGGAACCATTCCTCAGTGGGGACAATGTGGTGGTGAAGGTTGGACTGGGTCTGGCACTTGTGCTGCTCCATATGCCTGCGTGGGCGGCCAATGGTGGAAACAGTGCCAGTAGCTCACCCTTAAGGGGTGATTTACGGGTGCTTGAAAGAATCAGAATGCTTTAGCTGATGTACAAAGAGTGTAGGCGGGTTCATATGATCACACATAACTTCAGTTCAATTCTTCTGTATATACTTTAGGCTGGGTTGCTGTTGTAACAGGAATTCGTATATAGTCATTCGTTAACAGACACCTAGTCACAGGTGTCCAGGATATACATCACACTCTCTTACTTAACAATGTTATATACTGCCATGTTTTGGAACATGATACCACCATTTACGAGTGATAAAACATGACCAAGCAAAGTCACAGGAAGTCGGCACGTTCTTTCAACATAGTCTTCTCTCTCTCTCTCTTGATAGACGACAACCTGAAAATGGGCAGTGGTAGATAGGTTCGGTGTGGAACATCGAATTTCGGGTAGATCGCATTGAGGAAGCTAGTTCATTCACTAGCAAGCAAAATCAGCACCTATTCCTAACTGGTAGATCTTACAAAAAAGTAGACGTAGACTAGACTGATTGTACAGCCAATTTTGCTGTAACAAACAGGTTACCAGTTTGGGAGCATCTCCAGAGATGCAAACACTGAAGGGCCTATGTATCTGCCCTTAAATGCTTGTCTGAAAACCATAGGTTAATTTGAAGATCAAGATATGTGAGTACGGTTAGCGTAAATAGAAATAGCCTTGAGACTCTAGCAAGTTCCACACCAGTTACGAACTGCCCATAGCGGCTTCGCCTGAGAAGTGTTGTCCATGAGTTACCTCGGCTTCGTGGGTACAAGTTGTCCCATATTCCCCCACAGCTCTACAACTCTCCAACATTGCAAAATCCCCCCGCACCGCAAAGTGGATTCGGTTCGGTGCGAGTTGCCAAGAATGGGCTTTTCGCCCGCATGATGAAGTAATGCTTATGTTGTACAGCGCTCATGATTGGAGCAAATGAATTCCGCTGGACATCACTCCGATGGAAATCTTAACGCTATGGGATTCTTGATACTATGGGAATGTTGGGGAGACTAGCTCTGTACCTAAAGTTAGCAATATAAAGAGCTTCGATTGAGGTAGACATGTCGATGGAGACCATTTGGAATTCCCCCAATCAATTGGTAATAATTGGGAGTATAGGATTTCAGAATGCTGGCGAGAAGCTCACCTTGAAGCATTTTGTAGACACGAATTCGTGCAATATGCATATGGTGAGATTTCGTTCCTCAATATGCCGACATATGCTTCAACTCGTTTGAGCCTCTTCATCCTAGGCCAATACTGATCCCCCGCTCCCTTAGCTCTATTTCTGCTTATTACTCCACGTCACCTGGAATTACCGATGTCCCGGTCTCCTGGGGTGGCCAATAAATACTTGATGTTGCATCCCTTTGCCACGAAGTTGTGGTGCTTCGTCTACAATATCTAAACCAGTCTTCAACAGCGGCAGAGCCAATACAGGAGCAACAATTGGCCTTAAAATATCATTATTTTCCCCAAACTTGTGAGCCGAGATTTGCAGCGCAACATGTCAGGCTCACACATTGAAAATGTCCACGGCCAAAATGGCGGCGCCATCAGGCGTCTACAAACGAACGATATGGAAATTGGTGCAACTGAAGCAGCCCAACGACACGCTCGGAGATATGTTGTACCACCCAAGCCTGTTTCGCAGCGAAAGCTTGACTTTGAGCACTCCAGACCACGATGGATGAGAGAGATGGCAGCTGAAGCATTAGGAGTTTTCTTCTACGTGTAAGCCGTTTTAGAGAAGGTCTTTCCAACCAGAACTAACCACACACTAGTTACCCTGGCATTGCTTCGCAGGCGTCCTTTTTCCTCAACGGTACTGAGCCAGTACGTGTCTAAAGTTCCCCATGACCTAAACCTTTCAGGACGAATCGCTCATATAGTTGTCTTAGATTTTTGGTTCTCTCTTTCAGATTGGTTGGGCGTACGCCATCGGAATCGCATTTGCTATTATAACCTGCGGAGCTACATCAGGAGGACACTTCAATCCTGCCATTACAATCTGCTTCGCAATATGGCAAGGTTTTCCTTGGAAAAAGGTCCCTCATTACATCTTTGCACAGGTTTTCGGCGCTTTCATGGCTGGCTTGCTGCTCGTTGGCCAATACCATCCTCAGTTGATGGCACTGGCAGCAGAATTGAGAACAAAAGGCGTGAGCCCCAACTCTCTGGGAGGTCCAGGGTCGGTATTGTGTTCTTTCCCCGCGCCTACACAGACCAACTATGGATATCTGCTCTTCATTGAATTCTTTGTTGATTCATTCATCGTAAGCAGTCGTAAATTAAGATCAAAAGACGAGTGTTAACTCAGACAGGGCATGGTCATCTGGTCGGTCCTCGACCCAGCAAATCCTTTCGTCTCTCCTATATCTGCGCCATGGACTATCGGTCTCGCTTACGCCAATATGGTGTGGGGGTTCGCTAGCGTAACAAGTACGTACATTCCATGATGCTCTCCGTCCGAGGGTTTTGGATGAGTTTTCAGCGTCTGCGGGCTTCGTAGTGGTCTATTAACACTGTGAAACCTAGTCTCAACTAATCTTGCCCGTGATCTCGGTACCCGCATTGTTGCTGCCATCTTCTTCGGAGGCGATGCCTTCGGTCTTTATGCTCCGATTGTATGTCCCGCCTCACTTGAATGAGCTTTTCCTGGCAACGACAAGCGTACTAACGTTCATCGCAGGCTATTTTGGTGAACATACCAGCTACGATCTTCGCAACCGCCGTATATGAGCTTTTGCTGAGGGACAGCATTGCTATCATAGGCAAGGGCCACAACACCCATGAAGATGGCGAGGATGGCCTGATGCGTCATTTGACAAGGACTGGTACGATTGAACAGGGTGTGAGTAACACTCTGAGAGGGCAGGGTAGCAACGGTTATGCTTCCGGTAACGGTCACAAGCATGATTCTCTTGTGTGAGGATGGTGAGAGGAGAACGAGGTGACTCCTTGGTGAAAGCGCCTGGGGATGACAATGTAGCTCGAACATATACTGTATCCTAGCCATTCATCGTATAACGGCTATCCAGCGCAGCATCTCTCCCGCTTGGAGAAAGATCTAATGTCGAGCAATATCGACTGTGTCTCGGTTAGTATATCTGAGCCACTGAACATGGTCAGGTGATAGTGCCTGACTAGATTTTAAGTGCGAGGATGATTTTAAGAGCATTCGCTGGTGATGGTGAAGTGGTAACTTTTATTTTTATTTCAATAGGTGTAAAAGCTAGAGCTTGATATTTGCTCTTATTTTCTCAAAGAAGCAGTAGTGAATACTCGTAAATCCTGCAATTGGTTTTTGTTATCTATTTATTTATTTGATATTCGTGTATTATGGAGGAGACCATCAATAGAATTGCGATAAGTTCTGTAGTATCTCTCGGAGTAGAAAAGAGCGCGCAGTACGCTGTTTTGGAGAGGATACTTACTCTTTGGGTATGAGGATGCAGAAGGAAGCTCTCGACTGCTCGTTCTATTGCTCTCAATTCAAATAGAGCCTTCGTTCTTATTGTGTGTATAAATATAGCGTATTCTCAAGAACAACGCGTATCGCTGTCTGTAGTTTTCGAGGACACTTCCCATATGTACATCCAGTGGTCCCACCCTTTTAGCTCTGCAGAAATACTATTGCCAAGGTTATATACCTACTGCTGTAAAGGTTGTCCCATTCCTCCATATGTGATCATCTTGATAACCTGGTAATCCCCTATTCCATATTTGCTTCCCTCCCTTCCAAAACCACTCTCCTTAACTCCACCAAACGGTGCAGCAGGATCACTTATCAGCCCGGTGTTTACGCCAATCATACCAACCTCCAACGCTTCCGCTACACGATAAACCCTCTGTAAGTCTCGCGAAAAGAAATATCCAGCTAAGCCCACCTCTGTCGAATTTGCAATTTGAACAGCCTCTGCTTCAGAGTCGAACTTGAAAAGACCCGCAACGGGGCCAAAGGTTTCTTCACTGGCGAGATGCATTTCTGTGGTCATGCCTGTCATGACCGTGGGTTGGAAAAAGTTGGATCCAAGTTCGGGAATTTTCTGTCCACCTTGAATGACCTTCGCGCCCTTCTTCTCGGCGTCTCGAATATGGTCGTCCACTTTTGATATAGCCCTATCATGGATCAGAGGACCGTGAGTAACATCTTTCTCAAATCCATATCCAACTTTGAAATCATTTACTTTAGCCGCTAGCTTCTGTGCGAAAGAATCATAGATTCCTGACTGAACAAGGATTCGATTGGCGCACACACATGTCTGGCCCGACGAGCGAAATTTACTAGCAATTGCACCTGACACAGCTACATCTAGATCGGCATCGTCGAATACGATGAAAGGCGCATTCCCACCTAGCTCGAACGATAGCTTCTTCAGGGTTGAGGAGCTTTGCTTCATGAGAAGTTTACCCACGCCAGTTGAACCCGTGAAAGATACCTTTTTAATGATTGGCGAGGTTGTGAGGAGATTGCCTATTTCGGGAGTATTTTCCAAAGCGCTAATGATATTAACAACCCCCTTCGGTATACCTGCACGATGTCCAAGTTCGGCAATCGCGAGAGAAGTAAATGGCGTCTCGCCGGGAGATTTCGCAACTACGGTGCATCCTGCCGCAAGCGCCGGGCCAATCTTTCGAGTGATCATAGCTGCTGGGAAATTCCAAGGGGTTATAAGCCCACAGACACCAATGGGCTCTCTGATTGTAACAATGCGG
>Ga0247807_10001870_pt1 | contig 11995 bp, 9 predicted proteins | sample UWRJL074202C1_FD_179931 | JGI IMG/M metagenome (GOLD analysis project Ga0247807, IMG submission 179931) | Plant litter microbial communities from Arlington Agricultural Research Station in Wisconsin, United States - UWRJ-L074-202C-1 | ecosystem: Environmental > Terrestrial > Plant litter >...
CTCCGCGCCCTCGAATGTGAGGTCACCCTCGATGCTGCTCACGCGGTATCGGCGACCGGTCTCGTACGACGTGAAGATCGCCGAGCCGTCGATCGGGTCTTGGAAGAAGAACGTGCCCGTGAACGGCGTGAGCTCTGGCGCGGCGTCCGCGATACGCAACTGGATGCCTCTTCCGCGCACGCGCACCGTATCGAGTGTCTCGAACACGGCGGTGGCCTCGCCGTCGATTGTCGACCAGGTGAGCTGCTCGGGGTTCGACGTAACCGTCGCGTCGAGTCGCTCGCCGGTGAGCATCGGCACGAGCGCGAGAACGGCGTGCATCCCGGTCTGGTGAGACACGAGGTGCAGGTCGGGCGACGTGGTGTGGAGGGCGATCACGGGCGAGATGTTGAGCCAAGAACCGCGACGGCTAAACGGGATTTCGCGCACGTCGAAAGAGAGGGAGTCCATGAGAGCTTTCTGGGGTAGGAGATTAGTCTTTGACCGCGCCAGCGGTCACGCCGGCAGCGACGTAGCGCTGGGCGAGCACGAGCAGCACGGCGGCGGGAACGGATGCAACGACAGCAGTCGCCATGATCGCGTTCCAGTCCTGGGTGTTGTTGCCGATGTAGCGATAGATGCCCATCGTGATGGGTTGCAGGTCGCCGCCCCGGTTGAGCGTCGAGGCGAAGATGAAGTCGGACCACGCCCACAGGAACGCGAACAGAGACACGGTGACAACCGAGTTTCGGCTCACGGGAAGCACGATCGATCGGAACGTGCGCCACGCGCCAGCGCCGTCGATCTTCGCGGCGGAGATGAGTTCGTCGGGGATGCCGGTCATGAAGGCCGTGAAGATGAGTACACCAAAAGGCACCGCGAGCGTGGAGTCCGCGAGGATCAGCCCGGGGATCGTGTCGAGCATGCCCCAGTTGTTGAAGATCAGATAGAACCCCATCGCCATGATGATTCCCGGGATCATCTGTGCCGTGAGGAGCACGAAGTTCAGCACGGTTCCGCCGCGCGGTTGCAGCTTCGCGAGTGCGAACGCCGCGGGCGCCGCCAGGGCGACCGTGAGGATGACTGTGCCCAGTCCGACGATCAGGCTCGTTCCGAGGTACGGCAGTTGCTCGCTGAGCACGCGGGCGTAGCCATCGAAGTTGGGGTCGAACGGGAAGAGGTTCGGCGGATCCTTGCGCAGGTCCGACGGCTTCGTGAGCGAGACGTTGACCATCCAGTACAGCGGGAACAGCATGATCGCGGTGAGCACGACACCGACGATGGTCTTTACGGGAGAGCGGCGGGTCTTCATGAGCGTGCCTCCCTGCGCTGGGCGCGGATATAGATGAGCCCGAACGCAAACGCGAGCAGAATCAACAGGTTGCCGACTGCAGCGGCGGGGCTCAGGTCAGGAGACCCTCCCCCGAATCCGAGCCGGTACGACCAGATCGCGAAGGTCGTCGACGAGTCGCCCGGCCCGCCCTTCGTCATGATCCAGATGATGTCGAAGACCTTGAGCGTGTAGACGAGTCCCAACAAAATCGTGATGGCGGAGACGGGCCGGAGCAGCGGGAAGGTGATCTTCCAGAAGGTCTTCCACGCGCCCGCTCCATCGAGGGAAGCTGCCTCATATACCTCGCCGGGGATGTTCTGCAGTCCGCTATAGAGGATGACGAGGTTGAACGGGATGCCGATCCAGATGTTGGCAATCAGCACCGACACCATGGCCCACTGCGGTGAGGTCAGCCAGTTGATCTGATCGCCACCGAAGGCCTCGATGACCGCGTTGATCACACCGGACTCGCTGTTGAGCATCCATGCCCAGATGGATGCCGAAACCAGCAGCGGCAGCAGCCACGGCACGAGAAATAGTGCGCGCAGGGTATTGCCAAGGGGGAAGTTCTTGAAGAAGAAGACCGCGAGCGCCAGCCCAATGGAGAACTGGAACACGATCGACACGACCGTGAAGACCGCGGTGTTGATGAGCGCCGGCGTAAAGGTCGAGCTGCCGAGCACCTCGACGTAGTTGTCGAACCACACGAACGGTGCCGTGCCGTCGATAAACGAGCGAAGCGTATAGTCCCGAAAACTCAGGTCGAGATTGCGGAACAGCGGGTACGCATAAAACACAGCGAGATAGATGACGACCGGCGCGAGGAAAGCCCACGCGACCAGTTGGGGTTTGAGGCGTGTCGAGTATGGCTTGCGGCGGGCCGGAGAGGCGACATCTTTCGATGTCGCCTCTCCTGTGCCGCGAGCGGAACGATCGACGGTCCGCGACGCTGACATGGATTTCCTCGCTGGGTAGGGGGTGTTACTTGAGCTTCTCGGCCGCGGCGGTCTGCGCCTCGGTGAGTGCGTCGGCCGGGGTAGCCGCACCGCTCAGTGCATTCTGGATCGCGGTGTAGAGCTGCTCCGAAATGACGGAGTACTTCACACCGAGGTTGTCGGCCGTGCGAGGCTTGGCGTCGCCGACGGCGTTGATCCAGAACTCGAGGCTCGGGTCGGCGGCGAGCTGTGACGCCTGGCCGTCTGCCGTCGGAGCAACGTAGCCGAGCGCCGTGGCCGCGGTGTCTCCACCGCTCAGGCACTCAACGATCTTGATCGACGTCGCGTAGCGCGCGGTGTCCTTCTGCACGGGGATCGTCAGGAACTCGCCGCCGGTGGGTGCCGGTGCTGCTCCGCCATCGATTCCGGGAATCTGGATGGATTCGTATCCGGCCTCGTCCGCGGCACCCTTGAACCAGGATCCGTTCTCCGCAAAGGCGTACTCGCCCGTGAGGAACTCGTCCCAGCTCGTGCCCTGGGTGTTGGAGATGACCGAGTTCGGCGCAAGGCCGTTCTTGACCCAGTCGGTCCAGAGTGTGAGTGCCGACTGAGCCTCGCTCGAGTCGAGGGAGGTGAGGTCAGCCCCCGCTCCCCAGAACCAGGGGAGGAACTGGAAGGATCCCTCCTCGGTGCCGACGGCGGAGAAGGTAATGCCCTTGGCCCCGGAAGCGACGACCTTCTCGAGCGCAGCCGTGAGGGACGCGTAGTCGGTAACCGAGGCGATGTCGACGCCCCCCGCCGCGAGAACGGTGGGGTTGTAGTAGAGGCCGAGGGTGTTGGCTCCCGCGGGAACTCCATAAACCTCGCCGTCGATCTCACCCGCGCTCAGGATGTTGGCCTCGATGTTCGACACGTCGAGTCCGTTGTCCTTGGCGGTCGTGAGGATGCCGGCATCCGCGAGCGTGGAGACCTTCGGGTTGTCGACGAGCGCGACGTCGGGAAGGTTGCTGGATGCGGTGGTCAGGTCCTTGACGGTGTCTCCGGTGTTGGATGCCGTGCGCTCGATTGTGATGTCGAGGTCGGCTGCACAGGCGTCGACGGCCTTGGCCCATGTGGAGTCGGCGTCGCGGTCCGGGTATGGATCCCACAGCGTGAAGCTGCTGGAGGTCTCTGCTGCGGGAGCAGAGCAGGCCGCGAGCGTGCCGACGAGGGCCGCCCCCAGGGTAAGTGCACCGATGGTGCGGACTTGGCGAGCTGTGATAGCCACGATGTTTCCTCTCTGAATCATTCGTTGGTACTGCGGGGTAGTTCTGTTTGTGGTGGTTAGGAATTTAGTCGAACCGGTTCGATATCGGACCTGAACATATGCCTTCGTGAGGCGATGGCTAGGCGGTGCTTCCCCGGATCGTGAGTACCGGCTCGATGAACTTGGCAACCGTAGGCGAGTAGTCGGGGTTGGTAATTCGTCGAACCAGATGCTGAACCGCTTCGCGTCCCAGCTTGTCGGGCGAGGTCTCGACCGCCGTGTACGGCAGAAGAAAACTCCGTCCGAAGTCTTGTGAGTAGAGGCTGACAACCGAGAGATCGCGCGGAACCTCGACGCCTCGCTCATGCAGCACCGCGGGGAGCACCGCTATCGATGCGTCGTTGTGAACGATGAGGCCGGTGGCCTGAGGGCGCGCATCCAGAATCGCGTTGAGGCTGCGGCTGATTCCGGGCTGTTGGGATTCCCCGTAATACGGGTGGATGTGCATCCCGTAGCGCGCAGCGCGTTCGACCGCAGCATCCCGGAAGCGCCAGGCATAGGCGCCGCCGCGCTCGAAAACGTGACGCGGCGGGGAGACCAGAACGAGCTCCTGGTGGCCGAGACCGTAGAGGTGGTCGACGAGCATGCGGGCGGCCTCGCCGAAGTCGAGGTCGAAAACGTCGAGCTCTTCGGTATTGCGCGGCAGGCCCACGAGAGCGCCGGGCTGCCGTGCGGCACGCAGAGACTCGAGACGCGCATCCTCATGAGTGACGTCGAGCAGAACGACGCCGTCGACCATGTTCGATGACGTGATGCGGCGAACCGCTCCCGGACCATCCGAGTCGGTGACCATGAGGATGTCGTAGCCGTGCTCTCGCGCGGCGGTCGTCACGGCCAAGATGTACTGAAGCATCGCGGGCGGGAACTCGTCGTCGTGAAACTCGAGGAGCAGACCGATGACCATGGTTTCGGAGGTAGCAAGGGCTCGCGCCCCGGCATTAACCGTGAAGCCGAGCTTGTCGATGGCCTTGTTGATACGATCGCGAGTTTCACCGGTGATGGGCCGCTTGCCGGAAAGCGCGTACGACACCGTGCTTCGGGAGACGCCTGCCTCCCGTGCCACATCGCCGATTGTCGCCATGTCTTCGCCGTCTCCGTTGTCGTGCCGGTGTGTGCGTCGATGTTATCCATCGTCGAACCGATTCGACGACTATAGCGCCGGATCACGTCGAACCGCAAGAGGCGTGGTCGAACAAGTCGCACGTGCGCCGCCGCAACGGGGTTTTGTCCTCGTTTGGGTACGGTTGAGGCATCCACTCCGGTCGTTCCGATGGCGCACGACACCCTCATCCTCAAGGAATTACCCGTGAACGCGACCATTAAGACCATCGGAATCCTCGGCGCCGGCAAAGTCGGCACGGTGCTCGGCCGACTTCTCGTGGCCGCGGGATACCGCGTGATCATCGCTGGCTCCGGCGCGACCGCGAAGATCGCCCTGACGATCGAAGTGCTCGTTCCGGGCGCGGAGGTCGCGACCTCCGAGGATGCAGTGCGCGAATCAGATGTCGTGATTCTCGCCCTCCCTCTCGGCAAACACGAGAGCATCCCGCGCGAATCACTCGCCGGCAAGCTGGTGATCGACGCGATGAACTACTGGTGGGAGGTCGACGGCATCCGGGATGACCTCACCGACCCGCGCGTCTCCTCGAGCGAGATCGTGCAGCGCTTCCTTTCCGGGTCGCGCGTCGTGAAAGCCTTCAACCACATGGGTTACCACGATCTCGATGAGGGCCCGCAGCCCCACGGCGCCGCGAATCGCAAGGCCATCGCGATCGCCGGAGACAACGCCGATGACCTGGCGACGGTCGCGGCGATAGTGGATGCCTCGGGCTTCGACCCGGTGATCGCTGGCACCCTGCACGACAGCATCTCGCTCGAGCCCGGCAGCGAGTTGTTTGGAGCTAACTTCTCTGCGGCCGACGTCACAGCTGCGATCGAGCGATTTTCCTCCACTGCCCGCGGGCAGGCCGTTGCCGAGGCTCGCGCCGAGGGAACTCAAGCGCCTCGATAAACCAGGTCAGGGCAGCAGCGGCAACCGCCCGACGAGCCGATCGACTCGGTTACGCGGGCCCACGATGCTCAGGGCGTAATACTCGATGTCGTTGACCGAGGAGCCGGAGACCGACTCTCGATACTCGTCGTAGACCCGCGTTTGCTGCGCGGCGGCGGGCATGTCCGCGACGAACGTCTCGGGATGCGCTTCCGCCTTCGCGCGGATCGACCGCAGCGTCTCCGCATCGGCGGACAGCACTGAGCATCCCGCCCACGGCAAGCCGGGGTGCCAGGTTCCGTCCGCGTCGTTGACACCTTCGCCGAGCAGGCCCGCGATCGCCGGCGATGTTGCCGACGCTACGCAGACTGCGGCGTTGACGGCTAAGCCAGCGGGCAAGGCGCTGTTCACGATCACGACCCACTTCAGTCGTGCGGCGCGCGTCGGCGCGCTTGTGTCGATCTCGTCTGGTTCGAAACCCACCTGGGTCATGGGGCACTCCTTGGCACTGACAGCAGAATGGAGCAATAGTATTTGCTAGTACGGCCTCATTGCTTGAATCCCGTACTTAATGAGGAAAGAGGAGGTCTGGCTGGTTATGGATGATTTGGATCACGCGATTCTGCGCGAATTGCAGTCAGATGCACGGATGACCAACCGCGACCTCGCGGCCGCCGTGGGCGTATCCCCAACGACAGCCCTCGACCGAACGCGCTCCCTCAGGGCACGCGGGATCATCACGGGAGTCACGCTCGAGGTCGATCTACCTTCGCTCGGCCGGGCGGTGCAAGCGCTCGTCGCCGTGCGCATCCGCCCTCCATCGCGCTCCGTCATCGAAGGCTTCCGAGATTGGGCTGCGTCGCGACCCGAGACGCTCGGCGTCTTCGTTACGACGGGAACCGAGGACTTCATCATCCACTTGGCCGTGTCAGACAACGATGCCCTCTACGCGTTCGTGATCGACGAACTCACCCAGCGATCAGAGGTAGCGGACGTGCGCACTTCGGTCGTCTACGAGCACCTGCGCAACACCGAATTGCTTCCCGCCGAGACGCGATCGCGGCGGAAGAACAAGTAGCCCACGTTTCGCCACCGCCGTCTCGCAGATTCCCGACTCCCGTGCACATGTGCAGGGAAATCGGGAATCTGCGAGGGACTCGGGCGATCGACACGCGCCCCGAGCGCCGAGCGCCGAGCGCCGTTCAAGCTAGCTCGGGCGGCGCCTGCGGGCAATCATCATGAGCCCAATCCCTGCGGCGGTAAGCAGAGCAAATAGAGCCGCGAAGCCGACGGTCGAGTCAACTCCAGTGTTGGAGAGAACTCCCGGGGTGGTCGGCGTCGTCGGGGTCGTCGGCGTCGTCGGGGTCGTCGGGGTCGTCGGGTCCGTTGGATCCGTGGGATCCGTCGGGTCCGTGGGATCCGTCGGGTCCGTCGGGTCTGTCGGCGTGACGGGCGGCACGGTCGCGCAGTCAGTCGCGGATGTCTCACCGCGGTCGGTGGACACCACCGTCGAGTTGAGGAATCCGGTTCCCGTCTCCGTGCCGTCGATCTCGCAGTCGCGTGCTCCACTCGTGACGGTGGTCGGCACTGTCGCCGTCACCACCACTCGGTACACGTGCACTCCACCAACGGGAAGCTCGACATCCTCAGCAACGACGACCTGAGAAATTCCGTCCCAGTCCTCGGAGAGGATGACCCCGGGAGGCGACGCAATGATTGTCGAATCGGTCACAACGATGCCATCTCCATATAGGAGCTCGTCTTCGACCGTGTAGACCGAAGGGATTTCGGCCGTATTCGAAACGGTCAGGTCATAGGTGATCGTGTACCCGCCGTCAGCGTTCTTCACGGGGGAGCCGACCACATCCTTCGTTACGGAGGTACCGGGGAACGTGTTCGTGATCGTGACGTTCGTCGGGTCTCCCGTCGTCACCACCGTGCCGCCATCGACGGAGTACGACACAACTCCGCCGTCCGTCTCGGTCTCAACAATGACGCACGTTGCGCCGACAGGTAGATCGGCTATCACCGTCTCGGTACCGCCCGCAAGCACGCTCGTGTTGATGACCAGTGGCGTCGGATCCTCCGGCACGGTGCAGGTGACGGTGACAGGGAAGGATGTCGCGTCGCCAGCGGTGTCGCTCGTATCGGGATCGACAACGAGCTTTGTGAGCACGATCGAGGCGTTCTGGTTGCGGATGACGCCCGCATCCACGTCGAGGCGCTGCTCGCTCTGCCCGAGGGTTACCGTCGGCGCAATCCCGCTTGCCTGGTCGGCATCAGAGTCGACACCCTCGTCGGTGCCCTGCTTGTACAGGGTGAAGGAATAGACATCCGTGAGTCCCGCTGGGTCGAACGTGACCGTGTAGGTGCCGGATGGCAATCCATCGAACAAGTACGCGCCGTTCGCGTCGGTTGTCGTCGTCGCGGTGATGGTGTTGCCATCGATATCGGTTCCGGTCAACGAAACGGGGAAGCCCTCGATGCCGGGCTCACCTGCATCCTGAAGACCGTTTCCGTTGAGGTCATTCCACACAAAGTCGCCGATCGACGAGGAGGCGATCGTGATGGCTCGAGACACCAGCCCGGTGCCCTGCAGCACACCCTGCGCGTCTGCCTGGGCGCTGTTGTTGTACACATCGCCAGCAGAGTTGCCCGAAGGGATCATCGAAACATCAATCGTCACCGTGGAGCCCGCGCTGAACGGGCCAGCACGCAGGATCCTCAAGCCAGTAACTTCTGCTGCCGACGAAGGGCACGCACTACCAGCACCGCTGACTACCGCTCCGCCGTTGGCCGAGTCACACCATACGGTCGCGCCGCCCGCCGCGTTGGACGCGGCATCAGGGTTGCTGCTGATGGATGCGGATGCCGCACTCGTGTACAACACGACCGCAGTACCCGAAGATGCCGTCGCTGTCGCCGAGGCAAAAGCTAGGGTTCCGTCGAACGAGCTGCCGCCCAAGCCATTCGAAGGAAGCACATCGATGATGTCGACGTTCGACACCCCTGACGTGTCAATGGCCGCGAACTGCACGGTCCAGTCCAGGGTTCGCGGGTTGGCGATGCCAACGGGGTTGACGTCAACGACAGGAGTCAGCGTCGTCTTGGCGAGCTTGATGCCGGTCGGAGTTTCGATCTGGATCTGTGCCGTGTCCTGACGGACGCCAGTGGGCGACGCGTCGCCAACGGCAGTGACGAGAGCAGTGTTGGTCTGGGTGCCGTTGGGAGCAGTCGCGAGAATCTCGACGGAGTAGAGGATCGCAGGCAACGGGGCGTTGATGGGCTGCTCGCCGAGGTCCCAGCGAATGTAGGTATTGCCCGCCGCACAAGCCAGTTGTGAATCCGAAGGAGCACCATCGGTCGTGAGAAGCGCTGGCACGATGGCCGCTCCGCCCTCGATCGTCGAGCTCTGGAAGAGCTGGTAAGCCGGAAGGCAGTCCTCGAGACTCACGGCAGCGGTCTGACCCGTGGTCGTACCGGACGTCAGAGTGGGCTGCAACTTGTACTGGACGTCGACGGCGGTGCCATAAACGGGAACACCGTCCGTCACATAGGCGCTGGTAGAGGGATCCCACACCGACTTAGTGACGCGAGCCGTCACGGCCTGCACGGTGACGCGGTCACCGCGAGTGCCGGTGTCGTTGGACGGCACGTAGGTCGACTCGTAGTCGATCTTGTTGTCATCGGCCTGCACTTCGGCAAGGGTCGGCGGGGTGTCATCGTCGCCGTAGCTGATGTAGGAGCTTCCCCAGTTACCGATGATGTCGCCCGTCGCCGCGGCGGGGAGCACAGTGAAGCCGATCTCTACGAGGCCATTGAAGTTGAAGTCAGCCGTGACCGAGGAGGGAACGGCCACCACTACGCGGACTCGGGACACGGCGGTGTAGATCCCCTGGGCCGCAAGCACCGGGTCATTGCCTGGCACGAGAGCAGGTGACGAGAACCATCCTGTTGTCTCGTCACGGCACGAGTTCACGCTCGCGATTCCGGGAGTGCCGTCGCTGTACTCGAATGTTGTGGCCGGTGCGGTAGGTGTGCTGTAGGTACCAAGCCAGGCCGCCGCGCCATTGGAGGGGAGCTGCTGGAAGTAACCCACCGTTCCGAAGGGAGCCGCGGCGGAGGTGGTCCCGGCTTGGACGCCGCGCCACTGGTCTTCCGTGATTGCGATCTTGGTGTTGTCCCACGCGTCACAGACGACCTGGGTGGATGCACCGATCCCCGGAGGATTGTCCATCGTGAGACTGAGGCCACTGACGACCTTGCCGCCGGGCTGAACAATTCCCTGACCGTCGCCCGCCGCGAGTGAACCGGGGGGACCAGCAATCGTGCCCGACGCGTATCCGCTCCCGCCGGAGTTTGCCGGGTTGCCCGGCTCACCGAGGAAAGTCTTGCCGAAGCCGTTCTTCAGATCGATGGTGCTCGAGCCGCGCACGACGTTGTTCGCCTCGTTCTCTTCAACGGGCAGAGGTGCACCCGTGAGGTCGGCAGACTCGAATTCCGTGTAACGGTTCTCGAACGGCAGGGAGAAGGAGCCCGTATTTTCTCCGGGTTCCGCTTCTACACCGATCGCGCTGAGTGCTGCGGTGGGGAACTCGATCGTGATGTACCCCGAGACGACCAAAGCCTTACCTGCCGGCATAGCCACGTTCTGTGTTCCGTTAACCGTGGGGAAGGTCTTTGCCGAGGTGTCTGCGCCGGAAATGCTCACCGTCACAGGGCCGCCCGCCGGATCCTGGACGCACGCGAAGCTGCCCGAGTCACGAACGGAGTTTGTGGCAGAACCACCGACCGCAATGGATCCGAATGGATAAAACGAAGCACCGCTGTTCAGACCCGTGACCGGCCCGCAGTCGATTACCGCCGGCGCAAAGTTGGGATCGAAGTTGGGGCTAGATGCTGCAGCGGCGCCCCAGAGAGCTGCCGGGCTGATGTCATCGACAAAAGTGATGTTCTCGCTCAATGGGCTGTTGCCCTTGCCGCCTTGTGGAACCGAAATGAGCACGGGGAATCTCAGCGTCTGACAACCGACAAAGCCGGCGTCGATAATGCGCTGGGTCGTGCAGGTCGTGGTGTTCTGATCGACGAATCCGCTACCGTCGTCGACATCGCTCGTGCCGTTCTTTGACAGGTCGAAACTCGGTGCAGCGGCGACCGTCACCTGGAGCACGTTGGATTCAGGGGAGGTAATGGTGAGACCGTCGCTCACTGCCGTCGAGGTCGCCGAGGCGGTGAACTCATCCATAACCGTGCCGTCCGGCACTTCTGCCGCCACCTTGGCGAGAAATACATAGTCGCTGGTCGTCGTCGCGGCTGCGCGGTCGGCGACCAGGCACACGACCGTTTGCACGGGGTACGAGGTCCAGCTCGTCGGGGTGATCGGCGGTGTAAGCGCGCCGATCGTGGCGGGCGTCACGGAAGACCCGGGCAGTAGGCAGTAATTAGGAAGACTGACGAGCTCCTGCCCCCGGGGAAGGTCGAACTCGATTGTCGGATCGTTCTGGGCGCCACCCGTGGTCTGCACGCTCACGGTGTAGTTCACGGTGTCGTTGGTGCGCACAATCCCGTTGTTTGCGTCGGCATCGAGTGCATCGAAAGAGGGAGTGCCATCGGTTTGTGCGACGACGACGTTAAGAGTCTCCCCTGCAGCATTCGCTGCAGTAGGCATAACACCGAGCGATACCGGAACGAGAACCGCCGACAAGCCCAGGGCCAGGGCGGCGCGAACCCCAAAACGACGATGTGATTGCTCACCGGACACGAGTGTGACAGAACCCACGAAGCTGCTCTTTCCCCCAGATAGAACGCTCGAGTAGCGATTCTGGCTACAAGCTAGTCCGCACGGAGAACGGCCTGCGAGAACTCTTCCTTCGTTTCACCCCCGATTTCACCCTCAGCATCTAGTGACGCGAAGGTGAGAGGCCGAGGTGCTTCAGCGGCCCACGATCCGGCTGATTCGCACGTGCACGGTCGCCTCGGTTCCGGGGGCCAACGCCTCCAGAATCGCGGCCGAGACAGCTGCCGCCGTCTGCGGGCCCTGAACGCTCGAACCCACCCCGATATTGGCCGTGATCTCGATGCTCTCGCCGACCTGGCTCACACCCACCAGCGCGGTGGCGGCAGCACCCGGCATGATCTGCAGGAGCGAGGAAACGATCGCGGGCGTGGATGCGTACAGTTCGGTCACGCCGGGAACCGTTCGCACGACCGCATCGAGCTGAGCGGCAATGATCGAGAGATCGTCGGTCATTCTGGGGTCCCGTCATCCACGCTCGTCGTCGTTATGTGCACGTCGCTCACGGTTACGTCGATGCTCTCGATCGTGAGCTCCGTGTGAGCGAGCAGCTCGGAAAAGACTCGTTGACGCACGGTCTCGGCGAGCTCATGCACGGGGCCAGAGAACACGACGCTGATGGTGAGATACACCCGGACCGCCGCCCCCGGCACGGTCA
>Ga0247807_10001871_pt1 | contig 11987 bp, 8 predicted proteins | sample UWRJL074202C1_FD_179931 | JGI IMG/M metagenome (GOLD analysis project Ga0247807, IMG submission 179931) | Plant litter microbial communities from Arlington Agricultural Research Station in Wisconsin, United States - UWRJ-L074-202C-1 | ecosystem: Environmental > Terrestrial > Plant litter >...
CTACATGACAGATGTCCGCATCACTCTAGGTTGGTGGACCAGGCTTGTTCCTGACAATTTCTTCCACTAGAGGAATAGCTGACGCGATATCTAACTAGTTCGAATCCACGCGCCCGTATAGTACAGCAAGATCGCCAGAGACAGTTGTCAGCTAGTCGGGAAGGGAGTATACGAGCAGCTGGTTCGATCTGCAGAGCTTGGCTGAGGTCGAGTACTAGGGTTTTGACAACTATTTATGTTAACAAGGAAGCCAGCTAGAAGAAGTCGAGCCATACCTCGGGGCGACAGCTGTCTCAAACACATATTAAATCGCACCAGACGACAACGGAACACCAAGATCAGAACGTGTAGATTCAAAGACACTACGGAAGGCACTCAGCAATTTCTTGATCGGATTGAACCTGATTTTATCAGGTTCGGAGGTTGTGGCCATTAACACAGGTTGAAAAGAACGCGAATTCGCTGAGGCGGCTGCGATATGGGTAATTATAAGATATGCCGATGAGGCAAAGTCGAAATGGGTCTAGCGTCGGGATGACCCGTCCCTAAATCTAACGTTCTCTGCGTCAACCCGCCCCGCCCCGCCAGACTTCTCTGTGGAGCTCCTAGGCGTATTAGTCATCCTGAGCCGCATACCCATGAAGGGGGAGAAGAAGGGATTAATGATGTGGGAGCAAAAGTGGATGTATTGTTTTAGAGCAATTAGGCATGAGAACTTGGTTAAATACACTCCCAAACTCGCTCCTGCCTTCAAACCTCCATAGGGGGCTAAAAACATAAACTTATCATTGTCAATGCCACAACCCAAATTGCTTCTTCTTTCGCCTAGTGATCCCAAAAAGAATTAATACAGTTAACCCTTTTTCTTTCTCCGCACTGTATCATAACCTTATCGATCAAATCTCAGAGTGGGGGTGGGGTAAGGCCAAGGGAGTTTGATGTCTCCCTGGATACTGGTGCCAATTGTCAACGTAAATTGGCATGCAAAGTTTTGCTACTCTACATTCTATTGGGCATATGTGGCAGTCGGGCATGCAAAGTCAGCTTCTCAAGCTTTGAAAAGCCACCGTTTCGTCTACTTTTCCTCCGCTATTGTAGTTCGCATTCCATTACATATGTTCTAGCATTAGGTCGAGTCTTGTAAATGGAGTTGACTGTTATCCATCGTTGACCAACGCTTGACTATATATGGTGAACGGGAAATAAGAGACAGAGTGGGTTCCTAGGCATATCGTCAGTATCGAAACAAACATATAGAACATTCACCTACCTTAAACCAGTCCCAGCACTGCAAGTACGAGAATATCGAGTGCCCATGGCAGTAGTACCAACCGAATCCAAGAACGATCAGAGTACCGAAAACAGGATGTTCCGGCACAAATTTGATGAACCTGGCCACTGTGGCGAATTTCTCCCTCCAAAGCTATCCACCCTAGGCCTAGTTTAGGTGCTACACTCCACTAACGTTACTTGAACGTCTCTAAATCCCTCTATCCCTCTCAGCTACTTCAGTGTTGCACCTCTGACGATCCTGGGTGCCTTGCTTAACCTGACAACATCTCGGCACTGCGAGGACCTTCTTTCTTATGTATTCTGTCGGGTCGATTTGAAACAGGAGATTATGGTTAGCAAATGTTCCTTCGTCATTATCAACTTCAATAATACTAATTGCTAGCACTTCTGGGTCCGGATCGTCGGCAGGAACAAGATGATCGAATGTAACTCCGTAGTAGTCAATATAACTAAAGCAATAGTTCATAAGAAAAAATTGTATAATATTATTAGCAATGTCCACACACTCCAATGGTCTTCTTCCTTCCATTGCCCATTCTCAATACTCATTTTGTACAGCCGGAACACCATTAGCCTCCTTGAGCCCTTCCTCGCCGTACAGTGCCCGATGTGTAAGAGCCGCTAGCTCTAACCCGCCCGGCCGCGGAAAACGCCTAATCTCATGCCATGATATCTTTGGAAGAAGCTTCTGGATCGACTCCAACGGCTCTTGTATCTGAATTCATAATGGTTAGGTAGGTGGTGGAGGATGAACATAATGACGGTAGTGAATACAGGGAGGAATAAACAGCTCAAGAGCCATTGAGATTTGCGGGTCGCTGCTTAGCTAAGAGCTGAAGTAAAGACTTGAAAGAGCCAGGAATGCAGTGTTTGCGTGAGCGATGGAGTCGAGCAGAGCTCAAAATTTAAATCCTTCCGGGCTGGTGCCCTCCAGGCACCAGCCCGAGTGCAGAGGTCTTCAGTGTCTCTAGGTTCTTTTATTGATGCAAATGATTATGAATCCTCGTCGAGATAACAATTTGTTGGTAAATTAATATCTTATGCCAACTTGACCCTCTTAGGGACACTCTTTCACATTTTGCAAGGTGCTTGCATGAAACCTTTGCCGTCTGCCGGAGGCTATAGGCGGGGACATGAATCACGGAAAGGAAGAAGCAGCCCCGTGTCATTAGGCTGGTTGTTCTAGACATAGGAGAAAAATGCAGAGAAGACGAAACGAACAGAGACGAGTCTTTAGCCCGAGTTCTGATCGTGTTTCGAAATCCACCAGTAGAACATCAACTTGTCGATCGCAACCCGCAACAGAACACATGGTGGTGCACCATGTCTCTCGGGAAGTGATTTCATCGCTAGGCATCGGTCATAAACTTCAGGGACCCTATACTTCTAGCATTTTTCGTACGAGTTGTCCAGTGTGCTAGAATCGCCACTCATTCTCAAAACCTCTCTCCAGTCCCATGGCAAAGCTGAACGAATCAAAATAAAAGGGATGTCCCACATGCACATTGATACTTCAGGCAATAGTGTAGTTTTCAAGCCTTTTTATTTCGGAACACGGAGCACTTCAACGCTTTTAGCAATTAAGAGACTCGATTTCTCCTACTCCAGGTGTGGAAGCCTTAGCATCCGTCTCGAGTTTAACAATTATCATCCTGAATTTGTCCTTGATTTCTTCACTGTGAATGATTGAATGTTTTACTCGGAATTCTATCTTATCTTCGGCTATTGAACTTTTTAATAGCTCGTTCAAGTTTGCTACTACGGACAGCTCAGAATTTTCCCAGAACTCTCGGTCTGGAATATTGCGTAGGCGTTGCGAATGATTGGATCAACGAATGCAACTCGCGCAGAAGCAAAGGCTGCCACGTCCCAGAAAACCCTCCGCTTCCTAGTCGCGTACTGGATATCGGACATTCACCAACCTCTTCTAAGGTCAAGCTGCTCGTTACGAATGGCGAATCAGGACAATATGTTTGTCTGAGTTATTGCTGGGGCAATATAAAAAAATGGAATAACGTCGAATATAGACAACGTATATTCCCACACCAGATTAATACCTTTCGTAAAGCTCCCGAAAACTTTCCAAGACGCTATTGCTCTCACTAAAGCTTTGAAAATACGCCATTCGTGGATCGACGCCCTCTGTATTTTGCAAGGTGAAGGCAGCAAACAGGACTGGGAAACTCAATCCGCAAATATGGCCAGCGTATATTCGAATTCATATCTGACAATTGCAGCTATGGCTGGGCCAGATCCTGACTATGGCCTTTTCTTTCAGCGATGGACTTTAGCCAAAGTTATAAACAGCATACTTGAGGACCAGCGTTTACTTATCGAAAACATCGATATATCCTGTGAGATATACCAAGGGGCTTTTGTCAGGTGTCCGGCCTCGTTTCTCTCTCGGACACAAGCGCTTTATGGAATCAGACAATGCAACGAGTCATTTGGAAGACGCACCACTGATGACAGGGGCATGGGAATTCCAAGAAAGACTACTTTCAGCACGCACTCTGCGTTTTCATGCCGAGGAACCTATTTGGGAGTGCAAGCTAGCGTGAAGTGTGAGTGTACCTAGCTTGATAATATTGAATGGGTACCTGCTAAGAGATCACTGAGTTCTGGATGGTTAAAGGCATCTATGTTCTCTGAGAGTGCAACATCTCGTAAATCTCGAGCGAATGCATGACTTGATGCAGTCGGTGAGTTCTCTATGCTACAGATCACCGAATCATCAGATCGCATACTAGCCCTGTCCGGTCTCACGAAGGCATTTTCGACCTTCTCAGGCTAAGGCAAAGTCTTAGGTGATTACTTTGCTGGACTTTGGGAACACGATTTAGCACGACGTCTGCTATTCGAACGACTTCATTCTACCAGTGCAGAAACTGAACACCTTCTTGCAGAAAAAGACTCTTGCCATACTACTGATATGCACAAGGGACCACCTTCATAGTCCTGGACGTCAATTACCATTGATTCTCACAATACCATCTCGTTCGATTCTGTAATACTTAACGGATTTCTCGAAGATAGCAACTTCAGAGTTGTTTAAGTTCAAAGCAGCCCAGTCACTTCCAATGATCCATTTGGCTAGGCCACAGATGGAAAGCTTAAAGTCAAGGGCAAGGTAGTAGACGCCATTATATTTTCACCAAACGAAGTAGAAGTTCAAGTAAGGCGCGATAAGTATTCTCGTACGACTTTTCTTGCTGACGGTCGCAATATACCAATTGACCATGCAAAACTTTTATGCCTGCTCGTTGGCCATAGCACGAAGAAGACTACTGAAGGAAGCGTTCTGCAGTACGTGCTTACTTGAAAGACCTCAGATGATACGCCGGAATGTCATGAGCGAGTGGGAATACTGCAAGTCGAGCGCTTGAAAAGATGGTTTTTTAAGGCATCTTCAAAGGAAGTCACTATTTTTTAGATTATTGATATGAGTGTATTCATGACTGATACCTGATTTATTACTCATTAGTTGCTGCCTTGATCTCTCTACATGGCTCTGTTCTGCAATCTATCCTCATTATTCACATCACTGCAATCTGCTTTGGCTTGAAGTAGAAATGGAGCGCATATGCGGATTTCTAGTATGTTAAGATGTTGTACGTCAAATGCAATTACTTTGAGTTGTAATCTGTCAAGCCGAGACACGCAATCGCGTTACTTCAAATGCCAAGGTAGAACTAGGGGCCTAAAATATGCCTCCTTCTAAAATAGAATGCGCAGCGCCATCGCATCATATGCACCAGTGTGAGGGATACATTTTCCGTTCCCTTCCTAATGTCAGCTTCTATCAAGCTCCGGCTTAATCGAAGAGGCAGCGTGAAGGAGTCGGTCTCTACTCCGTATCTTTAAGATGGAAAAAATAGCCGATTCACACGAGACCGGAAGACGTCCCCCTGAGTAAAACCCAACTGATTCATTAGCGTGCTCAGGACTCAGGCTCAGCTCAGGTTGAAGCGGTGACTGCTCAGGTTCAGAGACGGAAACGGATTTTGATAGGTTGAATTACCGTTTGAGACTTCAAAGGCAAATGTTCAGATTACTACCCGCATGTCTAGAGAGAGTAATCGCCATGAAACAAAACTCTGTGTGTCTATAATAATTGTCAGTCTACGACTACTACATCTTACTACGCGATAAAATACTGTGTGTATCTATTGCATGAAACTTTAATTACCTGCCGAGATTATATGCGGAGTATGCACCTTTTGTGGCGAGTGGATATTATTCCCAGGGCATAGTGGCACGGCCGAAATCAGGCGCTTGCCACAGCGAATATATAAATGCCATCATTTCTGTTCATCGAGTTGGACTCGAGATTTTGCCATTAGTGCCTCATGTTTTGGGACATCCTGCTCTGCTGAAAGCTCACCAAGCTTGGGGTTCCTGGTTCTGATTAGAAGCTTTTCGAGCTCTGTTCTTGTTGTTAAAACAAAGCTAGATGGCATTTAGTTATGATAATAAGAGTTAATTCATCCATTTGGCACACCTCAATACCAAAAGACCCGCAAATTTAACACCGCAGCAGTATTTTATCCCACCACGTACATGGCCTGTTAGACGCTAAAGATTGGATTCTAATTTCGTTAGCAAAGCCGCAAGATCCCTAGAGATTAATTTATTACTTACACATAAGTTTCAAACGGTATGCCTCTAATCCTTTTTACTCCATCCACAAACTCCCATCCTTGTGGCTCAAAACTAACCTCTTTCCAATTCCTTATCATCCTCCTCCAATAGCAAGCTTGAGCAGCAGGCGTCAAATAACGGTCTCGAAAGGTCTCAACTCCATTTGCAGCAATCTGTGCTGCACGCTCAGGTTGCTCGAGTAGTTCCGCTATCTTGTCTTCAAGATCTGAAAAGTCGTTTTCGACTTCGACGAAATTTTGCTGGGGACCAGAGGAAACGAGCAGGGCATGATGAGGCTCGATCCAAGTTCTTTTGTGCATTATCACAACTGAGTTACAGTTTTGCAAATATTTTCCACGGCCGGAATAGCTATGACCTGTACTGAAATTAGATCTTGCTACACATCATTGGATAGGGCCAATCAAATGAACGTGACCGGGCTACATACCTTCGGTCTGTATCACAAACTGATATTGACAATGATCAGGTATAGACAACGCCTTGACAACATCATGCCCCGAGACCGCTGTTGCACTCGACCACTCAATCTTGCTTACATCTGCCCACTTCTTCCCCTTTGTTATACGAATCAAGTCTTCTCTGACTCGATTGGTTTTCACAGAACCTCTCCATACAGCTTGCTTCTTTTTGACAGCGAATTCGATTTCTGTATCGCCGATCTCTCGTCTGATTTGATCGTAGCTGCCCACGAGTTTGAGGGGCCAACTCCAGTAGCCAAAGTCGGACATCAGCCATTGTTGTGGCTCTTTTGCTGTGCGAGACAGGGCCCAAATTGGACGTGTGCCACCTTTATGCTCTTTATCAGCAACATCGTTAACAGAAAAAGCGAATTCGATATTTGGTGTTTCCTCCGGAGATGTTATAATAGCTCTATGTAGCGCGTGTAGTATAGCTAAAGCACGTGGACTGTCGAAGCCTTGGCCTGAATATTTTGCTTCGAGGATGTAAAGCTGCTTGTCAAAGATCATAGCACGAACACCACCGTCTCGCTTCCATGAAAGAGAGATATCTTCTGGTTCTACCTGTCCTACACTTTTCTGATGGGCCATGGAGCGTTCAAGCTCAGTGAAGAGACCAGGGAAGGATGTATCACACTGCTCGTAGGTGAGCCCATATTGTCTCCCATCTCGGCTAGCATTGAACGACCACTGGATATTACTGATAGATGTCGATGTTGGGACTGGAGTCGGTTGCGAGAATGATAGCTGGCCTGGATGTTGAGTAAGGCTTGGTTTCTGGGAGCCTTTTATTACATCGACTGAGCTTTGGAGAGCCGTGGCTGTACTGACCTCCGCAGACATTGGTCGTCTGGCCGAGGCCGTGGGAACGAAGTCAGAGCATAGCGTTTTCAAAGCTTCAGAATCTAGGGTGACCGGTGATGTGGTGGAGGTAGGCCGATGGATTTTGTCTGAAATAAGAGGAATGTCGTACCGGTATAGCCATGTTAGGGAAATAGCTACCAATATGAAAGTAGAGACTGGTGCTAAGAATATGAACACTCGCGGAGCAAAGAATCTCATGATGTTAAATCTCAATTCCAAATCATCTGTCAAGTGATATAATCCGCTGCCTCTCGCCCGTATATCAAGAAGCTATCGCGATGCATGAATTCCTCTATAGCAAAACCAGTAAAATGAAAGCCTTTCTGTGGGAGCGCAAACAGCCTAAGAGTAGCAAAAATACCTGTAGCATATTGCGAGATTCGGACGGAAAAAATAAAAGCAGAGGGGTGGAAAAGAGAACGAGTAGATTTGAAGGAAAAGAAGAAAATCCCCCACCAGGATCGAATTCAGATTCTGGCCCGGTTCATTCAGGACTAACTTACTTCTCATCTACCGAATTTACCATTCAGTCTACTGCAACTTGCAACAAGGTGGATAAGACATTGTTGGAATTGGTTGGAAGGAGCTTGTTCACTGGTTCAGGGGCTGCCCGTGCTGTACGGATCCTATGTAACGTCCAACCCTTGTATCTAACTAATTGGGTTTTAGCAGTCAGGATCACACGTACAGCGCTAGCTAGGTTAGGGAGCTTGCGCAACATCCCCAATTTACCATAGCTGAGTAGACAGTATAAACAACAAAATTTATCTGTTCAATTAAGTCAATTCACCGAAATTCTCATGGTTCCCTGACTAGCGGGTTAAAAAAGTCTTGACCATTGGATAGATATCCAATGAGAGCGGAACGGGTGCAGCCGTGCGCCGGTACAATCCCCACGTTCATGCCCTTTATGTAATGACTGCAACTTACAATCACTATAGTGTATAAACAGAAAAGGGGCATCGTTGGATGTGGTCGATACCAAGCCTGGCTAAGATCAGGGGCAGGCGGCAACGGAGCCGTTAAGCGTGTTTCCATTAAGCCGTCCAGTAAAGTGAAGGTCACCCTAGCTAGCGTCAGGCTCTGTTTGAAAACTGCCGCAACTGTTGTTTGAATTTTCTCATAAGTCGGAAGCTTCCCATGCAAAGAGCTACAATATGAAAGGCTAGAACCCATAGAATCATTTTACAGTGTGGCTGTGATGATTTGAAGTCAATTTGGTTTTCGGAGTTCCCCAATACTGCGTACCACCTACTATGAAGGTGGATATAGATAGCACTCCCCTTCATCCCTCTTTGTTCTTTTTAGAACATTCCTTTCAACTAGTCGAAGTGAACCATGTTTATAATGTCGACTGAGTTCCAAAATACCTCGCAAATAGACTTAGACGTATCTTCTATTTAAAATCATTCCTACCTATGCTCTTATGCAGGAGCAAATGCTCGTTTTCCCAATACAGTCAATCCACATGATATTCTACTTCAAACTAATACATTGGAGCGTGATTTAATTAAGTTCCTCTTCCCAATTCGAAGCGGGTCAACATAATACCAAGGCCTGTAATCTGAGAATACTTCCACAAATTTAAGACCCACTCTATGTTGCTTTTCTGATGAAGATACAAAACCATGCAAATATTCCCGATATCGTCAAAAGATTCATTGAAGAAAAGCATTCTACTCCATTCCTAGCGTCCTCAAGCCTAATCATGCTTCGATTACGCTTTTTAACTAGGTTGGCATGAAGTCAATTGCGCTCATTCATGATAGCAGAGGAATTATGCCTCACCGATGACGCGACTTTTAAGTGCACATATCACGCTGAGTATCTGGCGCAAAAACAAATGAGTAATGGTTATTAGTCTAGATTTAGAACTGTATTTAGTAAGAACGTAGCTGATTGGGGCTTAGGAATTATGTTGTCCGGAAAACGCTTTTCATGCTCCGGTTACTACTCTGTAAGTGCACTACATTTTCTGCACAATTACGGCGCTGTAGCATGTAAGTTAATGCGAACAACAGAACTAAAGATATCAGCCAGGCATTGGTATGACAGGGTCCCAACTCCGTTACAATCTTCCACTGCGTGCAGCACAAGGTATGGTTAGTCAATTATTAGTTGCATTGATCTACTGATGCTCAAGTGTCTCATGTTCTCTTTTCTCCCAATCTTCCAATTGAGGATTATTACATAAAAGATTTTGGTTAACTCAATTCAAGATAACAGATGTATAAAAAAGTGGGTATTTAAGGGGCGAAACAACAAGTTGACTTTTATTTCTAACTTAGCAACCCTAATTCACAGAGTACAGCGGCGTGATAACATTAATGTTACCACTCTTTCTAAACCTAGCACTTGTAAGCCAAGCAACCGAAATTTCACTTTTTTGGGATAAATTCCGCGGCTTGTTGCCTACAGGTAGTTATGTAGGTGAGGAGTCACATTCTTCTCTTATCCATGTACTTCAAGTCAGCTTTCCCGGGTAGTACGGGATATAATGGAACATAGGACTGAAGAGTAGCACGTGCAGTTCCACGTCTAACAGGTTCTAGAACCACGTGTAACTTTTGCTCAGAGACCAACACCAAACGGTAAGAATGAATGCAAAAATATGAAGATAGCTTGTGATATGCTCAGAGTATGGCAAACGCTTTATAGATTATAAGTTATTACAAACCAAGCAAGCAAGTCCCAAGTGACCGAACGCAGAGGGCCATTGAAAATCCGGTGCCACTTTTTGTGCCTTTACTTTTGTTTCTTTGGTACAAAACAAGAACCGTGTAAGGATGGAAGAGTTCTTCCATCCTTGTTGCTTATAGTCATCCTGAGAACCAACAATTAGTGCCATGTTGGTGAACGAATATAGAAGGAGATACGATCTTACATGTTGTAGTGACATGAATCTGAGGACATGAATGTGAGCATGAGAGGATGAGTGAAAGGTATGTGTCTATAAAGAGCCTCTCTTTCCTGGAGGAAATTCGAAATCTCATTCCCATCATCTCTATCTTCTTCTCCATCAACTTCTCATTCTAAACCCTATTCATACGAAACTCAATAACCTTCAACATGCGTTTCGCCCCCATTCTGTTCCTAGCCTCTGGCATCACTGCTTTCCTTGTACCCGAAGGAGCCATTGGTGAGTGCTTTCAGCAGATCAGATCTGCAAAATTGACATCTTTAAAGCAAGACACTAATTTCTCATCTATCACGTACAGATGGTACCTATGAAGTTGACTATAACGAAGTGGGTGAGGAGGTTCACACACTCATCAACTCCGCCGCCGCTGTTGGTCCATTTGAAGCCACCTCCACAGACGTAGCACTGTCTGCCAAGTTCAAACGTCAGTCCGGTACAAATCCTGGTGTTAACTCGATCACCTGTGGTACCAAACATCTTGATAGCAAGAGCACAGATGATGCAAACAACAACCTCGACATAAGTATTGCCATTTTTGTTTTTGACTGACCCCATGTGACGCAGTCATATTTCGTTGTATCATAAAAGCTCTAAGTACGACTAGATATATGCTGACTTCAAGTTTTCTCTCACACAGGCACAATGTGGCAATGGCGCTTTTGTCGGCAATGGAAAGACTTACTACGCAAAATTCGGGAGCACTGTCGCCTTCTATTGCAACTACAAAGGCGGAAACAACCAGTGCTTTGCAAACGAGAGACAGGATGCGTCCCGTAGAATCACAGAATCATGTGGTCGATATGTTGCTGGATATGACCATATTCCTGCTAGATCCAACACCTACGGTTACCAAGACGTGGGCGTCTGCTTCTGCTTCTGTTAAATTACGATCTTTGGTCTCCTACGTCGTACTTCGTAATATCTGAGGTAACAATAAGATGGCAAACTAGCAGTGGTTTAAGAGAATATAGGAGCAGCAGAAATGGAAAAGAAAGAGAGGCAAGGAGGTATATATTTCTAAGATTTTACCGTGAGATCATTTTATTCATTTCTTCTCCCATAAGTTGATATTTGTCTGAATTTGGGACTCTAAAGTTTGGTTGTTATTACTCTTTAGTTAAATTAGTCCCTCTATATGTAGCTATGTTAAGAGTTTAGCCTTATAAAAAGTAGTTAGTAAATCAAGTGGCTGGTATAGAAGTTTCCATCTTGAAGCTGGAAATGGTGGATTGTAGCTAAATAAGCTAGATTGCCTATCCTGTGGAACTTGTCTAGACTTTGGCTTAAATAATCACCACCTGATTCCGTAATTCTTTTGTGCAAGCAGAGCTGTATTAAAGAGCTTAGAGCTTACTTCTACTAGAACCCCACCCACTCTTTAATTCCGTTTCAAAAATGTCTTCCATTGCCTTCACGTTCCCTGTAACTGTGAGTCCTGGCCCAATGGGTCCAGGATCATTTCTCTCAAACACCAATCTTTGCCTATCTTTTCCAACTTCTAAAATACTGCCGCCTTCAATCTTACCAGCTGAACATTCAGTTTTCTCCACAAGATCTAACATAGCCAGAGCTACTTCTTCTGGCGTTGCCCATTCGTCCACGCTTTCGTCCACATTCTTGAGTTTCTCAGGCGACTTTTCAGGTTAATTTGGGTAAGACTACAAGGGAATATGATTGACCTACTTCTGTCCACAAGGGCGTCTTAATCACTCCCGGTGCAACAGCAACTACTCTGATACCAAACTTCTCTTCCAATGGCGCCAGACTTCTCACAAACCCCGAAATGCCAT